>UMBF01035608.1_pt1 | contig 13708 bp, 10 predicted proteins | sample 1963901 | NCBI WGS metagenome assembly UMBF01 (sample SAMEA4835935, study PRJEB28245) | human gut metagenome | biome: gut microbiome; material: fecal sample | place: Denmark | collected 2008 | reverse complement strand
GCTAATACCAAACCACCAGTTGAACTGGTGGTTGCTGACTTAGCTGCTGAAAGAATAAAGAAATGATTTAAGAACCATACACTTTTTTGCTTAAACAAAATGGCAGAAATGACGATATTAACAAAAGAAACAATGATGTTAAGATTTATTTGTAATACCGGGGGTAAAAATGAGTTATACGATCAATTTTTCAAAACAAATGTCTGGGATTTTACATCCGAATCCGAATATGTTAAAGAGCACGAAAGAAAAAATGGAGAGACAGTCAGAGCGGGACAGTAAAGTTGCATTTTTTGAGGCACAGAAAGAAAATCTGAAAAATATGAAAACCGAAACGGTGGAGGATATTGCCAAAAAACTGGAAATGTTCCATACCTATGAGGATGAGATCGCTGCGGCAAAGCAGGAGTATAACAGTTCGCAGATGTTTCATATCATGGATGAGGCGGAGGAAGAGGCTGAGAAAAGAGCCAAAGAGGCAGAGAAGAATAAGCCAAAGACCGAGGAAGAAAGAAAAGAAGAAGCTGTGGATGAGGCGCTTGGAACAGACGATGACAAGGGAATGCTTGCTGAAAATATGGAGAAGCTGTCAGAGATCACAGATCAGATGACAGAAGAAATGACCGGTGACCTGACGGAAAACATCGAAGCACTGCCAACGGAGAAAGCACCAGAAGAAACTGCAGAGAAAGAATTATCAGGACAGAAATTATCAACGAAGGAACTGTCAACCGAGGAAAAATTACAGCAGGATGCCATAGAGAAAAAAGCATATCACCCGTTTGACATGCGCGCATAAGAATCCGTAAAGGACTGGGGGAAATGGTTAAAGCAGCCGATAAATAAAGTAACCACTCGGTCCTTTCAGGGGAGTGGAGCAGTCCCGACTGACAGACGGACTGCAGAAAGGAGAAAAATGACAGTTAACGGGGTAGGAAGTTATGGAACATTTGCTGTATCCGGCAGTTCCGGGAGAAACGTAAAGTCCGGACAATCGGTTCGTTTTAATTTTCAGGCTGCAGGCGAGAAGGCTGATAATCTGCTTGCCGGAATGAAAGAACTAGATACCGGAAAAAGAAGTTCTGACAGGAGTATATTGGAGGACAGCGGTTGCTTTGACAGCAGTTATTGGTCCGAAAATATGAAGAAAGCGGCAGAAACGGCAGATTCAGAGCAATCTGTCACAGATTTACGGGAAGAATATGCCAGGCTTTTAAAAGAAAAATCTGAGGAGATCTTTACAAAAATCAAAAATGGTGAAACGGAAAATTCCTATCAGATCGGGTCACAGTCCTTTACAGAGAAAGAGTGGGATGAATTTCTCAGCAAATTCGATTCCTTAGAAGATGCGATCCGGAAACTGATGGAGGAAGAACAGGAAAAAAGAGCGGCAGAAGAGCTGGGAAAGGAGAAGGAAACATCTGTGGAAGAAGCATCCATGGAAAAAGTATCCATGGAAAAAGGGTTCCAGACGGAAGGTGATCTGCTCACGGCAGATTCCACATCCTGTACATATCCTGCCGATCAGCCGGATAAAGAGGATATCCGCTATATCACCTGGTATACCGAGGAGGGTATTTTCTGCCGGAAAGCGGGACAGACAGAAGGCTATGAGTGGTCTATTTCTTTTGAGAACAGGGAACAGTATGAAAAGGTCATGTCATTGATCGGTCAGCTTCCGTCCGACTGGAATCTGCGTTTCGAGGCGCATGAAAATTTCTGGAGAGATTTTTTAGATGATAAGATCGACGTGGATGATTTTATGGATTTTATGCGCAGCATCAATCAGGGTGAAAAGATATTCTGCCGGTATCCGGGAGGTACTTTGTATACCGCCGATGAGATCGATTCACTGATGTTTGAACAGTATTTAAAGGAAAACCATATGACACTGGAAGATTACCACGCCAGCCAGGAAGCCTTTCGGGCAAAGCATGGATATCCGGGATATTATTAAAAAGATTCGGGGGTCAAAAAATTGAAAACCACCTTTTGCCTCCCGAATCTTAAAAATTATTAGCAGGTGCCGTCTGTAACACAAAAAATTGTGTACAGGCGGCACTTTGTGTTATACTCTGAATACGAAAGATGTATCTGAGTTTTTAGAATGTCAAATCACACAAAGTATCGCTTTGTTTTGTTCGAATATCTGAAAATAAAAGAACAGATTATAGAAAGTGAGATATGAAGAAATGCAGTACCACGGAGGAGACATATACAGTAATCGAGAAAAAAGGACAATCAATAAATATAGAAAGGGAAAGTGATATGCAAGAAAATATAAATTTTATTGTGGCAATAGTTACGTCTCTTATTACAATGTGCACATTAATATATAATACTTTTTTTAAGGGTGGTTTTAAACGGGAAAAACAATATTATAATAAGATATTGATTCCATTTATTGAAGCGTTAAAAGCTGGAAATGAAAATGCGTTACAAGAGATAAAAGATCAGATAAACCATACCGATGAATGTGTTCCAAAATATGTTATACATTTGATAAATACATCTCAAATCCAAACGGATAATACGATAACAGATAAAAAGTTATTAAAAGTATTTATATATGATTACTTGGATATTTATCCTAATGATGATAACAGGATGGATCAATTACCATGTATAATTCTTAAAATTTTTACATATTTTAAATTTTTTCTAGCATTTTTGTTCCTTATGGTAGGTAATATGTATTTGTTTATAATCATAAATAGTTTTTTGCAATATGGAATGGATAATGGATTTATTTCATCTTTTACATCAAATATTAGAAGAATAGATTGTTTTGAAATATTAAGGGCTGTAATTTGCTATGGATTATATGTGGCTGTTATTTTTTGGGCGAAAAATTCTAATATAGATAGATATACAACTCGAAAGAAGAAAATTGAAAAAATGATTTGCAGGAAAGTTAAGGCTTATGATAAAAGAAATGACAAGTATGTATATTAAAAAACAAATAAGAAAGAAAGCAACGCGCTAGGACAGTTATGAATCAAGCAGTTTGTAGCTGGCTGTTTGCTTTTTAGATTTAATTTCCAAAAGTGAGAAAAGTTATGAAATATTTATTCAAAACTTCGTACCCAGCATGTTATAATTGATGTAGTTGAATATGAAGGCTACAGAAAGGTTACTCACCGTGAGGAGATTTTATATTTATAATGAGGAGAAAAGGATTATGATTAAATTAGAGAAAAAGAAAAGTTGCATTATATGGATTCTTATGACAGTGATATGCACATTTTTTGTTTGTATGATCGGAAATGTAAGCGTAGAAGCAAAAACTGTAACAAAGGATATTACAATAGGGAAAGGAAAAACATATGCCATTGAGCAGACTTTTAGCGGAAAGGCAACATTTAAGACTAGCAACAAAAAGATTGCTGTAATAAAGAATGGAAAAATCATAGGAAAATCGATTGGAAAAGCTAAAATTACGATAAAGGACAAAGGAAATACATATATATATAAAATTACTGTTGCGAAAGCATACTTAAACCAAAATGAAATTATAGTTAATGTTGGAAAAACTGTAAATCTTAAAATAAAAGGCATGAAAGGGAAAGTAAAATGGAGTTCCTTGAATAAAAAGGTAGCGACTGTAAAAAATGGTAAAGTTACTGGAAAGAAAACAGGTAAAACGGTTATTCAGGCAAAAATAAATGGTACTATCTTGAAATGTAATGTTAAAGTGGAAAAACCGGAGCTCAGCAAGAAGAAAGTCACTATCGAGAGTGGAAAATCGTATATATTGAAAGTAAAAGGTACAAGCAGGAAAGTGGTTTGGACGTCTTCGAATAGAAATGTTGTTACAGTAAAAAACGGTAAGATTACTGGAAAGAAACAGGGAAATACGACAGTCATTGCAAAAGTAAACGGATCTGTATTAAAATGTAACATAAGGGTTACAGCTGCAAAGAAGCCGCATAAAGATGATGCACAAAATACTGAGAGTACAGAAGATAAAAAGCCTGATAATAATGACAGCATTGAGACAAAAACACCAAAATTAAGCACTACATCTATTACTTGGAAATTTGGTGATGGGGATGATGGAACGTATTTAACATTGAATAATGCAGATTGTGATGATGTTATATGGAATACGTCAGATGAAAAAATAGTGCGTATATATCCTGAAGGAAATAGTGCTGTAATATATAATAATTTAAAAGGTGGAAAAGCTATTGTAACAGCAACTTATAAAGGAAAGACATATTCTTGCAATGTAGTAAGTTATAGCTTGTATAAAACCAATATTTCACGCGAAGAAGGAACGGGATTTGATTATGATGAATCAGCGAAAAATATGGATGAACTCGTAAATACGGAAAACTTTTTAGGAGTTTCTTTGGATTGGACGTGGAATAGAACTGATTTGGTTCAGAAAAAGACTACACCAGATGGATCATACACACATTATATTGTGGAGGATAGCGGAACAACGGAAGTTACAGGAATTTCCAAGGATGGCTTCACGAAAGCTGTGATAACAATTAATAGTTATGGAAAATACATTGATAAAAAGGGTACTTATGATGAGAAGCTTACAAATGAGGTCTTTGAATTGTTGAAAACAGAGGAAACCAGGAATACAGACAAAAATTCATCGTTTTATTCTATGCCGAACGACCAGTTAGAATTTTTACTTTTTACAGCAGATAAATGGTATAAAGGAGAGATATCAGATAGAAAAAGAGTAAATTTGTTTCGCTATACGCCATTTGAAAATGCAATGTGTTCGTATTCGCCATATGGAGAAAGAGAATATATGGGGGGAGCCAATAGTAAGGTTATAGAAATAAGTGGTAAAAATACGGCAAAAGAAGTGGTTGAAGAAATAAATAATTCGATGGGAGACAAAAATTGGTCAAGACCATTATTATTTATTAAAATACATAAAGATAAAGAAAAAATATATGTGTATTTGGTGCAAGGTTAAAACATCTGTAGTGTTGGAAATACATAATAAAATAGAAATGAAGAGAACTGTAAAATATAAACTTGGTAAAGGTTTCGCTCTTAATATAAGGGTGAAGCCTTTTTATATTGTAAAGGTTTCAAGTTCTGTTTCAAGATCATTAATTCGCTTTAATAGATAAAGTCTTACCTTTTCATCTGGCGTGTGATCAGCTTCATATTTTAACTTATTTATAGTATTCTGTTTATTCGCCCATTCTTTTAGAAAGTTTTGTAAATCAGGAGAATTAAAAGAATAGATTACAAAGTGCCGTCTGTAACACAAAAAATTGTGTACAGATGGCACTTTGTGTTATACTCTGAATACGAAAGATATATCTATATTTTTGGAACGACAAATCACACAAAGCGTGGTTTCGTTTTGTTTCAATGTCCGAAAATAAAAGAACAGACTACAGAAAGAGAGAAATAAAGGAATGCAGTACCACGGAGGAGATATATACCGCAATCAGATAAGACTGGATTTTTCGGTGAACACCAATCCGCTTGGAATGCCGGACTCGGTAAGGGAAGCACTTCATCAGGCGGTGGAGGAGGCGGAACATTACCCGGATATCCATGCACAGGAACTTGCAAATGCAGTTGCAGAACAGCTGCGGATATCAGAGAAAAAGCTTGTGTTTGGAAATGGTGCGTCAGAATTGTTCCATGCCGTTTTACACGCAGTAAAACCATCGAAAATACTGATCCCGGTGCCGTCCTTTTTAGGATATGAAGAGGCGGCAAAGGCGCTGGACTGTGAAGTTATTTTTTATGAGATGAAAAAAGAGGAAAAATTCTGCCTGACCGAACGGATCCTTGATGCACTAGACGAGAGCATTTCTCTGGTATTTCTGGCAAATCCAAATAATCCGGTCGGAAATCTGGTCGAGCCGGAACTGATTTTAGAAATTGCAGAAAAATGCAGACAATGTGACATTACACTGGTGCTGGATGAGTGTTTTATGGAACTGACCGGAAAAGAACAGAAATATTCCTTTTTAAGTCATTTAGAAGAATTTCCGAATGTGGTCGTGGTGCGTGCATTTACCAAATTATATGCGATTCCGGGGGTGCGGCTTGGGTATCTGGTCTGTGAACAGACTCTGGCGGAAAAGATCAGATTGCAGCTGCCGGAGTGGAATCTTTCGGTATTCGCCCAAAGGGCAGGAGTCGCTGCAATCAAAGAGCAGGGATATGTTGCACGCGCTGTGGCTTGTATACAGACGCAAAGGCTGTTTTTGCGTGAAGAATTAAAGGCGGCAGGATGCATTGTGTATGATTCAGATGCAGATTATCTGTTGTTTTACAGTGAAAAAAAGCTGTATGAACTTTTTTTACAGCGTGGTATTTTGATTCGTGACTGTAGTAATTTCCGGGGACTCCAGAGCGGTTATTACCGGATCGCGGTAAAATCGGAAGAACAGAACCGGATATTTGCAGAGGTGCTGAGAGAGATCCATGGAAATGCGCAGGCAGTAGAATTTGTGCTGCCGGAAGAGATCGAGGGGCGCAGTTTTGCAATTATTACAAAAGAACTGGAAGAACGCGGTATTGTGATCCCGAAAGTGCAGGAGCCGGTGACAAAAAGAGTGATTCACACGAGTGCGGATTTCGGATATGCAGATACACTTATTTTTTCGGAGAATGCAGTGGAGATTGCAAAACACCTGATCCGCACAGGAGCGGACATCGTGACAGACACAAATATGGCGCTCTCCGGTGTCAACAAAAAAGTGCTTGAGGCACATGGTGGAATGGCGCATTGTTTTATGGCGGACGAGGAGGTTGCAGGAGAGGCAAAAGAACGTAAGGTGACAAGGGCGGTCGTTTCCATGGAACATGCGGCAAAACTGGACAAGCCGGTCATATTTGCCATCGGCAACGCACCAACGGCACTGATCCGTTTGTATGAGCTGATTTGTGATGGAATTTACCGTCCTGCATTTATCATCGGAGTTCCGGTCGGATTTGTCAATGTGGAGGTGGCAAAGGAAATGATCCTGCACACCGATGTGCCATGTATCGTGAACCGGGGAAGAAAAGGAGGCAGCAATGTGGCTGCTGCGATCTGTAATGCACTTTTGTATGAAGTGCGGCGGGAGGATGCAGCGAAAAAGGTGGATTGATATTTACAAATGGAAATGGAGATACCTATGCGTTACGGATTTACGACCGGAAGCTGTGCGGCAGCGGCGGCAAAAGCGGCGGCATATATGCTGATCACCGGAAAAATAAAAAATGAGATAGAGATCGAGACGCCAAAAGGGATTCGGTATCATGCTGAAATCACAGATATCCGGCGAAGTGAAACTGCAGTGAGCTGTGCCGTGATTAAAGATGGCGGAGATGATCCTGACATTACGACGGGCGCACATATCGTGGCAGCGGTTTCAAGGATTGACGGCGGCATACAGCAAAAAGAACCGTCCGTGCATCGGCAAAAGAGTACGATGGATGGCAGCATGCAGCAAAAAGGGCAGTTCGCGCATTTACAGAGAATCGTGATCGACGGGGGATATGGTGTCGGACGTGTTACAAAACCGGGATTAGACCAGCCGGTCGGAAATGCAGCCATCAATCATGTGCCGCGTGAGATGATCGAAAAAGAGGTGCGGGAAGTCTGTGCGCTCACGGATGAAACGGCAGATCTTCTGGTGGAAATTTCCGTGCCGGAGGGGGAGACGCTTGCGGCACAGACGTTTAATCCGAGACTTGGCATCACAGGCGGAATCTCCATCCTTGGGACGAGCGGTATTGTGGAGCCGATGAGCAGCAGGGCACTGCTTGAAACAATCCGGGTAGAGTTAAATCAGAAGCGTGCCATGGGGTATTCCATTGTGGCAGTCTCACCGGGAAATTACGGACTGGATTATATGAAACGGACTTATGGTTATGATCTCGATAAGAGTGTAAAATGCAGTAATTTTATCGGAGATACGATCGATATGGCGGTGGAAAATGGATTTGAAGCCATGCTTCTGACCGGTCATATCGGCAAGCTGATAAAAGTCGCCGGCGGCATCATGAACACACACTCGCGGGAAGGGGACTGCCGGATGGAACTGATCACGTCATCTGCTCTGTCAGCGGGTGCCGATGCAGATACGGCACGTCAGATCCTTTCCTGTGTGACAACGGAAGAAGCGGTTAATGTGTTGAAAAAAGCCGGATTGTGCGAAAAGACGATGGAACTGATCATGCAAAAGATAATGTTTTACCTGAATAAAAGAGCCGCAGGGAAAATTGCGGTCGCGTGTATTTTGTATTCCAACGAGCACGGAGGACTTGGAGAGAGTGCAGGGGCGGCAGAGCTGCTTGCGAGACTGAAGGAGGAGAAAAGATGATTTATTTTGCAGGTGCCGGCTGTGGGGCGGCGGATCTGATCACGGTGCGTGGAATGAAACTGTTAGAAAAGGCGGATGTGGTGATCTATGCAGGATCACTGGTAAATCCGGAGCTGCTTTCCTATACCAAAGAGGCATGTGAGATATATAATAGTGCCACGATGACGTTAGAGGAAGTGATCGAAGTGATGAGAAAGGCAGAGTCGGAGAGCAAGATGGTAGTGCGCCTGCATACCGGGGAGCCAAGTCTTTACGGCGCAGTCAGGGAGCAGATGGACTGTCTCGATGAACTTGGAATTTCTTATGAGAGCTGTCCGGGAGTTTCCGCCTGCTTTGGTGCAGCTGCATCTCTGCAGATCGAATATACACTGCCGGAGGTCTCACAGAGCCTTATTATTACCCGCATGGCAGGAAAAACATCGGTGCCGGAAAAAGAGAGTATCGAGAGTTTTGCAGCACATCAGGCATCCATGGCGATCTACTTAAGTACCGGTATGTTAGAGGAACTTTCCAGACGTCTTGTGGCAGGTGGGTATACGAAAGACACCCCGGCAGCGTTAGTGTATAAGGCGAGCTGGCCGGAAGAAGAAGCATACCTGTGTACAGTGGAAACACTGCCGTTGGTTGCAAAGAAACATAATATTACGAAAACAGCACTGGTTCTGGTGGGAAATGTTCTTGCAAATAAACGCTGCGCGCGCTCAAAACTGTATGCGCCGGATTTTGAAACGGAATTCCGTAAAAAGAAGGAGTAACACATGCAGATCGATATCATGAGTTTTACCAGGCGCGGGATAGAACTCTCGGCAAAGATACGGGAATGTCTGTATTCGTGTGGGAAAGGGTACGAAGTGTGTCTGTATACAAAGTATGGCAGATATCAGGAAATATCAGATGCAGAGATACAGACTGAGTGGATCCGGGAACACAATCGTGCCAATGGCAAAAATCCGGTTTATGTCAAAGAAAGCATCTACGACTGGATGCGCGCGCGTTTCGAACAAAACAGAAATGGGAAAAAGACAGCAGTCATCTGGATCGGCGCATGCGGAATCGCAGTGCGCGCCATGGCACCTTCTCTGCGTGATAAACTGACAGACATCCCGGTTCTGGTGGTGGACGAGGCGGGACAGTTTGTTATCCCGGTTTTGTCCGGACATTATGGCGGAGCAAATGAACTTGCAGGACTGCTTGCAAAACGGATCGGTGCAGTGCCTGTCATAACAACGGCAACCGATGTCAATCATGCGTTTGCCGTGGATGTTTTTGCGAAAGAAAATGGACTTTTCATACAGAATAAAGAGGAAATTGCAGGAATTTCGTCGAAAATTCTCGATGGAAAGAAGATTATGATAATGACAGGCGGGCGGGTGGAAGGAGAGATACCAAAATCGGTACTGATATCTGACATAACAACATGTGAAGAAAATCCACCACAAAAGTGGTCGGTGAAAAAAGAACAGGACCATATATCTATGCCGGATGTTGTGATTTCTGCAAGGTATCCGGTAAAAAATATTCCAAAGAGTCAGGTCATAGATGAACAGGTGGATGTTAAAACGCATACAGATCCGCTCTGGCTGATCCCCCGCACCATCATCCTTGGCATGGGCTGTAAAAAGGGAAAATCCTGTGAGGAGATCGGGCAGTTTGTCTTAGAGACATTAGAACAGGAACAGATATCCATACAGGCAGTTACAGCGCTTGCCACGATCGATCTGAAAAAAGAAGAACCGGGATTTTTAGAATTTGTAAAAAAATATGGGCTGGACTTTCTGACGTATCCGAAAGAAGTCTTAAAAGAAGTGCCGGGAACCTTCAGCGGTTCGGCATTTGTGTCACAGACAGTCGGCGTGGACAATGTGTGTGAACGCGCAGCGCTTGCAGCATGCAGGAAAGAAGATAAAGAGAAAATAAAGCAGCCTGGATGTGGCAGTGAGGGAAAAGAAAAATCGTATATGCAGCAAAATTGTGACAGCAGGGAAAATCAGAAAAAAATGTTAGTACAGGGCAGGTTACTGCTCAAAAAGAAGGCAAAAGACGGAATGACGCTTGCGATAGCTGAGCGGGAATGGAGTGTAAGATTTGATGAAACATAAAATATATATTGTGGGAATGGGACCGGGAGAAGAAGCAATGATGACGATGCAGGCGTATGATACACTGCTGGCATGCGATACGATCATCGGCTATCAGGTTTATTTAAAACTGTTAGGCGAAGCATTTGCGGAAAAAGAGCAGCTTTCTACACCGATGAAGCAGGAGCGGGAGCGCTGCATCCTCTGTTTTGAGAAGGCGAGGGAAGGGAAAAAAGTTTCCCTGATCTGCAGTGGGGATGCGGGGGTCTATGGAATGGCATCTTTGATGTATGAGATCGGGGAAAGTTACCCGGACTGTGAACTTAGTGTCGTGCCGGGCGTCACCGCTGCACTTAGTGGAGCAGCGTGCCTTGGAGCACCATTAAACCATGATTTCTGCGTAATCAGCTTAAGTGACTTACTGACGCCGTGGGAAAAAATAGAAAAACGTTTAAGAGCGGCGGCGGATGGGGATTTTGCGATTGCGATCTACAACCCGTCCAGCAGAAAACGTGCGGACTATCTGATGCGTGCCTGTGATATTCTGTTAGAGACAGTTGAGGAGACACGCCCGTGCGGATATGTGGAAAATATCGGAAGAGATGAGTCAAAAATAGAACTTTGCACGTTAAAAGAATTGCGGGACCGTCAGGTCAACATGTTTACGACCGTGTTTATCGGTAATTCAGAAACAAAGATCATAGACGGACATCTCGTCACCAAAAGAGGATATCATATATGAAACGGATATTGATTTTTTCCGGCACCACAGAGGGCAGACAGTTAGCGGATATCTTAGATGCATCCGGGATCTGCGCGGATGTCTGTGTCGCCACGGAATATGGGCATGAGGTCATGACCGAGGGGCAGTACCGGAATATTTACACCGGAAGACTTACGGAAGAAGAAATGAAAGAATTCATGCAAAAGGGAGACTATGCTGCAATCGTTGATGCAACGCATCCCTATGCGGTCGTGGTTTCTTCTAATATCAGGCAGGCGTCCGCACAGGCAGGACTTCCGTATTATCGTCTGCGGCGGACACTGCAGTCGGCCGGAGATGACAGTGATGTAATTTATGTAAAGTCACAGCAGGAATGTGTCCGCGCGTTAGAGCAGACCAGTGGCAATATTCTTCTTACAACGGGAAGTAAGGAACTGCACTGTTACTGCGAAAATGAGGCATTGAGGGAGCGGCTGTTTGTCCGTGTCCTGCCAGGGACAGAGAGCATAGAGATCTGTCATAAAAACGGCATTTTAGGGAGACAGATCATTGCCATGCAGGGCCCGTTTTCCGAGGAAATGAACCTTGCACTTCTCCATCAGTATCAGATCCGTTATATGGTCACAAAAGAGAGCGGTGCGTCCGGTGGATTTTCAGAGAAGATCAGTGCCGCGAAAAAGGCAGGGGTATCAGTATTTGTGATCGAAAACCCGGAGGCGGAGAACGGGGAGCAAAAGGAAAACCTAGAGGAAATTCTTCAGAAAATAGAACGTTTGACCGGTAAACACATTCGAAGAAAACAGATGCAGATATCTCTTGTCGGGATCGGCATGGGAAATACAAAACTGATCACAGAGGAAGCGGCGGAGCGTATAAAAGGCGCAGATCTGTTATTCGGGGCAAAAAGACTGCTGGATGCGGTGCCGGCGCAATGGAATGTAGCTGCGGAACGACTGCCGTATTATCTGGCAAAAGACATTCTTCCATGCCTTGATGATGCAGGTGAAAAAAGTGGGAAAGCCATTTTCCATGCAGTCATTTTATTTTCCGGCGATACCGGATTCTACAGCGGTGCAGAAAAAATGGTGCAGGCATTGCAGGGCAGGGAGAACACGGAGGTGTCCGTCTGTCCTGGGATTTCCTCGGTTTCTTATCTGGCTGCGCGCAGTGGTAACAGCTGGCAGGATGCTAAAATCGTCAGCCTGCATGGGACAGACCAGATGGAGCGTTTGATAAAAACGGCAGGGATGAGAGAAAAAGTGTTTGTTATTACATCCGGTGTTTCGGACGTCCGCGAAATCGGGAAGCGGCTGATCGAATGTGGATTAAAAGAGACGACTGTGACGGTCGGATATGCGCTGTCCTATCCGGTGGAACAGATAAAAACATTGTCCCCGGAAGAATGTATGCAGCTTACCGACGAGGGACTTTATACCTGTCTGATCCAGAATCAGGGGATTTCGGGAGAAAAAAAGAATTCTGATCCAAAATTCCTGACGCATGGTCTGCCGGATGACGCATTTTGCCGGGATAAGGTGCCGATGACAAAGGAGGAAGTCCGGGAGGCGGCAATCTGTAAAATGCACCTGACACCCGACGCGGTGGTTTATGATATCGGAAGCGGGACAGGCTCAATCGCGGTCGAGATGGCAAGGCTGTCAGACAATCTTACCGTCTATGCCATTGAGCGAAAACAGGAGGCTGTCGCACTGATCGAAAAGAACTGCACAAAGTATGGACTTGCCAATGTAAAAGTGATCTGTGGGGAGGCACCCGGGGCACTTACAGGGTTTCCGGTTCCAACTCATGCATTTATCGGTGGAAGCAATGGCAGTTTAAAGGAGATATTAACGGATTTATACCGGAAAAATCCGCGTATGCGTGTGGTAGTGACGGCAATTACGTTAGAGACGGTTGGGGCTGTTTCTTCTATATTAAATGAGTTTCCGGTGGAACAGGAAGAAATCATCCAGATGTCAGTCAGCCGTGCGAAAAAGGCGGGACGTTACCATCTGATGCAGGCGGAAAATCCGGTGTTTATCCTGTCGTTTTATTTTGCAGGAGGGACGGAGTCATGAGGACACCAAGAATACTGATTGGCGCGACAGGAAGTGGAAGCGGAAAGACTACGATCACCTGTGCACTGCTTGAAATATTAAAAAGACAGGGGAAAAAAGTACAGGCATTTAAGTGTGGACCGGATTATATCGATCCGATGTTTCACCGCACGGTACTTGGAATACCATCGAAAAATCTGGATACGTTTTTTACCGGGGAGAAAATGACGGCAGAACTGTTTATGGAGTCTGCAGTAAATGTAGATATCTCTGTGATGGAAGGCGTAATGGGACTGTATGACGGGTTAGGCGGGATCCGGAAAGAAGGATCTGCCTATGACCTTGCGACGGTGACAGACACGCCGGTCATTTTAGTCATCGATGCGCACGGAATGGGGAGGAGCATTCTTCCGCTGATCGCCGGTTTTCTTTCCTATGATACGATTCATCTGATCCGTGGAATTATTTTAAACCGCACCTCCGGCGCATTTTTTGAGACGATACGGCCGGAGATCGAGAAGAGTTTTCCGGTAGAAGTTC
>UMBF01005269.1_pt1 | contig 13765 bp, 15 predicted proteins | sample 1963901 | NCBI WGS metagenome assembly UMBF01 (sample SAMEA4835935, study PRJEB28245) | human gut metagenome | biome: gut microbiome; material: fecal sample | place: Denmark | collected 2008 | reverse complement strand
TTCTGCGGCTGCCTCTTTTCTATTTATCCTCTGATTTGGAGCAGTTTCTGCTTGAGTTCTTCTTCGATTCGTCCCAGCTCCACTTCCGCATCTCTGCGCTTCTGTCTGCCTTCTTCCTGGATTTTCATCACTTCGTCCAGAGTAGAAATCAGCGATTCGTTGGTTGCCTTGAGCGTCTCGATATCCACGATACCGCGCTCGGATTCTTTGGCTGTTTCGATAGTCGCCATCTTCAAAGTCTGTGCATTTTTGCGCAGCAGCTCGTTTGTCATGTCGGTCACTTCACGCTGTGCCTGTGCTGCCTGCTGGGAATGGGTCACGCCCAGAGCAAGCACCATCTGGCTTTTCCAAAGCGGAATGGTGTTGACGATGGTGGACTGAATCTTTTCACTCATCAGGGTATCGTTATTCTGCACCAGTCGAAGCTGCGGCGCCATCTGGATGGAGATCATGCGGGTCAGTTCCAGATCATGCAGCTTCTTCTCAAAGCGGTCGCACAGAGCTGCCAGATCATTTGCTGCCTGCGCGTCCTCTGGAAGGTTGGTCTGTTTTGCCTTTTCAATCAACTGGGCAAGCTGTGTTTGGCGCACTTCTGCCAGTTTTTTCTGACCTGCCAGAATGTACATCGAGATTTCCTTAAAATAGGTTTTGTTTAACTCATACATCTTGTCCAGCATTGCCACGTCTTTAAGCAGAGTTACCATATGATTTTCCAGACCGTTGACGATCTGGTTGATGTTTGCTTCTGCCTTTGCATATTTTGCCTTCATGGAGTTAAGCTTGTTGGTGTTTTTCTTAAAGAAACCAAAGAAGCCCTTTTCCTCTTCCTCGTCAAAGTTCTTAAGCTCGGTGACAACTCCACTAAGCATCTGACCGATTTCACCAAGGTCCTTGGTGCGCACATTTTCCAGTGCACTTTCAGAAAAGTCCGCCATTTTCTTCTGTGCGCCAGCTCCGTACTGCAAAATCATACTAGAATTGGTAAGATCAATCTGTGCTGCAAAATCGTTTACCATTTTGCGTTCCTGCTCAGTAAGCATGCTTTCATCAAAAACAGGCTTTGGTTCTTCTTTTACTGGAGCCTGTGTCTGCTGCGCCTGCACCAATTCCGGAGCAGGTGCTTCCGGGAACGGATCAAAGGTCAATGTTGGCTGTACAGAATTGTTTGGATCATATGTATTGCTCATAAAAGCTTCCTCCTAAAACAAAACTCTTTTAGTTTCTGGTGACGTTCTGATCAAACTCCGATCCCATCAAACCTTCCTGTTTGAGCATGGTTTCCAGCACAGAAATATCGGAACTTACATCCAGAACTTCATCGGTAAAAAGCTGATCCAGCAGATTTTCAAACGCAAGATTGATGGTATCAAGCGTTTTTTCAATCTGTTCTTTAGCAGTTTTGATATTTTCTCCCTGAATAGGCTGATTATCAAATTCCTCATAGGAATTTAATAATTTCAATGTCGTCGGCAGATAATAATTCATCAGTCGACGGATATCTGGCAGTTTTTCCGGATGATCCTCAACCTGACTAAAAATCTTGTCCACAATCTGCTCAAGACGGAACATCTTGTTTGAAATTTCTTCGCCCTCGATGCGGTCATTTGCCTGACGGATCTGTTCGATCATCTCTCTGCCCTGTCGAATTGCTGCTGCAAGCTCCGGACTTTTTGCCATTACCTGGGCTTCCCGTTCCTGCTGGGCTTTCATCGCTGCCTTCTGCGCTTCTTCACGCTCTTTTCTCTGTCGTTCTTCCTCCTGCTGGCGCTGTTTTGCCTGCTGCTGGACATAACGGTATTGCTGGTAAATTTCGTCGGTGAGCATCAGGCAGGTTTTTTCATCGTCCAGATGTGCCTGCGGCAATGCCTTCTTCTGGATCATTTTCTGCAGATCCTTTAAGATAAATGCCTTATCTCTACCGCTTTCCTGAACCAGCATATCGATTGGGCAGAACTGTCCCTTTCCAATAATTTTCAGATATTTTTTAAGGCGGGCACTCCTGTTAAGCAGCGAGATTCCCTTGGCGAGCATCCCGCCCGAAACGGCAATCAGAACAAGCAAAATCCCTGCTACTACAAAAAATGAAGTGCCAAACATCTGCATAATGGAAGTAAGCCATGCTGTTACGAGCAAAAACAGGGTAAAAATACCCAGACCAATTCCGCCAAAAACGGTGAACAATACACCGGATACACTGAACGTTTTGTATGGCTGTATCTTGACTGTATTTTTGCTCTGATTTGATCCATAATGATTGTTGTTATTTTGTGCATAGTCGCTTTTAGACACATGTTTTTTCTCCGCATGGTAACGGTCTGCACTTTCCTTCTTTTGATACGGGTCAGACCCCCATGTTCCGGAGCGACCGTTCTTTTCATTGTTAAAACGGCCTTCTGAACAATAGGAAGAAAACTCTCTCTTGACATCGTCTGCCATATTCTTAAAGTCTCTTTTGATATTTTCCATTTCTTTGGAACGAGAAAGCTCTTCAATCTTTCTGCGTACCTTATATTCAAAATCCTCTGGCATGGCAGGGTTCCTCCATTCATCCTCATTTTTATTCTCATTATAGAACATTTTTCCGTAAAGTACAAGAAGCATACGCCTGCATCAAAATAATTAAGGATTTATTTAAAATATCAAAAATCTCTTCCAAAACCCACAGAATCTTCTTTTCTCCTCTGAAATTGGCGCAAATATTTTTTTTATTTCTGCAAACATTAAAAAGGACATCAAGGACAATGACCGATTTTATATGAAATAGGATTTCCAAATAAAAAAACTTTATGAAGTGTGAGGAATTTCAAGGTGAAACCAATTTTTGTCTTTTCCGGAAGGATCTCCCACAGGAGATTTTTTTATGAATCCTGGCGCATATTCAGTGCGCTGTTTTCTGTTCTTGTTATGGGCAGCCTTTGTTTTGCGCTCTATCTTTCCTCCCAGCTTCCCGACCGCTACTACCTTGCCAAAGGAGAAACCTTTTCCATCGGGGACAACAAGATGATACAAGCTGTCAGCAGCAGTTCCTATCCTCTTTCTGTTTATTCCTCTGCAGGGAACACCTTTCAGATGGATTTAAAGCTATTTGGATTAATCAACATTAAGGATGTCAATGTCCAGGTGGTTGATCGTCGCGTCGTTTCTCTGTGTGGTACTCCGTTTGGCATTAAGATGGTAACAGACGGTGTTATGGTAGTGGGAACCGGTAATGTAACCGATATGCAGAGCCAGTCAGTCAATCCCGCCAAAGAAGCTGGAATACAGGAAGGAGATGTCATTCTTTCTGTTAACGGGGAGAAAATTTCTTCCAAAAAACAGCTGACCAAACTGGTCAGCACGTGCGGTGCCACCCCTATTTCCATAACCGTCCGTCGCGGAAACGATCTGCAAAACCTGACAGTGTCTCCCGTAAAGTCCTCGATGGACAACGACTATCATCTGGGGCTGTGGGTACGGGACAGTTCCGCAGGAATCGGAACCATGACCTTTTTTGACCCCAACAACGGCTGTTTTGCCGGACTTGGACATGCAATCTGTGATGTCGACACCGGACAAATCATGCCTCTTTCCCAAGGTGAAATTGTGGAAGCCTCCATTATCGGGATACAGGCAGGCAGCGCCGGATCTCCGGGACAGCTTCAGGGAGCTTTTGTCGCAGACAGCCCGGTCGGTCAGCTGTATCAGAACAGCTACAACGGTGTTTACGGCAAACTTTCTTCCCTTCCTCCTTATTCTCAGACCATCCCAATGGCACAAAGTCAGGAAGTGAAAGAAGGTCCTGTCCAAATCATGACCACTGTGGAAGGTGAAAAACCGCGTCTGTTTGACGCATATATCGAAAAGGTATCACTTTCTCAGGATGAACCTACTAAAAACATGGTCCTGCGAATCACCGATCCAGAGCTTCTGGAATTATCCGGCGGAATTGTTCAAGGTATGAGCGGCAGCCCCATCATTCAGGACGGCATGTTGGTTGGGGCGGTGACTCATGTGTGAGTACGTCCACGATGCCTACAAACCCTCAAATTTTAGGGAGTCGAGGATAAAGATCGATGACAATCTGTCCGTCGGCTCCCTTAAAATATTCAATTCGTTCCAAAATTTCCTTTAAGAGTTCGTTTCGTTCCTGGTTGGTCATATGGTCGTAGCTTGCAAGCAGCTCCTCTGTCTGAGGAATCAGGCTTGCTTTGGAGGATTGGCTTTCTTCCAGCCGCTGTACTTTCTTTTGGAGTTCTGCTTTTTGAGCTTCCAGATCTTCCATCGAAAGGACAAGCTTTGCTCTTCTGTTCTGAAATACTTCGAAGGAATAGACTCCCTGTTCTACCAAATCAAAGGTATTTTCCAGCTGTTTGGATAGCTTTTTAAGCTCCTGTTCGATTTTCATCAGCTGTTTTCTGCTAATTTCGATATCGTCTGTATAACCGACCGTATCGATTTTAACCTTATATCCCTTCAACCAGCATTTCAGTGCTCCAATAATCTCCTTCTCCACCACATCAAAGTATGCGCTGCAATTATGGCAGTTCCTTGAATTGGTGCAGCGAAGGCGCGGAGCATGGTTTCTTGCTGCGGTCATGGTTGTTCGACCGATCCGCTTGCCGCATATCGAGCAGAAAAGCAATCCAGAAAAAGGGTTCATCAACTGATATTCTTCTCGAACCGGTGCTGTTGGCTTTCGGTCCAGTCGGATTTCCTGCGCTTTCATAAAGTCTTCTTCACTGACCAGCGCTGGATGCAATCCATTATAAATATCGTAAGAGCTCATATCCTTTTTACGTTTGATACGCTTTTTAATCTCTCCGTTTTCGATACTTTTGACCTGCCTGCTCCATCCTCTTCGAATCTTTCCCATATAGACGGGATTTGTAATAATCTGAGAGATGGTCGAATAGGTCCAAAGATCGCCATGTCGGGTTGGAACTTCGCGGTCATTCAGATAGTTTGCAATCATCTTGGTTCCCTGATGATTGAGATACATCTCAAAAATCTTCTGAATAATCGATGCTTCCTCTGGGTGTGGCTCTAAAGTATAGCCTTTTTCGTTTGGAAGCTTAACCCGATTATATCCATAAGGAGCGATGCTTCCAATCCATTTTCCCTCTGATGCACTGCTGTCCCGTCCGCGAATCAACCTTCGGTTGATGGTCTTATACTCTCTTCGGCTCATAAACAAGCCAAACTCAAAGTACTCCTCATCAAATTCGTTGGATGGGTCATAGATCTTGGTCGGAGTGATAATCTTTGTTCCGGAAAACTGAAACACCTGACTGATATATGCCTGATCGGCTCCGTTTCCTCTTGCCAGACGTTCAACATCGACAACAAGGACTCCGGCATAAAATCCGGCATTCACCTCTTCCAGCAGCTTCTGAATTTCCGGTCTTGCGGCGATTGACTCACCAGAAACGACCTCATAATAGGTTTTTGCAATATAATACCCTCGCTGTGCAGCCAGCTTGTCCAGAATTGCTTCATGCCGCTTGAGCGTTTCCTCGATGCTCAGCTCTGCATAATCCCTGTCAAAACGCGACTTACGAAGATATTTTACATATTGCTCCATCTGGGGCCCCCTTTCTGGTTTCATTATAAGGTGAAACGTATTTTTCCGTCAATGATACGGATCACGCTAAATTCTGGAAATATCCGCAGCTTTATTGCGAGACGGTATTTTCATCTTGAACCGCAACCGCTTCCTCTGTTGTATTCCTTCTTTTGTAGTAATTGCTCACAATCTGATTAAGATGAGAGATACAGCCTTCGCTTGGAGCGTTGCAATACTCATCGTGGATGCGAACAATCGAAGATTTTGTTTTGATTTCAGTTCTAATCATAGCTTCTCCTTTCGACGAAAGAAAAAAATCCTGCAATAACAGTATGAACCACCACAAACAAAACTATTCAAATATAGGAAACAGCCACACCTTGAACCAACATTTTGAAAGTTCCGGTGTGGCTGTTTTATCTTCTTATTATATGTATCGTATTCTTGCTCGTCCCCCGATACTGGGAATATGCAGGCTTGTCTGCGGCAACAGACACCGTGATATCAGTTTTTTACCGACACCCCCCTTTTACCCTGCGGTACGGGATTTTTACGGTTCTCTTCATTATGGAGTCATGGCGTATCCGACCTGCCAGTGCCGGAGTATAAACGTTCAGGTTACCGCTCTTACCTTTAATACCATTGATTTGGCGGATAAGTGATTACATTTCTTTTCCACAGGTAGTCGTCGCGTCTGCGCTTATTTCGCTTTCTGTTTGCAATACAGGCCATGATGAAGTTTATAACCTACATACTGATGTAAGCGGCCTTCTGCCACTGTTTATCAAAGTACACGAGAATGAAAATCCTCTCATATACTTTCCCGTTCAGAAGACTTGTTTACAACCAAATATCACTTTAAAACTCATAAATCTCTTTCAGAAGTTTTCTTAATTTTATCAGCACTGTCTGCTTTCTTTTGTTCACTGCCTGCTGAGAGATATGGAGCAACCCTCCTATCTCCTGCTCTGTTTTTTCCTGATAAAACAGCAGGTTGATCAGTTCCCGCTCTTCTGGGTTTAAAAACGACAGTACCTTCTTGACCATTTCTGCATCCAGAAGATTCTCCACCTGGACCTGCACGCTTACTTCCTGAATCACAAACTGCTGGTTTGCCTCCAGAAGACGTTCATAGGAGTCTTCCCTGCTTGGGAGAAAGGATGCTGTTTTCCTACTGAATCTTTCTGCTTTGAGATCATAGGTGAAATACTCCTCCTTTCGCTCAAAGTGTTTATAAGCTCGATATACTTCTTCGCTTACTGGAACTGCTTGTCCATTTATGTAAATATTGTAGCTTGTATCCTTCTTACACATTCTATTGTCTCCATTTCAATTCAGTTAGTGATTTATAAATCGAAATGGAGCGGAGGCAAGCGGGATCGATATTCTATATTTTTACAGAGTAAAAATATAAGCATAATCATTTGCGTATGTATGCAAATGATTATGCTTATGAATACCCAATATTCATAAAATCACCTCAATGGGTGTTCTATCCTAAAAGTGCTGTTTTACGAATGTTTAAAACCGTATATCATCATAATTATCTAAATCTTAGCACCTAAAAAATAAAACCTCCTATTCGGAGGTTTTATTTTTTATTGCTTTAAGTTTTTTATCATTCCTAATATCATCATAACAGATTCAAAGACAATTGCGTTGCTAACAGCAATAGCCATAGTCTGTGTAACATTTAACACATTTAATACTATAAACAAAATCAAACAACATACAACACAAATTTTGGCTCGGTAACCGTAAACTTTCTTTTCAAGATTGTCTAACTGTTTTTCGTGATTGTCTACAGGGCTAAATAAAAAGATAAAGGCACTTGATAATATCAAAAGCACAATATCTACTTTAAATAAAACACCTGCAATGCTCACCTTGCACAGTACAGAATTCAAAATAATCGTAGATAAGCTTACAACATAGCACCTTAAAATGCTTGACGCGTGATAGCCTCCGCTATAGGATCTTAAGAATGAATAAGCAATGAGGAACAATATCGTTTCTTTTAATGCTCCCACCAACAAAGCATATATGATAAAGCTTGTTATATATGCCATCTTTAACAATAACATTTTTAAACCATATTGATAAATAGGAACATCTTGCTTCGAAACTATTTGATTTTTTACTAATTCCTCACAAATACTATTGATTATGTTTTCCATTAAAACTTGCGCAAATTTTTTATCTGCTTTGGTTCTTTAGGTTGATAATTTACTACTGGACATGCCGTGTTTGCCATTTTTTCTACTTCTTTTCTTGTAAATTTTTCTACCTTTTTTAAAATATAATTTTTTAAATTCATTTGTCCTTCTCCTTTTTATTTTTAGTATACAATTTACTCCATATTTTGACAAGAAAGTTTAAATCACTTACAGAAAAGAGGGAAAAAATACAAGATATTATCACTTAACCGGAATGATAATTCTTGTTTTAAAACAAGAATCATTAAATTCCAGCTCCATATCTCCTTCATATTTCTTTACAACATCCTGAACATTTGATAATCCTATTCCAAAATGCCCTGGCTTATTGGAATGCAACATCCCACTCTGAAAATTGGGTCTATTTCCTACACTGTTTTCCAATCTAATAATTAACATTTTCTTGTATTGATGAATATATAACTCTATTTTTCGCTCTCCTTCTCTAATCTGCTGACATGCTTCTATCGCATTATCCAAAATATTTCCCAAGATAATAACCCAATCTAAATCGCTGATAAAGTCAAAATTCATGTCTTGTACTTCCACATGAAAGCTGATTTCTTCTATTTTTGTTTTTTCAATCTTGCTATTAACTAAAGTTGAGATAATTTTATTTCTTGTATGAAATCCAGAGTTGTTTTTATCCATATTTTCTATCACTTCATTGATATATTCCTTTGCTCTCGGATTTTCACTAAAACTCAAACCTTCTATCGCCAGAATATGGTTTTTCATATCATGTAATATTTTTCTAGTTTTTTCATACTCTTCCTGAAGCTGCTGCAAATGTTGATATTCCAATTCATCCTTTTGTTTAGACAATATCAACTCCTCCTTCAGCTGTTCTTCTATCTGAACAAGATGATACAAATAAATTCCAAGAAGATCAAATACCAGAAAAAAGAATAATGTAAGAGACAAAACTTCCAGATTTGCAGATCTTCTCTCCGATAAAAAGACTCCATAGATTAGAATAATCAGCTCCATTAAAAGAGCAAGAAAAAATATGGTGTTAATATTAAATCTGCTTTTCTTATATTGATTACGATTGATATACTGAACGATTTCTCTAACTGTCACTATTATCAAAACACTACTAACTACTGGCATACAAAGATTAAAAAACTCTATATGTATTGTTTGTTCTATTTTAGCTTGAGAAAGTAAGTATACAATTGGTATAGAGCTGATATCCATAATTGCCAAATACAGATAAAAAAAGGAAGTATAAATTAATTTATTTTTATATTGTCTATAAAAACATGTAATTAGCAACATCGACAGGAAACCAAAGATTGTCATCCAAACAGAATTTTTATATAAAGAGATAATTAGGATATATCCTAATGCAAAAAGTGCCCATAATAGAAAATAGATTCTCGTTGGATATTTATCTTTCCGTCCATATACCTTTTCCATAAAGTAACAGGATGCTCCTGTTACCGTAAATACTGGCAACACGGTAGAAATTAATGTTGTAAAAAAAAGAATATGAACCTCCTCCTCTCTATCAAATCATATAATAAGTATCTTCCAGAAAATCATAATATTTCTTCTTAAATTCTACAGTTCTTTTTTGCGACAATGGTATCAAGTCCCCATTATCGATAAAAATATCATAACCCTTTAAATAATCAATATGTAAAAAATTTACCAGAAAGCTTTGGTGTGGACAAGCAAATATGGATTGATCTATTTTTTTATAAATTTCCTCTATGGTTCCTTTAAATATATATTTTCCACCTTTTGAAACCATTCTTACCTTTCTCTCATAGGTTTCAAAATAATAAATATCTTCTATTGCTACATGTTTCACACCCATTTCTGTCATAATACTGAGGCGGTTATGGGGTGATTTCTTTTCCAAATATTTTAACGCTTCATCAAGAATACTACTGATGCTGTTTTCATTTACAGGTTTTGTTATATAACCAAAAGCATGTACAGAATAAGCTGTTTGTGCATATTGAGCATAACTTGTAACATAGATAATCTGTCCCCAACTTGATTTTTTTCGAAATGCCTTTGCCACTTCAATTCCATTATATTTGGGCATTTCAATATCCAGAAACATAATATCAAAAAACGGCATAGTTTCTATTAATTTCTTAGAGTCATAATATTGCTGAATCACTACGGGTGTTTCTTTTTGACGAAAATATTCTTCAATTATTTCAAATAAATCATCATTTATTTCATAACTATCATCACAAATTATCACAGACAGCATAAGGAGCTCCTCACTTTGGTCAAAACTAGTATATCTAAATATCTTTTTTATTATAACATAATTTATAGATCTGTTTCTATAAATTACTGTCTATAATTTCCAATAAATACCTTTTTCTTCATTTTCATCAAAATTGATTATATTAAAACAAAAATGGTGTAAATCTTCCAATAAAATTGTAAGTTTTACACCATTAATTCTTTTTATATAAATAGGATATATAATAAATATATTACCTATTTTTTAAACCAGATGAAAGACACTCTATTACATCTAACAGAATATCTCTATCTGCAGGGTTGCACGAATTATAACAGTTAATCATCTGTTGTACTTTTTTCTCGTCATCAGGGATCTCTGGACAAAACAGATAGTCTGTAGAGATTTCCAACGTGTTAACAAGAGCATATAAAACTTCAAAAGAAGGATTCATTACCCCCTTTTCTATCTTTGCTATATGACGAACTGATATTCCTGTTTTTTCTGAAAGAAGTTCTTGTGTTAAGTGTCGTTCTTTTCTAGCTTTTCTTAAACAACTTCCTAGGTGTTTCAAAATATCAACTGGCATTATTGTTCACCTCAGACTCATTATACAATTCTGGTTTTATTTTGAAAATAACCCTATTATTCTTATAAAACAGTATTATAATACTTCTTTATAAGAATAATAGAATATAGTGTTTAGATTTATTTTAATTTTTTTGTCTTTCTCCTCAAAAAGGAGGAAAGACAAAATGAATGAATCTATTTACAAAAATATCGTTAATGCACAAAATGATTCCGAACAGATGTATCAACTTATAAAAAAATTTGATCCATTGATTAGAAAATATTCATATAGGCTCAGATATGAAGATGCATACTCTGACATTGTTCTTCTATTTATCGAAAAAATACAAAAAGTAAACTTAAATACACTAAAATCAACTAATGATAACAGTATGCTAAAATACATCAAAAAACTTGTACAAAATATTTCATATAACTTATATTATCATTCTACACACACTTCTGTAATTCCTAGTTTTAGTTTATCCGAATTTGAAAACTCTGACTTATCAGGAATAAAGCAAAAATTAGACTGCTACTATTCAACCACTGATGAATACCCTATAGTAACCACTGATTTCCTAGAGTGCAACCTAACACCCTATCAAGCTAATATTATCAAGTATATTTTTCTCAAAGACTATTCTATAAAACAAGTGTCTAAAATATATGGTGTATCTGAAGAAGCCATAACTATTTCCAAAAATCGAGCTTTAAAAAAGCTAAAAAAGAACTTATGTCCTGATTCATCGGAAAATCAAAAAAATTGACTTATTAGTTTCCTTTATAACATAATCATACATATTTATTTTTTCTACTGTCCAAAAACAAAAATCCTCCTATCAATAATAGGAGGATTTTTTGTTTATCTATTTATAAAATGCCACTGCCCGAAGTCCTCTGCATAACCAGAAGAATTGCTATCAAACAGGACATCGTTAAGCTTAACAACACATCCTTGTCGAATACTATATTTTTCAGGATCGTTATATTCTGATGTACCCCAATATCCTGAAGATTTAGCCAGCCAGCTATAGCTCGCTAAACCCATAGCCTTAATAACATCACAAACCAAACCTGATCCATAAACACCAATCCGATATGGGGCTTGCTTGGATTCAAATGCAGCTTTTATTCCTTTAAAATAAGGAATAATATTGTTATTTATAACATCCTTGTTAGGGTTAAAATCGACAGCAAAATAAATAGCACTATTTTCAGGCTGATCTATTGTATTTATTGCATAATTTAAAGCATTATTGGCATCACTGTAGCCAATCTCATAGGTAAAGTATTCTGGACGATCATTTGCATCCTGATAAACAGATACTAAGTCCATATATTTTGAAAATTCTTCTGCTTCGTTTTTTGTTAAAATTTTAGAAGAAGATTGATTTGCACAATAATATCGACATACAAACTGATATTTATTTGGACTATTGGAAATCTCCATGATTGTTTTTAAATTGCATTGTGCAGCTGTATCTAGACCATCACGAAGTCTACTATCGATCTTTTCAAAGGTCTATAATTGCTCCATACTATTTCTATCTTCTTGCCAACAAACATTACTGTTGTTTTCTTCCCCTATTGCAGTTAAAACAACGTTATATTTCGAGCCTTGTCGTATTTTCCATACATTTTCAGATACTTCTTCTATGGTCAAATATTGATTTTCAAAGTCTCCACTTTCCCATATATCTGCATTTGCCCATGCACTGCTTCCTGTATAAAAATCTAAGACCATATTGGTATTTACCATAGTATACAACAAAGCTCTTCCTTCTGAGTAAGTACCCTCTAATCTCCATTTTTGTTCTATGCTGTTGTCTTCTTCCCACAAACATACATTGGTCCCATTATCTGCATTGCCTGCATAAATGTTTAGCATTTTTAAGCTTTTGACATTTCTGATATTATAAAATGATCCAGATGTTAAAGTACTCATATTTTTCCTCCTGTTTTATATTGGTTTTATTGTTTTTTAACCTGGTATATATTAAAAAGCCTCAAAAGTTCAAAATGTAAACTATTAAATACATTTTTTATTTCAGATGTTCTATCTTTAGGCAAAGATAGCTTTCTTTCAAGCTCACAAAAAATAATAAAGTATTATAAATAAAAACACAGAAGGAAATCTTTCCTTCTGTGTTTTTAACCTAAGCTATTCTAGCTTTTTATATAGCAACTCTTTGATTTCTGCTAGGTCTGACATTCCATCTGCCAGTTTTGCTATACTATCTTGATACTTTTTCTCACGAGAGTCCTGTTTTGCTTCTCTCTTTTCCATGCTTTCATAATGGCGTTCATCTCTTTTATCCTGCCTATGTATGATATAAAAAATCAGAACCAAACTTAGGACTGCCCACACACCTTCTGGTGCAAAGATCTCAATCAATGTCGATAAATCCATATATTATCACCTCCTTTTTATGCTATCGGGATCCCTATCATATAAAAAGGAGCGATAATGTGTTTTGTAAACTATTTTGCAAAATAGTTTTTCATTTTTTTCAGTGCACGTCTCTTTTTAGCAAAGACCGCTTGTCTGGATATTTTTTCCTGATTTGCTATTTGTTGGATACTTTTTCCTTGAAAAAGCCATTCACATATAACTTCATATTCTTTTTCAGAAAGAACCTTCTTCAAATCTTCTATTAATAAGCCGTCATATGACTCGTTATAAGATAATTGATTCCCAAGATTCTCAAGATCAAAATCTTCTATTTGACTTTCTATGATTTCACATCCTATCATTTGATTTTTTCTTGCATACTTAAGAAAAATTTGATGAGTCGCTTTTGAAATATACCCTAGAATATATTTATCCTCGTTTTGAGGAAACATTTCTACTTTTATATGGAGAATCAATTCTATAAAAGAAATCCTCATATCAAAATAAGCATCTTCATAATTGAGTTTCCTTGCATATTTCTTCAATAATGGATTAAACCTTTTTATAATTTCTTCTATCTTTTCATGGTCATTTTGTGCTTCTGAAATTTGTTTTAAAATATCCATTTTGGTTTTACCCCCTTTAGGGAGTAAAGACCAAAATAGAATCCAAAAGTTAAACAAAGAAAAATTTTTTACAGCATTTACATTTTCTCTTCCTTTTTGCTTTTTATATAGTGTAAGGACAAAACAGAATACCTACAGCCGCGGAGTAAAGACCGTTTTGTTGCTTACAGAATTTTAAAACAAAAGAAGGTATTTTTTATGATT
>UMBF01003886.1_pt1 | contig 13768 bp, 7 predicted proteins | sample 1963901 | NCBI WGS metagenome assembly UMBF01 (sample SAMEA4835935, study PRJEB28245) | human gut metagenome | biome: gut microbiome; material: fecal sample | place: Denmark | collected 2008 | reverse complement strand
GCAGCAGGATTATTTATGTTCAGCACCAGGGCAATATCATACGTGACCTTGCTTACAGCTATGATGTTGATAAATATACCGGTGATGATTTAAATTTATTGGCTTCACACTTGTTTGAAGGGCATAAAATAATATCTATGACCTATCAGCAGATACCTAACAGTATTGTTTGGTGTGTGCGTGATGATGGTTTGCTGTTAGGGCTTACCTACATAAAGGAACAGGATATCTACGCATGGCACCAGCATACCACGGCAGGCGGGAAGTTTGTTAGTGTATGTAATATTGGAGGAGCAACAGAAGATAAGTTATATGCAGTAATTGAGCGCGGCGGCCAGTATTATGTGGAAATAATGGAAAGCCGTGATAAAAGTACTAATGTAGAGGATCAGTTTTTCGTAGACAGTGGTATAACCTATGAAGGAGAGCCGACCGATGAAATATCAGGTCTTGAGCATTTAGAAGGGTATACTGTGGCTATATTGGCTGATGGAAACGTACTTCCTCGGCAAACTGTAGAAAACGGCAAGGTTCTTCTTGGAAATAAATATAAGAAGGTCCATGTAGGGCTGCCTATAGATGCGGAAATAAAAACACTGCCTATAGATTTTACAGCTCAAGATGGCACATATTTAAGTCGGAAGAAACGAATTGCTACAGTTACATTATTACTTAAAGATAGCCGTGGTGGATTGTTTGGAATGAAGGAGAATGAGTTAAATGAATTTAAATGGCGCAGTAATGAAGACTATGGGGAACCGATTGGTTTACAAACAGGTAAGTTTAAAGTAACGATCAAGTCTGCTACTTATGATGAAACTCAGCAGATAATAATTAAACAGCCTGATCCGCTGCCAATGACTGTATTATCTTTGATTCCGGAAATAGAAGGGTAAGGTGTATTATGGCAAAGTATGAATTTGTAAAGCCAACAATGGCAGATGCTGAGTATATAGCGACTAATCTTAAACCAGATAATTACAGTGAACTATTTTGTGCTACTGGCCCTAATGCTCTTGATGATATTTTAGATGGATTGAAGCACAGTGATGAAATCGGCTGCCTGCATATCAACGGCGTACCCGCTGCTGTATATGGAGTGAGAAAAGCTTCGATAATGAGCGACGAGGGGCGCGTATGGCTGCTTATGACGAAGGAAACGGAGAACCATAAGGTATTTGTCGGAAGGCAGACTAAAAAGGCTGTAAGAGGGCTTTTAAAGAGATACGACAGGTTATATAACTGGGTCAATGTTGGAAATGATAATATAATGCGTTGGCTTAAATGGCTTGGCGCAGAAATACATGAACCAGCGCCACATGGAGTTTATAATCTGCCGCATCACTTTTTTGAGTTTAGAAAGGATGATGAATAATGGGCGTAGCGGCAACAATAGGCGCCACTCTTTTGGGTGGCTTTATTTCGGGCAGAGCGCAGCAGCAGCAATATAACGCTGCCGCTCAACAGGCAGAGGTAAATGCTCAGATAGCGAATCAGAACGCAGATAAACTGCAGGAACAGGCTGAAGAACAGTCTAAGTCAAATACTATCAACGAAGAAAACAAACGCCGGCGTATGAACGCTATGTTAAGCCAGCAGAGGGCTAATATAGGTGCTTCCGGTATAACAGCTTCAGGCAGTGCGGCAAACGCTTTAGCTGACAGTGCGTATAATATGGAAACAGAGCTTGCTATCGAACGCTATAACTCAAGGCAAGGCGTTGAGAATATTTTTCAGCAGTCTACTGACCTTGTTAATCAACGTGATATCTATAATCAAAATGCACGCAATTACCGTAAAGCCGGTAAGCGTGCACTTATGAATAATATGCTTATGAGTGGGTTATCCCTTGCAGGTAGTTTATACAGTCCTAAGAGCGCAGGAAAGCAAGGTGCTTCCTCCAGTTCTTCAACTCCTAGTGTAACAACAGGTGCTACATATCAATTCAACAGTAGTGGAACTGGCTATAGACAAGGCAATTACAGTTATTTCCCGATGAAGCCGAAAACTTACTTCTAAAGTGAGTTGATGAAGAGAGCATAGTTAAGTAATACGGACTGTACTTGCATTAGTACGAAATGTATTATATAATAAACGAAAAGAGATAGTCAGTGGTCGCACGCTGGCTCTCCCTCATAATTGTAAAATGTGAAAAGAGATAGTTTAACGTGTGGTAGCGTTAGCTCATCTCGTAACAAGAATGTGATTGAAAACGAGCCCGCGACCTTACGTTGGGCTTATTTTCTTGCTATTTTACGGCAAGAATAATGGTAGCCACGAGAATACCAAACGCTATCATTAGGGATAATGCTTGATATATGCTCATAGGATCACCACCAATCAGTTACGGACTGATAAGCCAACATAGTTAAACTATCTCGGACAACATTATAACACACCTTTAAGCGCTTAACAATTTGTTAAAGCGCTTTTTCTATACCCAAAAGGAGGCTAGAATATGGCAATCGACATTTTCCAAGTAGGTGCGCAGTTAGGAGCGCCGGCAAGTAAAGTATCTAATGTCCGCTATGATAACAGCGGTCAGCAGGCTGTTGCAAGAGAATCATCCCAGACCGGTAGAATTATTCAGGCCGGTGTTGAGCATGTAAGAGAGCAGATCATAAGAACCGACGTTCTGCAGGCTAATAATGAGTATGTAAAACGTACTAACGATCTAAGAATGCAGTTGATGCAGAAAAAAGAAAAAGGCGCTCTTGACATTGTCGGTGAGTATGAAGCTGGTGAAAGAAAGATACGCAGCGAGCTTATGGCTCAAAGTCCTCAAAGCGTAAAGTACGGCAAAGGTGCTATGTTATTTGATTACAGCACCCAGCAAACTGATAATGCTAATCGCAGAGTTTTGGGGCAATACAGAGCGCAGCAGTTTGAAGCCTGGCAGAATACTACTTTTGCTAATTCTATAAATAGTTCTGTTCAAAAGGCTGTTTTATCTCCTAATGACCCTGCAGTTATAGCCGATGTACAAAAAGAAATTGATTACGCCATAAATTCCAGATATGGAACATATGGAAGAGAAAGGCTTGATTTAGAGTATAGAAAATGGACTGGAGTATTAGGTCAGGCGTTGATAGACAGAAGTTATGCTAATGGCGATATAAATACGGCCGAAGCTTATGTTGAAAAATATGGTCCTTATATGGATCCGGGCGTAACAAGTGCCTATGCTAAAAATGTTTATGCTCGCAAACAAGAAGAACGGCTGTTTAACATGGGACAGAACCTTTATGCTACTTTTGGTGAGGATGAAGGCGCTGCACGTGATTATATCTTTGGCGATAATTTTAAAACAGAGGTTGATGGTAAGGCGATTGTAAAAGCAGCTAGTGCAGATATAGGTAATAATTATGGTGAGAATACTTGCACTATTAGTATCAATAGATGGTTGAGATCTGCTGGAGCTAAAGAAGGAAATACGTGGGCGCCAACCAATATGGAAGATGCAAAGGACAATGGAGTATTTTTTACCCAACGGAATCAGCTTCGAAATGGTGATATTGTTTATTGGGATTGGGAAGATAATGACGACAGCGATCATGTAGGGGTTTATGATGCTTCTACAGGAAAAGTAATTCAAAGCGGTACGCATGGAGTTGCTGCTTTGGATTTAGATCATTATAAAGTTTTAGGTTTTGCTCATCCGATAAGCGATGCGCCTACGTTGGAAGATAGGCAGAAGGCCTGGAACAATTATGTGCAACAGAAAAATATTAATGATGCCATTAAAGCTAATCAGCAAAATATGATCATAAAAAATATAGAACAAAGATTATGGGACAATTTTAAAACAGGTATTATTGATTCGCAGGATATGAGAAATATGGTTTTTAGTGCTTCTGGTGGAGATGCAGATGTAGAACGGACGCTATTAAAATTCGGTGATGATTTAATAGGCATTCAGACAAAAGCTGCCGCTGCGGTATCTAATAGTGGCATTTATAAATCAATCAAGGATGCAATTACGAATAGCACTGTAACACCAGCCGAAGCAGTATCATTAATCAACCAAAACGCAACAGTCTTGGGTGAAGCAGATAGAAGCAGGTTATTGGCTTTTGCTAGAAATCAAGATCCAAGAAATAAGGATGTTGATAAACGTTTAGCTATTATAATTGATGAAACTATTGATGATAAAGTGGAACGCGGAGATTTGCAGGCTTTTCTGGATAATGCATTGCAAGATATTACTGACCCTGATGCAAGATTTGCGACAGGGAACGAAGTTCTAAAAGAGGCGTTTAAAAATCGTGCTATTTATAAAAGCTTTAACAGTAAGCAACTTGAATGGGGCTCTTTAAAGAGTAGCCTTTCACCTAATCTTTCCCCTTATATAGATATTTATCAAAAACGTAACGGCAATAATATTGATTTGGGAAGTGCAAAAACATTTTTTGGAGCTATAAACCCTAATGATTTATATCAAGTATCGGCATTGAAAAAAGTTGCAGAAGAAAATAGGCCTATGGATATCCAGGAGCTCAATAAGCAGATTGCTGCTATAGCTTTGAGCAATGGTGTAGATGCAGCTCCGCATTTACTGGAGATGCCACAGCAGAATGAAACCGCAGTACAGCAAAATGAAAGTGCTCCTTGGTTCAGTGATTGGGGAGCCAGTGAGCGTACTGGTTTAGCGGCAATGAATTTCAGTGATGCTATTGAATCTATCAAACAACGTCACTTAGCGGCATTAAGAGGAGAAATTAACGAGGAGTGGTAATATGGCAAGGTCTGTATTGTACGATGTAGCAGCGGCAGGAAAGTTTATACCAGACGATTTAAAGACTAAAGCATTACAAGGAGCTAATGCAAATAATATATCGCTTCAAATGGCAGCTCGTAATCCTGATTATTATTTACCTAAAAACTTTGATTATGACTGGAATAAATATGAGAAGATCGCACCAAGAACAGCAGAGGCGTTAAAAGACCCTGTGCTTATGAGCATTACCGGTACTAAAGCTGCAGAATTTTGGGGCGAGCAAGAAAATAACTGGAAAAGTATTACAGCGCTGAAAAATGGTTTTAAGAATGTTGCTCGCAGCGGTTATGGTGCAGTTGCACTGCTTGCTGATTTGGGTGCAGATAAAAAAGATGTTGACTTGACAACGGAATCCAAGGTTTTTAGCGCAGATACAATAGGACGGCTTTTGTATGCTGTCGGTGGAGATAAGCTAAAAACTATTGGTACTGAAGCTAAACGCATTGGTGGCAGTGAAATATTTAAGCCGGAAGAAGTAAAGGCTGAAACTGCGGCAGGCCAGTTTTATTATGACTTACTGCAGAATGCACCACAATTAGCGGCACAGGTCGGCGTTGCAATCAGTACAGGCGGCTGGAGTGCTGCTGCTTTTATGGGCAGTCAGATTGCAGGCGGCCAATATTTAGATCTTACTGAAGCTGGGGTATCTAATGACAGAGCCAGAGCTGCGGCGTCTTTAAACGCTGTTGCACAGTCTGCTCTTGAAAAAGTGGGCTTGGGCAAAGTCATGGGAGCAGGAGCAAGAGCCGCTAAAATCGCAACTATGGGCGGTAAGACCAAAGAAGTTTTTAAAACTGCATTGACAGAAGGCATTACTGAATGGATTCAGGAATACCCGGATGCTGCTGCTGAAATATGGGCTAAAAATGCGAATCTTTCCACTCAAGAGCAAATACTTAAATTTTATCAGGAATTTGGAGAAATCACTAAAAGAGGCGCTTATTCCGGTGCTATTGGTGCGGTGTTTGGTGGTCTTGGAGGTTCGGTAAGCATTGCCGTAGACCGTAATGCAAATAGAGTTATGCAGGAGCAGGCTGTACGTACTGCGGAAACGATGAAAAACAGTAAGGACGTAGATATTACCGCCAGCAAACTAGTACTGAACCAAACGACAGAAGAAAAGGCTTATGTAGATGCTGAAACCCTTTTTACATATGCGCAGGCAAATCCTAACCTGGATGTAAAAGATACCTTTGGTATAGAGGTTTCTGAACTGCAGGCTGCTGCTGTTCGTGGTGAGGATATTGAAATGCCAATGGGTACGTATTGTGCGGCAGAGGCTCAAAATCCTGGCTTTTTCCAGGCTGTAAGCAATAACGTAGCTTTTGAACAGGGTGGTTATACAGAAGAACGCGCCAGAAATAAAAAAGCTCTCCAAAGCGCTTATAAAAAAGCGTTGGAGAACGACGAGGAATTTAGAACTGCAGTTGATACTTTTAGAAATGAATTGACCGAAGCGGGACTAAATCAAAAGGAAACAGGTGACGTCCTGGCTATTTTAACCAGCCGTGCTATGATTGCTAATCCTGATGACCCTATGCAGTATTTCAGAGATAACCCTTTAAGCTTCAAACGAGTTGTCAGCACTCCTAATGGCCGGTATATGCAAACTAAAAGCGCTAACGAAAAATTGCTTGAGGATGAAAATAACTTCGCTGCTAATATTGATAAGTTTATATCAGGAAAATTGGTAGATAAAACTATTAGAGTAATGCAGACACCTCTTGCGTTAGAAGTTGCTGGTGCTAAAATATTGCCGGTAGATATGTCTGTTGAAAATCTTGATAAAGTTTTAAATGGAAAACATAAAAGTGATATGTCTGCTGATATAGTGAAGCAGATACCTAGGGCATTAACTGATCCCTTAATGATATTTGATACCTATGATGGTAAGAATGGTGCAAAAAGAAAAATAGTTGCTCTAGATTTAAAATCTAAAAATGGAGCAACCATTGTAGTGCCTTTTGAGCTTGAAGTAGATAATAAAAGCAATAAATATGTTATGAACGAAATTATAAGCGCATATGGTAAGACTGACAATAAGACAGGCGAACCACGCTATGAATGGTTTGCTAAGCAAATTGAAAACGGAAAATTAAGATACATCAATAAAGAAAAAACCGCTAAACTGATTGAAAACGAGAAGCCCGAATGGCTCATGCCGTTTTCAACAGATAGCGGTTTTGTTAAGACTGCCAAGTGGCTACCTTCTCCTAGCAGCGATTCCGCTAGCAGAATAACCGACCTTGACAGTCTTCTTAATAATAGTATACCAGATGAAAATGCACTTCGCAAGAGACGAGAAGAAATGCAGGGATACTACCAGACAGCTTTTCACGGAAGCCCACATAAATTTGAAAAATTTGATTTGGGATCTGTTGGTACAGGAACAGGTATACAGGCCCATGGATGGGGTTTGTATTTTGCTTTCAGCAAAAATACTGCTAAACGGTATAGGGATAGATTGAAAGGACGCCGTGATACATATACTGGCGAAGGCTCTCTAGTTGAGGTTGAAATCCCTGAAAATGATGTATTACTTGATGAAAATAAATCTATTGAAAAGCAACCGCCTAAAGTACGCGAGATTATTAAAGCTGAATTAGAAAGAATTGGTGGGAGTGCGAATAGCGGCAGAAGCTTTTATAAAGAATTAATGTTTGAAATGAAAAGGAGGGGGGCAGAAAATCCAGCCAGAGCAGCATCTGAACATTTAAATAAATTAGGGATAAAAGGCATTAAATATGTTGGAATGGTAGATGGAGAATCATATGTAATTTTTGACGATCAGGCAATAAAAATAATAAACAGTTATAATCAAAAAGTTAATAACGATAAAAAAGGTTCTATCACCTGGGACGAAGAAGGCAAAGCAATTATCAGCCTGTTTGAAGGTGCTGATATGAGTACTGTTATTCATGAAGCTGTAGGCCATTACTTTATTGAGAACCTCATGCGTGAAGGGGCACTCCCTAATGCTACAGAGCAGATGAAAAAAGACCGCCAGACTATGCTTGATTATGCCGGTGTCACTAAAGACTGGGATAGCTTGTCACAGGAAGAAAAAACATCAGCACATGAACGCTGGGCAGAGGCCGCAGAAACTTATATGCTTGAAGGCAAGGCGCCCTCAAAAGAGCTGCAGCCGGTATTTAACAGGTTCAAAAAATGGCTGCTTGCTGTTTATAACGCCGTTTTTTCGGATAAGCGCAGTAAAAATGCTGTTCCAATCAACGATGAAGTAAGGCAGGTTTTTGACAGGATGCTGGCAAGTGAAGAGCAAATATCAGAAATGGAGCGTATTGACGGTTATTTTTCTGCTTTGCCAGATGTTGTGTTAGATGCACTTTCAGAACCACGTAAGCAAATGCTGCGTAATTTTGCTGCTAAAGCTCACAATAAGGCAGTACAGTTATTAACAAAAGAAAGCCTTGTTAATTTCAATCAGGAGCGTAAAGACCGGATTCAAAAATATCGTGAAGATGTAGAGCCGCAGGTTAAAGAAGCGATTGCAAAACAGCCGTTATATATGGCTTCGGAGCAGATACTTGATATTGCATCTGATTTAAAAACGGCTAAGGGCATAGCTAACAGATATTTAGAAGGTAATTTTGATGAAAGTAAAATGGCAACTTTTGATATGATAGCTGAAGCTAATGGTTTTACTTCCGGTGACGAGCTGGCTAAAACGATTATGTCAGAACCATCTTTTAATGGTGCGGTTAACAGACATATTGATGAAATTGTGCAAGACGCCTTCCCTGATATTTATAAAGAGAGAGGGCTTGCTGAAGAAGCTGCACGTGATGCTATGTATAATGACGAGAGCGGTCTTTTGATAAATACAGAAGCACAGCTTATTGAGGATAAAGCACAAGGTTTGTTGAAGGGTCAGCGTGATGCTGAAACTCTTAGAAAACTTGCTGTTGCACGCAGGCAAACGGCTAAAATCCAGGCACAGATGGACCTGCAGAACAGAGTGAAATTAAAGGAGGCTTTGAATACCCAAAAGTATATTACTGCCGAAAGAAACGCTGCGGCTAAAGCTGCTGTGGCATTGGAAAATGATGATTATTCTGCTGCGGTCCGATATAAAAACGTCCAGGCGTTTAATCATGCTTGTGTAGTTGAAAGCGTAAGACTGCGCAATCAGTATGCTAAGTGGCAGAATTATTTCAGGAAGCAGGCTAAAGCTAAAAGGGAAACGTGGGGTAATGAAAGAAACTTTATTCAAGCAGCAGCAATTATGGAAAGGTTCGGTTATAAGCGTAAAGATTATTCTGATTTTGAAAAGACAGAAACTTTATCAGACTATTTGAATGATATGGATGATCTTTATGACAATGTTGCAGTTGCTGATTGGATAATGGATGAGGATGTTAGCATTACACATCCTCGTGAACGTATGACGGCAAGCCAGCTTGAAGATGTAGTAAACGCGCTTAAAAATATCAAAGCGATCGCTAAACAGGAAATGAGTATCAATGCTTTACAGAAAGGTGCTAACTATGCTGAATTTAAAGCTGAAGCACAGGAAACACTTAATAAGCTGAAAACTATCTGGAAACCGCAGGTTGGCGTTGCACAGCAGCCTACAGTAATGGAGAAGCTAAAAGCATCTTTGCGCAGTACGGACAATCTTTTTGAAATGATGGACGAATGGCAGTATGGATTTTTCAGCAAACATTTTGGCGCAGCTATTCGAGAAGCGGCCGATAATGAAACAAGAAAAATTTTAGAATATGAGGAAAAAACAGCGCAGGCTTACAGGGAATGGCTGCCGGATAAAGCTGCAGAAAAGGCGGCCGATTATCAGGAAAAATATGACGAGCTAGGTACTTCTGTAGATAAGCACGTTTTATTAAAAATGCTTATGAATTTAGGAAACGAGAGCAGTGCCAGAGTATTGTGCAGCACTAGACCGGTAGGTTTTGAAAATTCTGCTTTGTGGGTAGATGGCGATATCGTACAGACTAAAATCAATTTGCTTGACTTCTTAGGGCGTAATCTTACTGAAGCGGATATAAAATATGCACAGGCTAAGATAGACATTGCAGAGATGTACTGGTCTGAAATGGAAGCTCTTGAAACTCGTTGGACAGGGTTTAGTCCTAAGAAAGTAGAAGCGTCGCCTGTAGAGCTGACGTTATCAGATGGCAAGACTGTTGTTATGCGTGGCGGTTATTTCCCGCTGATGCGTGACGGTGATACTGGTTCTAAACACGCTGGGCAAGAAGTTATTTCTGATACTGACCCCAGACAAGGCCGCAATATTAGAACAATGAGCACCAGACGAGGCCATTTAAAAGAACGTGTTAAGGCTAAATATCCTGTTAATCTAAAACGTGGAGCAGAGTTTAATGTTGCTATGGATGCGATACATGATCTGTGCTTCCGTGAGGTTATGGGCGATTTCCGCAAAATTATGAACGATCAGGAAATGTATACTCTGATTAAAGAAAAATTAGGCCTGGCCGATTTCTCCGCCTTTAAAGAATATCTTGAACGTGCGGCAAATCCTCAAGGTACTAACAGCGGTTCTGTTGGTGAAAGCTGGATGGGCAGTGTTGCTAACTGGCTTAGGGCTCGTACTGTAAATGCTGCTATTATGCTTAATCTTAAAACTGCCGTTCAGAACTTGGGTAATCCCTTGCTTTATGGTAATGCTGTAGATGGCTTTGGATATAGTGATGTCGTTGCCGCTGTGAGTAATTATAGTATGAATATGCAACTTGCAGAGGGCTATAAATCGGCTAAGGAATTTGTTTACAGCAAATCCCCTTGGATGAAAGAAAGGTCTGTGCTTCCTGATATTTCCCTGCGGGATATGAAAGAAATGGAAAGCCTTAATCCTATAGAAAATAAAGCTGTTGAATTTGGCACAAGATTACTGGTCGCTACTGATAATCTTTCTGCTATTCCGGTATGGATGCAGGCGTATGGCAAAAAAATAAGGGCTGGTGCAGGCGAAGCAGAAGCTGTGGACTTTGCCAATACGGTTATTAGACGTACACTTGGCAGCAGCAGAGTTACGGAGGTTGCACCGCTTTTGCGTGGCGGACCTATGCTTAAACTGTTTACTACCTTCCAAGGCTTCTTCAATACACAATATAATCAGTGGGCCAGAGAGTATAATATCTTCTTAAAAGAAAAAGACATAATGCGTCTTACTTCGTTTGTGGGAGCTAAGTTTGTAATGTTTGCTTTTATAAACTTGATGTTGTCGGCCGAAGATCCATTTGAAGAAGATAAGGATGAATATCAAAAGATATCAAAAGAACTGCTTACTTACCCTATGAGTTTAGCCGGACCGGTTGGACAGGTTGGTAATGCTATCTGGAGCAGGGCTTTAGGCATGCAGACTTACGGGTATAGAATGACCGCAGTACAAGGCACGATAGAGCAGATGGAGCGTGCTGCCGGTAAGGTACAAAAGGTTTACCAGGGCAAAGCAGATTATGACGAATTGGTTGAGCCTACTGCTACATTTGTTGGAACAGCATTAGGCGTGCCTGCACAGCTAAACAAATTATTCTTTAACGGATATGATATCTTGTTCAATGGTATGGAGCCGGAAGTTGGCGACATCTTTAGACGTCGTCCGAAAAAAGAACGGTAAAATAAAAACACCCCCTCAAATTTGAGGGGGTATTTTTTAGGTACACAAACTTTTTAAACTTTTTTCTAGGTTTGATTTTATTCTTGCTATGTCATTAGCAGTATCTTCTAATATTTTATTTGTAAAACCGTCGTTCGGATATTGTGCTGGTAATTTGGATAATGAATAAGATAAAATTCTAGCTTTTACTCTTGCTAAAACTAATTCTTGAGTTTGTTGAAGGATATGCTCACATAATATCTTATCTTTGATAGATGTAGATGGTGTGAGTTCAGCATTTTTTATAGCTACTTTCATGAGTAATGCTTCTGTATGTAAATTATCTAAAAATGTTATTGGCATGACCCATTCGTTATCAAAATAAGTCGTTTTAGAATCCATATTGTAGTTGAGTGATTTAAACGCTATTTTTATACTTGTATTAACGTCTTGATTTGTAAAATACAGTGATTCATTAGCTAGAACGATATTAGTAAAAGAAAATAAAATAAATAGTATTAGCAATATTTTTTTCACAATAACCCTTCTTTCATCTTTTTCACAATTATAACATAATTATAAATTGTATGGTATAATCGTGTTGAAAACTGAAAAGCCAATTTTTAGGAGGTCGCTTATATGGAATTTAATAGATTTACTTCATATGCAAAATTTTTATCATCAAAAATGAAAAAAGAGTTTATAGAAGATAAAATAACTTTATCTTTATTAGATTATACAGATAAAGTTTTTAAAATGTATGCTACATCTCCAACGTATACTCCAGCAATGATGTTTGTGATATATGAAAATGTTTATAATAAATTAGGAAAATTGCGTTTTCCTAAAAATTCAGAGTATACTTTTGAAAAATATATGACAATTATATATATGTCATCTGTTGAGGAATTATATGATAGTATCCTTCGGGATTTAGTTGCTATAGATAGGAGCTTAGATATTAGAATAAAAGGACGGATATTTTTCTTTTTTTACTTTTTATATGATGGCGAACGAAAAAAATACTTGACGACAAAGTTTATAGAAGAACATAAAATAAAAATGTATAAAAAATTAGAAATTTTTGATAAAGAATTTGATGAAAGTTTGTTATATGATTAAATCAGATAAGACGTACTTTTTAATAATATTAGGTTACTTCTATTTTTATTCTTGACTTTCGGCAGACAATAATGTAATATAATTACGGCAGACAAAAGTGAGGTGAAGAAATGGCTGCAAAAATTGGTCGCCCTACTAATAATCCTAAAGAAGAGCGTGTTACTGTTCGGTTAGATCAAGAGAGCATAGAAATTTTAAATAATTATTGCCAAAAAACTGGAGAAAAACGCGCAGAGGCAATTCGAAAAGGGATTAAGGGCCTAAAAAATAAATAGACTGATTGCCGCCTCGCAAGCAAAACAATCAGTCTATTACACCAGAGGTTTCCCTCTGTGAAATAGTCTATCATAGAGGGCGACTTCTTTCAAGTGAAAGGAGTAGTCAATATGAATAACATCAACCGTTTAACCTTGGACAGTCGTGAAGTAGCAGTAATGTTAGAAAAAGAACATAATCATTTATTAAGGGATATAAGTGTTTACGCCAAATATCTTACTGAGACCAAAATTGGACTCAGTGATTTTTTCCAAGAATCCACATATAAAGACATTACTGGTCGCACATTAAAGAAATATCAAATAACCAAGAAAGGCTGTGAGTTTTTAGCTCATAAGCAAACCGGTCGCAAAGGATCGTCGTTTACCGCATCTTATATCAACCGTTTTCACGAAATGGAAGCACAGCTAAGCAAAAAGCCTTTGCAGCAAACACTTATTGAAGAACCTTATAAGCCTACGGTAAAATATTGGAAAGGCGTACCGGTGTTAACTAAGTTAGACGTAGCTATGATTTTAAATGTTGATGCGTCGTCGATTCAAAATTATATTCGTAGACCGTGGTTTATGACAGAGAATGTAGATTTTTACTTCTTGCGTGGACATGACTTATTCGAGTACCGCAGAGAGAATAAAATCAAGTCTACAATAGCTGCCTTAATAGTACTTACCGAAAGTGGAGTTAGAAAGATATACGAAGCGAGAAATCGAAAATTTACACCTGCTGAATTGTTCCCAGTAAAATCGTCGTGTGAGCCACAAAGACCTATGCTTGTTAATGCGCCTATGAATATGGAGCTGCAGAAGAAGATAAAGGATTTAGAAGGCAAGCTGATTGCTTTGCATGAAGTATTAAAACTTTATAACTACTGTAACACGCCTGAAAAATCGCAATGCTTCGCCACAACAATAAAAGACATAGGTATAAAAATATCGTGTGATGCACTTGATGTAATCAATACAAAGCTTAGTTTAATTCCTGCCGAGGGTGTCGGT
>UMBF01062685.1_pt1 | contig 13808 bp, 12 predicted proteins | sample 1963901 | NCBI WGS metagenome assembly UMBF01 (sample SAMEA4835935, study PRJEB28245) | human gut metagenome | biome: gut microbiome; material: fecal sample | place: Denmark | collected 2008 | reverse complement strand
TGACCTTCTGGTCGCGCCCTTGAAGTTGAACGTCAGATTGTCCAAATGCGGCCCGCGCAGCATCGACGGGTTACGGCGTTTGTAAAACGCCGTAACCTACTGAATGAGCATTGCGTCTCCAAAGCTGAAGAAGCGGTAGCGCTCCTCGATGGCGGCGGCGTAGGCATCCATGATCTGGTCGCGGGTGGCAAGCGCACTCACGAGCATCATGAGCGTGGAGCGCGGCACGTGGAAGTTCGTGATCAGCGCGTCGACCACGTGATAGGTCGAGCCGGGCATGAGGTAGAGCTGCGTCGTAGCGTTTTCGCGTACCACGATGTCGCCGCGGCCGAGCGTATCGGCACCGTCCTCGCGGCCCTCAAAATAGCGCGCCGTCACGGCCGGATCGGACACCGGCGCATCGGCGTCAAACGCGCTCTCGAGCGAGCGCACCGCCGTGGTACCGACAGCGATCACACGATGGCCCTCGGCCTTCGCCTTATGCACGGCGTCGACAACCTCCTGCGACACGTGGTAGCGCTCGGTGTGCATCACATGCTGCGTGGGATCGTCCTCCTCCACCAGACGGAAGGTGTCGATGCCCACCTCGAGCTCGACGGCGGCAAACTTTGCGCCCTTGGCCTCGATGGCAGCCATGAGCTCGGGCGTAAAGTGCAGACCCGCCGTAGGAGCGGCAGCCGAGTGCTCCTCCTTCATGGCGTAGACGGTCTGGTACTTCTCGGGGTCACCCTCGTAATCGGTAATGTAGGGCGGCAGCGGCACGTGACCGGCGGCGTGAATGGCCTCGTCGAGCGTGCGCGGCTCACCGGCAGCATTGCAACCGGCCGGCTCAAAGCGCACCAGGCGGCCACCGCGGCTATCGGTGACAAAGTCGATGACCTCGGCCGTCAGCACCACGGGAGCCCCCTCGGGCGCATGGGCGCCACCGGCGCGATACTCAATCTGAGCACCGGGCTTCAGGCGCTTACCCGGCTTGACCAGGCACTCCCAAACGTGGCCCAGCGGGTCAACGTCCTCACGGCGCTTGAGCAGCAGCGTCTCGACCACGCCGCCCGAGCCCGTCTTGCGACCGATCAGGCGGGCCGGCATCACGCGCGTCTTGTTGATGACGAGCACGTCGCCCGACTCGATATAGTCGATGATGTCGCGGAAGATGCGGTGCTCGACGGTACCGCCATGCTCCAGCGGCGTTCCCGCCTCAGAGCCCTTGCGATCAACCACCAGCAGGCGGCAGGAGTCACGCGGCTCGGCAGGAGCCTGGGCGATCAGTTCCTCAGGCAGGTTATAGTCAAAATCATCGGTACGCATAGACACGTCGGATACTCCTTATATTGCTAAAGTCCGCTCTACATCCTAGCAGGCTGACGTCCCAAATGAACTACTTTTTGGCAGCTTTGCGCTCGTCGCGGATGCGGGCGCGGTCCATGGCCGCCTCGACGGCCGAGAAGCGGCAACCACAGTAGTTCTGCCGATACATGCCAAGCTCGCGCGAACGACGCGTGGCCTCGGGGTAATACGGGCGAAAATCGCGAATGACCGGGGTGAGACCGCGGGCGGCAGCCAGACGCTCCAACACATCATTGCAGGTTTCGAACAGCTGATACGGCGAGACGGCGAGCGTCGTGCCCACAAACTCAAACCCGCGCTCCTGGGCCACGCGGCACGCCTCGGCCAAGCGCAAGGCATAGCACACACGACAGCGGCGGGGTCGATCGGCGCCCAACGGGGCCACACCGGCCTCCCAGCGCTCGCGGTCCTCGCCTGCTTCAATGAGCTCGATGTCGCCATCAGCACACCACCGGCGCAGCTCGTCCAAGCGGCGCTGCCATTCATCGCGCGGCTGAATATTGGGGTTGGTCCAGCAAATCGTGGGCTCAAACCCCTCCTCGCGCAGCAGGCGGACCGGCTCCAGCGAGCACGGCGCACAGCAGGCGTGCAACAGCAACGGCTTCATCAACATCTCCTCTCCCACTCTGGGACGGGGATTAAAAAATCATTGCGTACCTAATGATTTTTTAATCCCCGTCCCAGAAAAATCATCCCAAAAAGACTACCTTGCGAAAAAGCGCACGCCAAAGGATGTGTCCTCGCAGGCGACAATGCGGCGGTCGCGCAAAATGGTCCGCACGTAATACCAGTCGCCCACACAGCCCGACAAATGCAAGCCGGCCGCCAGATAGCACAGCAGCGGAAAGCCCGAGAACGCAAACCCCAGGGCAAACGCCACCGTCAAGGCAACCGTCGGCGCTAGGCAAATGACCATGTACCGCCGGCGCGAATACACCACGCCCTCGGCGCAGGCGTAAATCATGCAGGTTTCGAGATTTGCCCCAAAGGTCACCCGAGCACCGGCGGGCGCAAACAGCTTAAAGAACACCGCATGCACCAGCTCATGCACGGCAAATGACGCCGCCGAAACCGCAGCCAAGCCGACTATCCAGCCCAAGACCGTGGTCCAGCCGCCCGCGTCAGCCGCATCCAGGTCCGCGGGGCCACCCAGCAGCATAAACACCGGCACCAGGCACACGGCAAATGCGCCAAGCACGGCCATCCCCCACACAAAGCAGGCGTGCAGAAAATCCTCGTCCTCAAACGCATGTATGTTGGAAATCTCATTCATAGCATCTTAGGATAGCGCCCCTGCCACGTACCCGTCCGCATGTGCGATAATGTTGAACGATATGCACGAATTGATCACCGCGCCGCCGAGCCTCGCGCCCGGCCGTGCTCTCACCATATGCGAAGGAGTCCCATGGCATCCAAATACTCCATGAACGACCGTCCCAGCTGGCCTCGCCGCGCCATCGTTACCGCCGGCGAGCCCTACGGCAACAAGGGCCTTCACTTTGGCCACGTCGGCGGCGTCTTTGTCCCGGCCGACTTCTTCGCCCGCTTCCTGCGCGACCGTCTGGGCCGCGAGAACGTCATCTTCACCTCGGGCACCGACTGCTACGGCTCGCCCATCATGGAGAGCTACCGCAAGCTCAAGGAGAACGAGGGCTACGACAAGTCCATTAGCGAGTACGTCGAGTCCAATCACTCCCGCCAGGCCGCGACCCTCAACAACTACAACATCAGCTGCGACATCTACGGCGGCTCGGGCCTTGAGCCGGCGGCCCAGATTCACAACGAGGTGACCGCCGAGATTATCGAGCGCCTGCACGAGCAGGGCACCATCTCCAAGCGCTCCACGCTGCAGTTCTACGACGCCAAGGCCGGCACGTTCCTCAACGGCCGCCAGGTCATCGGCCGCTGCCCCATCCAAGGTTGCAAGTCCGAGAAGGCTTATGCCGACGAGTGCGACCTGGGTCACCAGTTTGAGCCCGAGGAGCTCATCGCACCCAAGAGCCAGCTCACCGGCGAGGTGCCCGAGCTGCGCCCGGTCGACAACCTCTACTTCGACCTGCCCGCCTACCTCGACTTTATGAAGACCTACACCGCCAAGCTCGCCCAGAACCCGCAGGTTCGCTCCGTGGTCTCCAAGACCATGGAGGAGTGGCTGCTGCCGGCTCAGCTCTACATTCAGAACAAATTCCGCGAGGCCTTCGACGCCGTCGAGGACCAGCTCCCCGAGCACACCGTGTTGGAGCCCGAGGGCAACAAGAGCAGCTTTACCGTCACCTTCCCCAGCTGGAAGGAGCGCGACGACGCCCATGCGGTGCTCGCCAACGGCGGAGTGCGCTTCCGCAGCGGCAAGGCGCTCGTGCCCTTCCGCATCACCGGTAACATCGACTGGGGCGTTCCGGTACCCGAGGTCGACGGTGTGAACGACGTCACCTGCTGGTGCTGGCCCGAGAGCCTGTGGGCGCCCATCAGCTACACCCGCACCGTGCTCGCCCGCGATGCCCGCGCCGCCGGCGTAACTGAGGGTGTCGCCGCCCAGGACGCCGCCCTCATGGGCGAGCCCGCCGCCGATTCCACGCAGGTACCCGCACCCACCTACCAGCACAGCTCGCTCGACTGGCGCGACTGGTGGTGCTCTGACGACGCACAGATCTACCAGTTCATCGGTCAGGACAACATCTACTTCTACTGCATCGCGCAGACCGCCATGTGGGAGGCCCTGGGCTGGGACCTTACGCAGAGCACCGTCAGCGCCTGCTACCACCTGCTCTACATGGGCAAAAAGGCGAGCTCGTCCTCGCAGACGCCTCCCCCGCCGGCAGACGACCTGCTCAACCACTACACCTGCGAGCAGATGCGCGCGCATTGGCTGTCGCTCGGCCTGTCCGAGAAGCCGGTGAGCTTTAGCCCCAAGGCATACGACACCCGCGTGACCGGCAAGGACAAGGACGGCAACGAGGTGCGCGCCTGCGATGACAAGCGCGTTATCGACCCGGCCCTTAAGGAGAGCGCGCTGTTGACTGGCGTGTTCAACCGCTTGGCCCGCAGCTGCTTCTACGGCGTCGCCGTCAAGGAGGGTGACGAGAGCCCCTATCGCAACGGCTGCATTCCCGCCGGTGCCGCCTCTGCTGCCGTGGTCGAAGCTGCCGAGCAGGCCGCCCTTGCCTTTGAGCAGGCCATGTACAAGTTCGAGACGCACCGCGCGCTCGCCGTGTGCGACGACTACCTGCGCGCCGCAAACAAGCGCTGGAGCGATGCCTCCAAGGCCGCCAACAAGCTCGAGGGCGAGCCAGCCAACGCTGCCATGAAGCAGGCCCTGGTCGACGCCTTTACCGAGCTTCGCGTGGCGACCGTCCTGATGCACGGCATCGTCCCGACCGGCTGCGAGCTCATCTGCGAGTACTTCGACGTCGACCCGGTCGCCTTCTTTAGCTGGGACAACATCTTTGCCTCCACGGACGAGTTTGTGGAGAGCCTGGGCGAGAAGCCCGGCGAGCACCGCGTGAAGCCGCTGCCCCCGCGCTTCGACTTCTTCAGCAAGCACGAGAGCCAGTACTAGGCCAACGCCAAGGCAGAGTAGTCAATTTGGGACGGGGCTATTTTAGCTACCCCGTCCCAAATTTAACTGCAACGCCTGCCGAAACGGACGGGTAGCTAAAATAGCCCCGTCCCAAATTGACTAAAATGATTTTTTAATCCCCGTCCCAGAATAATCATTTAGGTGGAAGGAAAGACGGATGTCCAAGCCGCGTCGTCGTAAGCAGAAAAAGCAGGTCAAGGCCGAGCTCAAGCTCAGGCAGTTTGCCGCTACCGAGCTTTCCGACCAGCTTGCCGCCCAACACTCCGCCGCCGACCTGCCGCGCTTTATGGTCGACACGGTCGCCGGCGCCTATGCACCCGCCGATGCTCAGCTCATGATCGAAGGCTTTGGCGCTGCGGCCACGCGCCCGGTCACGCTGCGCGCCAACACGCTCAAGGCGACCGCCGAGAACATCGCCACCGCGCTCGACGCAGCCGGCATCGCGCACCAAACCGTTACCTGGTACCGGGATGCCTTCATCCTGCCCGAGGCCCAGGTATCCGACCTGTGGGACCTCGACATCTACCGCGACGGCAAAATCTATCTGCAGAGCCTGTCGTCCATGATGCCGCCTTTGGTGTTGGGCGCTCAGACCGGCGAGGACATCCTGGACATGTGCGCAGCCCCTGGCGGCAAGACGACGCAGATCGCCGCCCTCACCCAGGGCCAGGCACACCTCACGGCCTGCGAGATGAGCATTCCCCGCGCCGAAAAGCTCGAAGCTAACCTCCACCGCCAAGGTGCCAAAAACGTGCCCGTCATGCGCATCGACGCACGCGAGCTCGACGAGTTCTTCCGCTTTGACCGCATCCTGCTCGACGCTCCCTGCACCGGCACAGGCACCGTCATCAGCGGCAACGAGAAGAGTCTGCGCGGCCTAACCGAGCAGTTGCTCGGCAAGTGCGCCCGCTCGCAGCGAGCACTTCTGGACCGCGCCATGGGGGCCCTCAAACCGGGCGGCACGCTCGTCTATTCGACTTGTTCGATTATGCCGCAGGAAAACGAGGACGCCCTGCAAGAGGCCCTCGACAAGCACATGGACTGCGAGCTTATCCCCCTCGACGGCACGCCGAGCGAAAGTGAAACGCGCCGTGCTCAGGAAGCTGGCGAAGAGCCGCGCGTCGAGAGCAACGCCCTCACCGTGGCCATCGCCGCCGGCCACGTCTCGTCCGTCGCCAACGGTATGCCCGGCACGCTGACCATTCCGCCCAGCCGCGACTTTGAGGGCTTCTATATCGCCCTGATCCGAAAACGCAGCTAGCGCACGGATTCAAAACTCAACAAGCTATCTCCGTGCGCGCTTGTCCTGCTGGTCACGGTGCTGCTTAAGTGCCTCGCGTTCCTTGCGCTCGGCTCTTTTGCCCTTAATGGCCGTGACCACCAAGTAGATGACCGCGGCGGCAACGATTGCGCCCACACACAGGCCAATCGAGCCCAACATTGCTGTGAATTCCATTCCGCGTCACCTCTCTTTTAAACGGGACATTCAAGATAGCACCTCAATACCCGCCACCACAGCTCCTTCACGTTCGCCGGCCCTTCGGTCTAACGGATGGCGCGGCGGGGAAAAATCAACTCGTCAAACGATTTAGCAAGCACAACGCTGCCGGCGCCCTGCCGGCCATCATCGCATAGAATCGAGGATCCATGGATACCCTCAACGACCTAAACGAGCGCGTCGACGCCTTTGTCGGCACCAGCTCCTTCGACGCGCCTGCCGCGACTAACGACCAAGCCCCCATCGATGTTCCCGCCGAGGTTCACGAGGACATCGTCGCCTCGGTCGATTTTTCCGAGGTCGAGCTTGCAGACGAGTTCACCGAGCCCCAGGTAGCCGTGACCCCCAACGGACTGCTCCCCATGGAGCCGCTGCCCATCGACGGGCGTTTGCGAAAGGCAGCCCTCCGCATGCCCGACGAGATCGAGGAGGCCAGCGGCTTTACGCTCTTCGGCCGTCGTATCAAATCGCTCATCTACACCACCGACGTGGCTGTCATCCGCAACTCCAATGCCGATGCCGTCTTTGCCGTTTACCCCTTCACGCCACAGCCGGCCATTACGCAGGCGCTGTTGACCGTCGCCGAGTGCCCGGTCTTTGTGGGTGTGGGCGGCGGAACTACGACCGGTAAGCGCTCCGTACAGATGGCGGCCGTCTCCGAGATGCAGGGCGCGGCGGGCTGTGTGGTCAACTCCCCCGCCACTGCCGAGATGGTCGAGCACATCACCAACATCGCCGACATCCCCGTCATCGCCACGGTCGTACGTTGCGACGATGATGCGCATGCCAAAGTGCGCGCCGGAGCCAAGATTCTCAACATCGCGGCCGGCAAGAACACGCCACAGGTCCTGCGTGAACTGCGTGAACACTATCCCAACCTGCCGCTCATCGCACCGGGCGGCAAAACACCCGAGAGCATCCGCGAAACCATCGCCGCCGGCGCCAACGCCATCATCTGGACACCGCCTTCGGCCCAGCAGCTGCAGACCGACATGATGCAGCGCTACCGCAAGATGAAAGAAGACGCCACGCCCGTCATCTCGCGCGACGATGTGCCCATTATCGACCAGGTCGCCGCCGCCGAGGTCAGCCAGGTCGAGAACATGAATCCCGACGTGCCAATCCCCGACGAAGTCATCGAGCGCGTCGCTTCGATCCACGAGCGCGTCGAGGAGCATCGCGCCAACCGTGGACTCAAGCCGTCACTGCATGGCTTCTTCTTCCGCGGAAAGAAACGCTAACCGCAACAGCAAGGCCCGCCCCACAAACGTGAGGCGGGCCGTTTTCGTTTGAGCAATCATGCAGCGACGTGATGAGGCAAATTAATCCACGCGCTTGTCGCCCATAAAGAAGAGCGCCACCGTACCTGGTCCGGTGTGCGAACCGATCAGAGCACCGATATTGTTGATTTCAATCTTGCCTTTGAGCTGCGGAATCTGTTCCTCAATCAGCGCCGCAACGGCCTCGGCATCCTCGCGGCACGCCGAATGGGACAAGACGCACTTACCCGAATAATCCGCACCGTCCTGCACGTGTGCCATCATGGTCTTAGCCATCTCGGAAATCGCGCGCTTCTTGGTGCGGATCTTCTCACGTGGCGACAGCCCACCTTCGCAATCTACCGTCATGAGTGGGCAAATCTTAAGCGCCGTGCCGATGATCGCGCTCGCGGCCGAAATGCGACCGCCACGCAGGTAGCTCGACAGATCGGTCGAGAAGAACCAGTGGTGCAGGTTGAGTTTATGCTCCTCAATCCAAGCGGCCGTCTCATCGAGCGAAGCGCCGCTATCGCGAACGTCGGCGGCATATTCCAGCAATAGGCCAAAGCCCGAAGACGCCCCCAGTGAATCGATGACACGCACCTTGCCGCCCTGGGGATAGCGATCCGCGAGCATCTGTGCCGCAACGCAAGCCGAACCATACGTACCCGAAATACCCGACGACAACGTCAGGTGCAGCACGTCTTTACCCTCGGTAACAAACGGCTCCCAAAACTCCTCGTACTCACCCACGCTCACCTGAGACGTCTTGGGCATGGCGCCCGCGGCAATCTGGGCAAAAAACTCGTCCGGCGCAATCGACTGATACAGATCGTCCGTATAGACAACCTCGTCGATCTCGTAATGAAAACACACGACAGGGATATTGCGCGACGCAAAGAACTCACGGGTTCGGTCAGCAGCGGATTCACAGGTCAGGACAAAATCACTCATATGAGGCTCCTTAAGTATTGCTACGCAAATTATCGCACAGCAAGCCTAAATACGATACAAATGTCCACTATTTACCAATTCGAACCAAAAATAGCGAACATCTTTACCACCATCGTCTCCACCGGCCCCACGCATAAATATCTGAGAAAACACCTTCTGTCGTCTCCACTCAACCGCCATATCTACCTCAACTAAATCGATTTAGCAAACCGTTCAGCCGACAATTCAGCCACCGGCGCTAAATCGAAACAAAGCCGGCGCATACTGATAAACGTTTGACGATGTTTATCAGTTTTACCAACCATATTGGAAGGTGTTTCATGGTCGCATTCGATCGCAATCCGCAAGACTTTAAGTATCTGCGTCTGCTGTCGAGACAATTTCCCACCGAGCAATCCGCGTTTACCGAGATCATCAATCTCTCGGCCATTCTCAACCTGCCCAAAGGCACCGAGCATTTTATGAGCGACGTGCACGGCGAGTACGAAGCCTTTATGCACATCCTCAACAACTGCTCGGGCGTCGTGCGCGAACATGTCGACGAGATCTTTGGCGACACACTCACCTTTGACGAAAAGGGCGAGCTGTGCACGCTCATCTACTATCCGCGCGAGAAGATCGAGCTGGTCCGCAGCCAGCACGAGGACTCCCCCACCTGGTACAAGACCATGCTCGACCAACTCATTGTGGTCGCCCGCTCGCTTTCGAGCCGCTATACGCGCTCCAAGGTGCGTAAGGCCATCCCGCGCGATTACGCCTACATCATCGACGAGTTGCTGCACACGCATCCAGACGAGAACAACTATCGCGTGCGTTATCACGAGCGCATTATCGAATCCATCTTGGAGACCGCCAGCGCCGACGACTTTATCGAGTCGCTCGCCTCGCTCATCAAGCGCCTCGCCGTCGACCACCTGCACTTGGTGGGCGACATCTTCGACCGCGGCGGCGGTGCGGCCAAGATTATGGACCGCCTGCTCACCTACCATTCGCTCGACATCCAGTGGGGCAACCACGACCTGCTGTGGATGGGCGCCGCCGCCGGCGAGCCCGCCTGCATCGCCACGGTACTGCGCAACAACCTGCGCTACGACAATTACGAGATCCTCGAGAACGACTACGGCATCTCGCTGCGCGAGCTCGTCGCCTTTGCCGATGCCACCTATACCGCCGGCGAGCCCATCAGCCCGCTGATCAAGGCCATCAACGTGCTGCTCTTTAAGCTCGAGGGTCAGATTATCCAGCGTCACCCCGAGTTCGACATGACCGACCGTCTGCTGCTCGACAAAATCGACCACGACACCGGCACGGTCACGCTCGCCGTCGGCAGCGTGTGGCCGCTCACGACCAACGACTTCCCCACCGTCGACCCGACGGACCCCTACACGCTCACGCCCCAGGAGCAACATATCATCGACAAGCTCGTGTCCGAGTTTGTCACCGCCGATCACCTGCATCGCCATATCGATTTCCTCTACACCCACGGCTCGATGTACAAGGTCACCAACGGCAATCTGCTGTTCCATGGCTGCGTGCCGCTCAACGAGGATGGTACCTTTAGCAGCATGAACTGCCTGGGCACCTGGCACGCAGGTCGCGGTTATCTCGATTTTTGCGACCATATCGCCCGCCGAGCCTGGCGCGTCGGCGACCGCGATGCCCTCGACTGGATGTGGTACCTGTGGATCGGCTTTAACTCACCCGCCAGCGGACGCCTGGTGCGTACCTTTGAGCGCGCCTATATCGCCGATAAGAGCACCTGGGTCGAGCCGATGGACCCGTACTTTACGCTAACCAAGTCGCCCTCGGTCTGCGACGACATCATGCGCGAGTTCGGCGTTGCCCCCATGGCATGTTCGCCGACCAGTCACATCATCAATGGCCATACGCCCGTCAAGACCACCAAGGGCGAGCAGCCCATCCGCGCCGAGGGCAAGCTGCTGGTCATCGATGGCGGTTTCTGTCGTGCCTACCATCCCAAGACGGGCATCGCCGGCTACACGCTTATCTCCAGTTCTCGCGGATGTCGCCTTAAGTCGCACCAAGCCTTTACCACGGTTGCCGAGGCGCTCACGCGCAACGTGGACATCGAGAGCGAGACCAACCGTTTTGACCAGGCCGACCGTCGCCGCATGGTGAGCGACACCGATACCGGTGCCAAGATCCGCAGCCAGATCCAGGACCTACGCCAACTGCTCGATGCATATAGAAACGGTGCTATCGAGGAGCGCGCCTAGCCCCGCTTGCGGGGATTGGCTAAACTTGCTGAGTTCGTCATCCCCGCGGCGCTCCGGCGCCACCCTAAGGCAGGTACCATGCAAAAGCTCCTTGCGCAGATCATGAAGTTTGGCGTCGTCGGCGTCGTCGCCACGGTCATCGACTTTGGCATCATGAATCTGCTCCACTACGGCCTGGGCCTTAACATCCTGATCGCCAATACCAGCGGCTTTATCGTCTCGCTCATCTTTAACTACGTCGCGAGCATGAAGTACGTGTTTGCGCACAAGGAGGGCATGAGTCGCCGCCGCGAGTTCATTATCTTTGTCGTACTGTCCGTGATCGGCTTGGCTCTCAACGACGGTATCGTGCTGGCGCTCAACGCCGGCCTGGGGCTCGAGGCCAATATCGCCAAGATTTGCGCCACCGCGCTTGTTATGGTCTACAACTTTGTGACCCGAAAGATCTTCCTGGAGGGCGAGGAGACCAAGTAGCTCGGCCTCCTCGTTGCACTACGGGGCCCACGGACGACGTGCGTCGAGCGCTGCGTTGTTCGTGGGCTTTGCTCGTTTACGGAAGGATTTATAACGTTTGTGGATTGTCTCTTGCAAATTTGGCGAGTTCGTATAGTTCTTGGCAAAGACCTTACGTTTCTCATGCAAAAGCTCTAAAGTATCCTCTGCTCGATTCATCAACGCATTGGATGTGATTACGTGCGCAAGGCACTGGCACAACCTCATACTAAGCAATTCCTCAAGTTCGCTGTCGTGGGTCTTATCTCCTTTGGCATCGACTGGGGCATGCTCATTGCGCTCGTCGAGCTGTTCCATCTCGACTTTTTGATGAGCACCACGATCTCGTTTATCACGTCCGTCGTGGTCAACTACTGGCTCAGCATGAAGTACGTGTTCGACCATCGCGAGGGCATGAGCCGCAAGCGCGAGTTCACGATCTTCACCATCCTGTCGGTGATTGGTTTGGGCCTCAACGACCTGTACATGTTTGTGGGCGTCACGTTTTTGAGCATCGGCTACCAGGCCATGAAGGCCATCGCCACGTTCCTGGTCACCTGGTACAACTACTTTAGCCGTCGCTTATTCCTCGAGGGCGCGCAGTCGTAGACGGCCCGACATAATCTCACTTCGCAGCCGGTTGGAATTCACGTTCCAACCGGCTTTTTGTTTGCAGAGCCTGCCGAGGAAGGCGTGTGAGGCGGGCCACAACGCCGGAATGGGCCGCAGTTTCCCTAGGGGCACCGTTCCGGAAGCTGCATCCCAGATTGCGCCCTCAGAGTGGGACACGCTTTCCGAAACCCGCCCCATCGGGAAACTGGGGACCTCGGACAAAATCTCGGACCCAATTTGGGTCCAGGAGGGAGTCCGATGCATACGAAAGAGGAGCGCGAAGGGATTCTCTGGGAGTTCCACCGGAGCGACCTGTCCGCCCCCGCCGCCTGCAGGAGCCTGCCGCTTTTCCCGAACAAGGACAACCTGCATGCTTGGCTCAAGCTGGAGGAGGCGGGCGCGCTGGTCGTCGTCGACCAGCTCCGCAACATCGGCTCGCTCGTGCTTTCGCGCACCAAGCTCGCCGGGATGCCGCACACGTACCTGCCCGGGCTCGCCGCGCACGGCGCCTCGAAGCTGTTCGCCGGAGACGCCAAGACCGACGAGCGCGGCGCGATGGTCATAGTCAAGACGGCGCTGGGCATACCCGACACGCTGCTTGCGGTGGCCGACAGGCCGCCCGAGATAGAGGCTGCCAGGTCGCCCGCCGTGCAAAGGGACTTTTTGACTTGCGAGAACACGCGCAGCAAGAACAGGCTCCGCAGCATATTGCTCGAATCGTGCCCGGAATTCGAGGCGCAAGCCGACCTCTCGGGTGCGGCGACCCTCAAGCTCATGGTCGCCGTCGGCGGCCCGTGGTCGATATCCGAGGCCTCGTCGCAGGCCGTCGGGACGCTCACGCGCGGCTGCAGGCGCGCCAAAGTGGCGGCGCTGGTCGAATCCGTCGAATCGTCAAGCAGGCCGCACCCGGCGGCCGTCGCCTGCGAGGACCGCGCCGTTCGGCTGCTCGCGCGAAGGATATCGGAGAACGCCGCCGAGACAGGGTCGCCGACCTCCGAGATATCCGCGCTGCTCGCCGCCAACGAGATGTACAGGTGCCTGCTCGCGGTGCCCGGAATAGGACCGCGCACGGCATCCGAGCGGGTCATGTCCATAGACATAGCCGACATCGCGGGCCGCGACAGGCTCGCCTCGCGCTGCGGGCTCGCGCCGCGCAACAGGCGGTCCGGCACGTCGATAACGTCGGTGTCCGCGTCGCGGCAGGGCAACAAGAGGCTGAAGAACCTGCTCGTATTCTCTAGCAACTGCTTTGCGCGCAGCCGCAACCGATGAGGCGAATATTACGCGCGCTACCGCGACAGGGGCATGCCGCACGGCAAGGCGCTGAAAGCCGTGGCGAGGAAGCGGCTCGAGGTGATTTACGCGATCATGGGGGAGAAGGTTCCGTACGCAGCCTAACGGCCGGCGGAGATCGCAGGCCCGGCAGGGCCTGCGTCAGCATTGCCAAAAACGCTCATCGAAAGGGCGAATCCCTCTTGACAGAACTACAGGAACACCCCCCACGCGGGCGGGAGGGCGCGCAGACGCGGCGAGCGCCTAGCGCGCGAACTCCCGTAAGAGCGCGTCTTCCACTTCCCGAAGCGAAAGGGCCCCGCCCCCCTCGGCGGGACGGGCGACCACGATGCAGCGCGCTCCCACGTCGCGCGCGGAGGCGAGCTTCTCGGCCGTGCCGCCTACGGTTCCCGAGTCCTTGGTCACAAGCCACTGGGCGCCCACCTGCCGAAGCATCGCCTCGTTGAGCTCGCGGGTGAAGGGCCCCTGCATACCGATGACGTGCGACGGCGAAAACCCCGCGTCGATGCACTTCGTTATAGCACCGGGCAGCGGGAGCA
>UMBF01012690.1_pt1 | contig 13904 bp, 14 predicted proteins | sample 1963901 | NCBI WGS metagenome assembly UMBF01 (sample SAMEA4835935, study PRJEB28245) | human gut metagenome | biome: gut microbiome; material: fecal sample | place: Denmark | collected 2008 | reverse complement strand
AGTTCGGCAAGAAGAAGCCGGCCAAGGTGACCGATGCTCAGCTGGACGTCATGGAAGACGGCATCAAGAACCTCGATAAGTGATCAAGAAATGTAGATTACCGCATAAGGAATCGTCGTGAAAAATGAAGGCCCTGACCGTGCATATGAGGTCAGGGCCTTTTGCATGAGATGGGCGTGAAACAGCACCGTGGTTATCCACATTTGTCGTGGACGACATGCCGGGGTGTGGATAACTCGGCAAGCTAGAACCACAATGGTCGATTCGTGTTGAGCATTGAACTCGGACACGTTTCAATCGGCTTATGAATAGCAATACCTCACCCCGCGTGGCGCGTAGGATCACCTCGCCAGCGGTAGCACCTCCGGGCATTCCGCTGCCCACGGACGATGCGCCGATTCCAGCGCATCGCTACTACACTCCGCCGCCCAGGCCGTTGGCCTCATGCGAACGGCAGAGATCGGGCGAGGCTCCGGCACTCGCCCTAACTACAGACACCAGCTTCCATAACATTGTGACGATGACGTCAGGTCATGGAGGCGTGGGGTTGAGTGTCATGGCTTCCATGCTTGCATGGACATTGGCGAGACGTGAACACAGCTGCGCTCTCATAGACGCTGATTTCGTGGCCGGATGCCTTGACCTGCTGCTGGGTGTAGAACGAGAGCCGGGTTTACGATTCAGCCAAGTCGACGCACCCCTCGGCCGTATCGAGGGTGAGGCGATGAACCATGAGCTGATGATGTGGGAGGGTGTGCGAGTACTTCCCTATGACCCTTGGAGCGCGCGCCAGCCTGACTGGTGGGAAGTTCAAGCGGCCATTCGAGCCTTGGCGGAAACGAACGACGTTGTCATCGTAGATGCCGGTCAGGGTGGACTCATTGAGACCGTACCCGATCTGCGCAGTGGCATGCAGGTGATTGCCGCGGAATTGTCGGTGATGGGGCTGGCCAGAGCCAAGTCGCACCGGTCCAGACTGGATTCATGGGGCTGTGAAGCGCCACATATCGTCGGCGTGGAACCACGTGGCGCTCCACGTGGGAGAGGCCACGTGGGTATTGGCGAGGCGCAGGACTATTTGACTGCCACGGTATTGGGGCCCATCAAGCCAAGTGTCAATCTGTGCGGAGACGTACTGGAAGGCCTCGGCATCAGATCGGTGACCAAAGGCAGTCGCAAAGCCATGAACTTGCTTGCCGATCTCGTAGAACAGGCCATTCGCCCGGTTTCGGGAGCTTCTCACAAGGACCAGTGATGCTATGGCTGCCGTCAGCACGCGAGCCAATGAGGCTGGCACAGCGCTCAGAACCATATTCTTCGGTCTGCTGGATGACGTGGCATCCGACCCGCAGGTTACCGATCTGGCGGTGACCTGTGATGGCCGCGTTTGGGCGGACCGCGGCAACGGCATGCGAGAAACAGTATTGCGTGTGCCGTTTCGCTCGCCGCAAGTAGTTCGAGAATACGCCGTCCAACTGTGCGCGCAGCTTGGGCGCAGACTGGATGATGCCTGCCCGATAGCGGACGCCGCCAGTCCAGACGGCATCCGCGTGCATGCGGTGATTGCCCCATTGGTGCCACAAGGTGCCGCAATCTCCATACGGTTCCCTGACAGGACCATGGCATCGTTGCGACATCTGAGCCAATTAGGTGTATTCCCGGCTGCTTGGCTGCCGATGTTCGTGGGATTGGTGCGCAAACATGCCACAGTGCTGATTACCGGCGGAACAGGCGTGGGCAAGACCACCTTGCTCAAGGCGCTGCTGGCGCAATGCGATGTGAACGAGCGCATCGTCACCGTAGAGGAAGTTCGTGAACTGGGGGAACTGGGGCGTGGCGATCATGTGTCGTTGGTAACGCGCGAGGCGAATGTGGAGGGCGTCGGAGCCATAAGTCTGACGGACTTGGTCAAAGCGACGTTGCGAATGCGCCCCGACCGCGTGGTGCTGGGCGAATGCCGTGGCGCGGAAATCGTCGACCTATTGCGCGCGTTCAATTCTGGTCATCACGGTGGCATGACCACTGTGCATGCGGACGGCGTGAACCGAGTACCGTCCAGGCTGATTTCGCTTGGATTACTCGCCGGAGTCAGTCCACAGGCGTTGGCCATGCTGGCGGCAGGCGCTTTCGACGCGGTGGTGCATTTGGAGCGAGTGAACGGACAGCGGCGTATCACGCAGATCGGCGAACTGCGTGTAGCACATGGTGAACTGGCAGGAACACCGCTGGCGGTATGGAATGGCTGCCATCCTCCTCGGTATGCCGCCGAATGGGGGCACTTCATTGAACGATGGGGCATCGTTCCCGGGCCGAGTGGTGGTGGGTGATGATGTGGTGTGCTGTTCTGGTGGCGCTCGCCGTGCTGATATGGCCGGGGAACAAGTCCGGGAGGCTGTATCGGCTGGCTTACCGCGGGCGTGCGGTCGATTCCGCAGCCATAAACGAACCTCGATATGCCGGCTCACCTCGCGTGGGCGTTGCGCAGGTGATTACGTCCGCCATCGCGCGATTGCGAGGTGGCGGCACATTGGTTGAAGCATTCGAGGAACAATCCAGCAGACGCTTCGCCACTCAGCGCATTACTGTGGAACGGCTCATAACGGTGTTCGAACAGCGGCGTCTGCCCGACGAATCACCAGCGCAGGTACTTGAAGCTGCACGCGGGGTCACCGCCGCAGCGGTTTTGAGCGATGAGCTCGGTTGCCAAGCAGTGCCATGTCTGGAAGCGGTATTGACTGCTTACCGGCAGATGAGGCTGATGCAGAACCTGCGATCGCAAGCATGTGCCGTTCCTAAAGCCACTGTGGGGCTGCTGAGCGTGCTTCCGGCCGTCACTGTGGCATTGGGCGAGCTTCTGGGAGCTAGACCATTGGCGTTCTTGCTTGGATCGCCACGCGGTGTGGTCTGCTTGACATTGGGAGGATGTTGTTATGCTGCCGGCTTGGCATGGATGCGGGCATTGTTGAAAGGCAGCGGATTATGAGTACGGTGTGGGTACACGCCGCGGCAGGCTGTGCGGCGATCGCTAGTTGGCTGTATAAGGCTCCGTCTCGTCATGACAGCCGCTTGCCGGGCGAGGAACCGGCCGTAGCGCATGATTGCGGGTCGTCATGGACCATACTCATATTGCGTATGTTGCAGGTGTCCTTGCGTCAGGGCTCCTCGATTCCCCGGGCGCTTGACATGGTGGGCAAAGCCGTCGGCGGCGACTGCGGCGCTCGCATGAGCGAGGTCGGGAGCTCCCTGGCCAGAGGGGTTCCCTGGGCTGATGCGTGGCATGCCGCTATGGCTGTTCAGCATGAGGGTGCGCCAGCTGATAGTTCATCCGGAAAACGTACCAGCAGAACGCAACGAGATCTTGGCCTGCTGCAATCGGCTTTGGAATCGTCATGGACGCATGGCGATATGCCTGGCGTGCGCCTCGAATCCGCCATTGAACAGCTGGACCGTGACGAGCGTGCCGCCATCGAACGGAATGCCGCGAAGCTGTCGGTAAAGCTACTGATGCCTACAGGGCTATGTTTTCTGCCGGCATTCGTGCTGGTAGGAGTCATTCCGGCGATTGCGTCCTTCATGATGTGAATATAGGCGTGAACTGAGTGCGCTTAGGGTGAATCTTGTTGTATTGCTCGGTATTGCACTTGGCTGCGTTTGGTTATCCACATTGGTGGTGGACGACACGTCGGGGTGTGGATAACTCGGCAAGCTAGAACCACATACCCCGTTTTCCCTGGTGCATGAAGCGTTGATAGTCCACAGTGGTATGCACCCCGCGTCAACCCGGCGCGGGGGCCAACCACTCACACACGCATGGGGAAGGTGCGAAGCCACTGCGCAGCTTCCCCTCCTTACCGAAAGGAACGCCAATGAATACCCCTATCCCCGTCATCGTCGACGGGCAGGCCGGCATCTTTGCGCACAGCAAGGCTCGTGTGGCCACGCTGAACGCCAAGGCGAAAGAACGGCTATGCCTCATGGACGCACGCATCCGCACCCTCATGGCTGAGCCCGAAGAAGGCGCGGCCACTGCGGAATACGCAGTCGTACTCGTTGCGGCTACAGGCTTTGCGGCGGTGCTGGTCGCCATCCTGAAGTCGGATGCCATAAAGACGTTGCTGACCAACATCATCAAACAGGCTCTGAAAGTCGGGTGACAGCCATGAAGACCATGACATGCCGGTGGCGGCTCGCCAGACTGCCGCCAGACCTATGCACGGGATCGGCCACCGCCGAATTCGCAATCGTATTGCCCAGCATTATCGCCATCGCCGGGCTGATATTGGCAATAGGACGTGTGGTCATCGTTTCCATGGACTGTCAAAGTGCCGCGGCAGCGGCTGCACGCGAGTTTGTGGTTACCGGTGACGAATCATCCGCGCGCAGCATAGCTGCGGACGTTGCCGGGGGAGAGCCCCACGTCAGCATTGCCCACGACGGCCAATCGACGAGTGTGACGGTCGAATGTTCGGTATTGCCCGGTCCGCTGGATGTAACTCCAACGCGGGTTACCGGCAACGCTACGGCGATAAGCCAATAACGGTCGGCTGGCTGGGCGGCCGCAACAGAAAGGAACTGCGGTGCAGGGAATGCGTTATGAGGAGGGATCGGGCACGATGGCCGGAGCCATGCTGGTTATGGTGGTGGGCATTGCGCTCGCGGTGGCGGCAAGTGTGGGCAACCTCATGATCTGCCAGAACCGAGCGCGTTCCCTCGCCGACCTTATCGCCTTTGACGCCGCGTATGCGCTGTGGCATGCGGATATCGGTGATCCATGTGCGCTCGCCGCCAACATGGCTGAAGCGAATGGTGTAGTTTTGGGCTCCTGCTCCGTGCGGGATGAAGACGTGTTGGTAACCATCAAGGTGGAAACCATGGTCCTGGTGGCATCATCCGTGGAGCGGATGGCTCGGGCCGGACCGGTGAGTTGTACGGAAGGAGACAATTATCACAATAATGGACCGTAAAGCACCGATACTCTGGCGGGCTTCTGGGCCTTTGGCTAAGGTGAGAGCATGAGCGAGAGTGAACGCAACGAGCGCCGTCGCGTGGTGGCCATGGTGGGCAACCCCACTTCCGATAAAGGCCGTGGCGCTAAGGTGGACGCGCAGGTATTGGGTCTGCTGGAGGAAGCCGGCCGTGCCCATAACTTTGATGTCATCGACATCACCGGCACGAGTTTCGACGATTCCCTGAATCAGGCGCGTGAACGCGCGCACGAGTACGACTATCTCGTAGTGGTCGGTGGCGACGGCATGATCGCACTTGGAGCGAACGCCGTGGGCTGCAGTGGCAAGCCGTTGGGCATCGTGGCCACGGGGTCGGGCAACGATTTCGCACGAGGACTGAAGCTGCCGGTCAACCGTATCGAAACCGCAGTGGAAGGTATCGTCGGTGCTATCGTGCGCGGATCACACATCGATGTGGACATGGGACGCGTGACCTCTTTGGACGGCGGCTATGCCGTGGATCCCTCCACTGGCGAGGAGTACGAGTACCAGGAGAGCAAGTCCGCCGAGCATCCGATTGACCGGTACTATGCGGGCATGCTGTCCTGTGGTCTTGACGCGAGCATCAACGACCGTGCGAATCATTCGCATCTGCCGACCGGCACCATGCGCTACTTTGCGGCGGTGCTGGTGGAGCTGACGCATATGAAGCGTTATGGTTACCACATCAAAGCCACATTGGCGGACGGGACCACGGATGAACGAGACATCATCACACCATTGCTGACGATTGCGAATTCGAGGCATATCGGTGGCGGCATTGAGGTCTCGCCGTACTCCTGCTTCTCCGATGGATTGTTGGACCTGGTGTGGATGGACCACGTGCCGAACTTCGGCGAATGCGCGGTGGCCATTTCGAATGCCTATAACGGCAAGCTACTTGCTTCAAAGGTGTTCGGCTGGAAACGTATCCGTGAAATCGAAGTCACGCGGGCAACGGAAGGAGACGAGCCGCCGGTGCTGATGGCGGACGGCGAATATATCGGGCATTTGCCATTTAGGGTAGTGGCCGAGGACTGCGCGTTGCGCGTGCTAGTGCCGCCGGCCGTAGCCGCCCGTGAGGTGGATTCCCGACAGGAAGTGCTCAACGCCATTGCCCGAGATGGTCGCGATCCCGTGACCGGCCAGTTCGCGTGACCCGATTATATTGGCTCCCCTCATTAGGCTGAGCCGTAAAGCAAACAGCCCAGTGGGCTGTTTGTAGGCGAGGGTTCGACGATAGTCGAACCAGAAGAAAGTCAGCCGTAGGCTGTCCGCAATTGCGGACGAGCTGGCCGCGAAGCGGACTGAGGGGAGTGCGGGAGAGCGGTACCAGAGCCAATGGCCGTCAGACCTCAGACGACATAGCTTTCGATATGCAGCGTCTGCGCCATGACCTCTTTGATGGTTCGGTCGCTGATGTTCGGATGCGAGCGAATCAGCGAGATAAGCCCCACAATCAGTGTGAAGAACGTCTCATGGACGTTGGTGATTGGCAGGCCATGCATCTGCTCGAAATCACGTACGGTGGTCTGGGCAATGTAGTCGGCAATACGGTCCGCCGCGCGGTCAATGAACTTGATATACAGTTCGGCGTTGCCGTCTTGGATCATACGGTTTGAGAAGGGGCTCTCGTCGGCGATCAGGGAGCGGAGCACATGCACGATGTCGTCTAATGCCTTGTTCACGTTGCCTGTTTCGCGCGCTTGGTTCCACTGCTTCAACGTGGTGAGGATTTCGTCGATGACGTTATCGAGTACTGCGTCAGCTACGGCTTCCTTGTCTTCGAAGTAGTGGTAGAACAGCGAACGCGTCATACCGACTTCGCTTGCGATGTCGGAAACGGTGATTTTGGAGAAGCCTTTTTCCAGACACACCTTGCGCGCGGCTTGCACGATGGCGTCGCGCCGGGCATCGCCGCGGGTGGGGCGTTTCTCGTCGAGGGTATCGCTCATGGGTGCCTCCTGACCACAACCGTTATTGACACTATGTTAATACAAAGAAAGCGGTTAATAACAATAAAAATGCGGTAACCGTTGTCAGGTGAATGTCGTTGGAATATAAAGAGTTTTCCGATTCGGCAACTATGAGCCCGGTTTATCTTGACTTTTTATCGGTTAATTCTGAGGGCAAAGGTAGGTTAGTAGCTATGGCACTTGCACTGTATCGTCGCTATCGTCCGGACACCTTCGAAGGGGTCATCGGCCAGGACCAAGTCACGGTCCCGCTGATGCGCGCCTTGGACGAGGGCAAGCTCACACATGCCTATCTGTTCTCAGGGCCGCGAGGCTGCGGCAAAACCAGCTCCGCGCGTATCCTGGCCCGTTGCGTCAACTGTGCCAAAGGGCCGACTTCCCACCCCTGCGGCGAATGCGAAAGCTGCAAGGACCTGGCCACCGGCGGTCCGGGTTCCATCGACGTGGTCGAAATCGATGCGGCCTCGCACAACGGTGTGGATGATGCTCGAGAATTGCGAGAACGCGCTGGTTTCGCCCCTGCGCGCGACCGCTATAAGATTTTCATTCTCGATGAGGCCCACATGGTCACGCAGCAGGGCTTCAATGCGCTGCTTAAAATCGTTGAAGAGCCGCCTGAACATGTGATGTTCATCTTCGCCACCACCGAACCAGACAAGGTGATCGGCACCATCCGTTCGCGCACCCACCACTATCCGTTCCGTCTGGTGCCGCAGGAAGTCATGGGTCCCTACCTGGAGACGATCTGCGACAAGGAAGGCATCAAGCCCGAGCCCGGTGTGCTGAAACTGGCGATGCGCGCCGGTGGCGGCTCCATGCGAGATACCCTGTCCGTGCTTGACCAGCTGATGGTTGGTTCGGTCGAAGGCGTTATCACCCATGATGCCGCTGTAGCCCTGCTCGGCTTCACGCCGGAGGCACTGATCGGCGAGGCCGTGGATGCGGTAATCGATCACAACGGCGAAGCCCTGTACGGCGTTATCCAGAAAGTCGTGGTCGGCGGATTCGATCCGAGACGATTCGTCGAAGACCTACTGGCTCGTGTGCGTGATCTGCTGGTGCTTACGTTGGCCGGGGACCGTGCGGAATCCGTGCTGTCCGACACGGCTGAGGCCGAGGATATGGACGATCTGCACCGCCAAGCCAAGGCGCTGGGACTGGGCGCACTGACCGCAATGGCAGACATCATCAACACTACGTTGGGTGCCATGACCGGAGCCATTTCTCCGCGTATGCGCTTGGAACTGCTGGCCGCGCGATTGTTGGCCGGCAGTGAATCAGGCTTTGCAACAGCCGCTCCCGCGCCAGCTTCTTCTGGTATGCCGCCTGCGGCTGCTTCTTCGACTTCGACTACGCCAGCCGCTTCCGGTATGGGTGCCAGTGGTTTTGCCGGCGCATCGCGAGGCGGGTTTGCCGGAGCCTCACATGGCGGATTCTCCGGTGCTGCACGCAACCAGCAAGCAGCCGCGCCTCAGAGCACCGCTTCCCATGAATCTGTTGGAGGCAATGGCCCTGTCAACGGCCCGGTCAGCGACCGACCCGCGGGCTCTCTGTCTGTGCAACCTGCTGTAGCAACTGCTGCTGCCGGTGCCGCTCCTGCCGCCAATGCCGGGTGGGGCGCGCCCGCCGCGTCGCCGGCCGTCCCGGCTCAACCGGTGACCTCGCCTGCGGCATCGGATAATCGGTCCATCGACGAGAAGTGGGATGCAGCCGTCGCCGCTTTGCCGGAAACCATTCGTGAATATGTGTCACGAGACAAGGTGCCGACCGTAAAATTCGGCCCCAACCGTAAGGGTCTGCCTTGCCTGTCGATGACGTTCGACAAGTCGCTGAGCCAGCACGCTTTCGCCTTGGCCGTGGATAACAGCGGTAAGAAGGCGGCGGCCGTGGTGATGGATGCCGTGCGCAACGAGTTCGGCGCCAATGCGGTTATTGCACCTTCTGCGGTCGCGGCGAATGGCGAGCGAGTCGAATCCGTCAAACGTATGAGCCCGGAGCAATTGGCCAAGGTCAAGCAGCAGATTGCCATGGCCAAGGCTGGATTGGCCGCGTCGAGTTTGGGCGCGGGCCTGGGCATTCATATGGGGAGCGAGCCGAAAGCTCCGAAGCCGACTGAAACAGGCCGAGCCGAGGATACGGATGACAGCCATCGAGCCGGCCAATCCAGTGCATCCACGGCGGCGAAGAACTGGAGTGACGATGACCCTTGGGCCAAGCCGGCCGTAAGCAACGCTTCGCCGCAATCTGCAGACGGGTTCGCACCTAACGAGCCCGCTGCTACGCCTGCGCCCGAAGAGCATCACAAGAAGCATGTTGCGGTTCCGGACATCAGTGACGGTGTTGATCCGTGGGCCGCTCCGGCTGCTCCTGTTGCACCCACTGCGTCCGTTGCGTCCGCTGGACCCACTGGACAGTCCACTGGGCAGCCAGCCACCGCATCTTCCGTTACGGCAGTTGCCGGCGCGAGCGACGATCCATGGAATCAGACGCAGTCTCAGGCCGCGGTCTCACCGGCGTCGCAACCGGCCGAAGCCGACCCGTGGAACCAGCCATATCAGCAGTCTCCTCACGATGATCCGTGGAATCAACCGCAGGGGAACCATGCTCAGGCGGCTCCGCAGCCAGGAGACGACCCGTGGAATCAGCCTCAGTCCCAGACTCCGGCTTCTTCGGTTCCTCAGACAGTGTCGGGCAATATGTCGGGCGATGACCCGTGGAACCAGCCCCAATCGGTTCCGCAGCCGGCTGCCGGCGATGACCCGTGGAATCAACCGCAGGCAGTTCCACAATCGGCTCCGCAGGCCACCCCGCACGGTGACCCGTGGAATCAACCGCAACCCGCACAGCCGACCCCGAATGCCGACCCGTGGAATAGCCGGCCCCAGCCCCAGCCGAAACCACAACCGCAAGTCGCGGCCGAGGATGACGAATACTCGATGAGCGACCAGTCGCTCGGCGAGGCGACGGCCATGAATCTCGACGATCTGAAAAAGCTATTCGAGGTCAAAAAAGTCGAGCAATTCGCGGCAGATGATCCGAAGAACCCCAAGAACATCCAGCCTGCCAAGAAGCACTCGGATGAATAATGAGGACGAATAACGAGGAATACCCATGGCACTTGCTTATGACGGCGCAATACAGCGACTGATCGACGCTTTCGGGCGGCTGCCCGGCATCGGGCCGAAGGGCGCGCAGCGTATCGCCTTCTACATGCTGTCCGCGCCCGAAGATGAAGCGCGCGATTTGGCCGAGGCCATCGAAGAGGTCAAGGCCAAGATCCGCTTCTGTGATATTTGCGGCAACGTGTGCGAATCCAGCCCCTGCCCGGTATGCGCTGACCCGAGACGCGACCGTTCGGTGATCTGCGTGGTCGAAGAGCCCAAGGATGTGATGAGCATCGAGCGCACGCGCGAATACCACGGCCTATACCATGTGCTCGGTGGCGCAATCAACCCAATGGCCAACGTTGGCCCTGCTGACCTGCGTATTCCCGGTCTGCTCAAACGCTTAGAAGGCGATGAGGTCAAGGAAGTGATTATGGCGCTCGACCCGAATATTGAAGGCGAGGCCACCACCAGCTACTTGACCCAGCTATTGCGACCCGTAGGTGTCAAGGTCACCCGACTTGCCAGTGGCCTGCCGGTGGGCTCCGACTTGGAGTATGCCGACGAAATCACGCTGGGCAGGGCACTGGCCGGTCGGCGCGAGGCCTAAGCCAGCGTATCATTGGCGCTCTCGCCCTTGCGGCGCATCCACGGCCAGAATGCGCCGTGGCGGATGATGCGCGCGGCCTTGTGCCGTCGCGCCAACCAGATGATGAACAGTCCTGCCGCCAGTATGCCTAGACCAACACCAAGGGCGATATTGCGCGCGTCAAGCACGTCATTCGGCTCGGGGGCCGGCATCGGAATCGCCACGCGGTGCCCGGAGATAAGCAGTCGGTGCGTGTTCACGCCGTATGGTGTACAGGTCATCAAGGTGGCACGGTCCTCACCCGGCACAATCTTGAGCTTCGACGTGTCATCCGGCAAAATCACCGAAATGCGGTCCACTTTGTAGCCCAAAGTTTCGCCCATGACTTCGATGTAGAAGAAGTCGCCCTCTTTCACCTCGTCCAAACGGGTGAACATCAGCGCTTCAACCAACCCGCGGTGCCCGGTAATGACCGAATGGGTGGATTTACCTCCCACCGGCAGCGACGTGCCGTACAAATGGCCGGCACCAGAAGCCAGTGCTTCCTCGGAAGTGCCGTGATAAATCGGCAGATTGATGGACTGCTTGGGCACCTTGATTGTGCCCATCACGCCGTTGCCGGTATTAAGCAGTGACTGGTATTCCTTGTCTTTCTTTGAGGCGGAATCCTCGCCGCTGGCTTGGGATCCTCCTTGAGCGGCGGCGAACGGATCGACGGCTTCACCCAAGATAGGCTGGCTGGATTCAGCGAGCTTCTTGTTGTATGCGCGGGCCGCCGTGAGCTTGTCTTCCGCCTGCGGGTAAGGCCAGCCGGCTACTTCTTTGGCCGTGGTGGCGGTGGTGGCGGCCAAGTTGCGGTCGGACTCGAATTGCAACGCTAGCGGGAAGCAGGCCACGGCGATTGCGGCGATCAGCAACACAATGGTGATGATGCGCATCGCCCACAGATTGTGTTGCAGGCGTCGGCGCTCGGCCACGAGATCGCTGATATCGATGACTTCGTCAAATGGTGTTGGAACGAATGCTGCGGGCTCGGGACGCGCTGAGGAAACGTTGTCATTTGCAGATGCGTCATCCGGCATGGCCGCGTTGTTTTCCCGCATTTTCTGTGAGGCACGCTTACTCGTCGAACGTCGATGCAGCAATGCCATAGTCGCCTGTTCCTCCGTTTGATCTGCTCATGATTTGCTTATACAAGACGGCCGGGTCTGTCTTAGTCGTGCGTGGCATAGGTGCTGTCGCAAATGGCAACACCGCACGCGCCACACTGCGAAACGTTACTCCGTGCCAAGCCTTTCATGCAACATGCCGACGGGGGCCATATGGGGGCAATATAGGGGGCATAAGAAGTCTGAAAAATGCGATACGAACAACGTTGCTACGGCCGTCAGTGATGTGGCTTACTTCGGACAAGCCGTTGAGATGCAAGGGGCTGCAAAGGATTGCAAAGTATGGCAACATGATAAGTCGCGGCGTCGGCAATATTTGGCAGAGCTTTCAAATAGGGGGGGTATGAATGCATAAAGAGGGAATATGTTACCCCGATAAAAAGAGGCGCTATTGCTGTTTTCGTGGATGTCGGTTCGTCGTCGAGCCGTTGGTTTCGTAGGCGTGAGGGGCGTTCCCGCGTATTCTGTTTTCCGACCAAAGAAATGAATCGCGAAGAACGCCTGAGCAAAAGCTCATTCACCAGATTGCCGAACGTCAAAGGCACGGTTGCAGAGGATGCGCGGATCACGGGTTCGCCGCTGCGTTCCGAATTGGCTAGTGTGCTCAGAGAAAAGATGGCACTGTCTGGGCATCTCATCTTTTTAGGTCAAGGAAAAGGGTCTGGCGATAGGCGGTGATGACGCCCATCGTGTTGGTGGCACTGTTGCTGCAAAAAGGAAAAGTCTAGTTCGTAATCTAGTGTCCAACTTCCCTAATAGGAATGGTCCAACTTCCGCAACGAAAATGGTCCAACTTCCACAATTAGAATGGTCCAACTTCCGCAATAGAGTGATTTATAGGTTGATGTTTCGACGGTTTGCGGGAGGGCACATATGGCAGGGGAGAGCTCGGAGATTCAACGTGGCGAGTACCTTCCTCGAGTGGCTGATGGGTTGCTGACTCAGGCATTGCAGTCTTCTGGTGCCGTTCAGATTAAAGGTCCAAAATGGTGTGGCAAGACTGCAACGGCAGAAAGGCAGTCGGCGAGTCAGGTCTTCATGCAGGACCCGGATCGCAGTGCTACGCTGTTGGCCTTGGCTGATACAAAGCCTTCTCTCATCCTGCGAGGTGAGGAGCCGAGACTCATTGATGAATGGCAGATGGCCCCGCAATTGTGGGACGCGGTGCGTTTCGCCATTGATCGAGGGCGCGGTCGTGGCCGATTCATCCTAACTGGATCGGCGACTCCTCAACAGGAACCAGCTCATTCCGGAGTGGGAAGAATTGCCCGATTAACCATGCGTACCATGTCCTTATTTGAATCGCAGGAATCGACGGGCGTTGTTTCGTTGGGAGAGTTGTTCGATGGCAACCATGATGTTTCGGGTTTCTCCGATTTCGATATTGAAAACACCGCGTTTGCGCTATGCCGCGGTGGCTGGCCTGAAGCAGTAGTCGAATCTCGAGTAAATGTTGCCTTGCGCATGGCCGCGGATTATGTCGAAGAACTACTTGATTCTGACATCAATCGTATGGATGGCATAAAGCGCAATAAAACTTGGATGCGTCTGATTATGCGCTCGTATGCGCGCAATATTTCTTCTCAGGCGTCGCAATCCACTATCGCGGCGGATATGCAGGGTGAACCGCCTTCGGAAGGTACACTCTCTGATTATTTAGATGCATTGTCGCGAGCTTGCGTGACTGAAGATCTTCCAGCTTGGAACCCTCGTTTACGTTCTAAGACTGCAGTGAGAACGAGCCCAACCAGACACTTCAGCGACCCGTCGATAGCTTGTGCGGTACTGCACGCGACCCCGGAGAAACTCCTTAATGATTTCGAGACCTTTGGCTTGCTGTTTGAGTCCATGTGTATTCGCGATCTGCGTGTGTATGCTGATGCGCTTGGCGGAGATGTGTTCCATTATCGGGATAAGACGGGATTGGAATCTGATGCGGTCATTGGCCTGCATGATGGACGATGGGCTCTCATTGAGGTCAAGCTCGGAGAAAAGCAGGTTGATATTGCGGCGGCCCATTTGAAAAAGTTGGCTGACAGAATTGATCAAGATCACGAAGGCCGTCCGTCATTCTTGATGGT
>UMBF01055166.1_pt1 | contig 14021 bp, 10 predicted proteins | sample 1963901 | NCBI WGS metagenome assembly UMBF01 (sample SAMEA4835935, study PRJEB28245) | human gut metagenome | biome: gut microbiome; material: fecal sample | place: Denmark | collected 2008 | reverse complement strand
CTGCATGGTTACCATCCATGGTTTTCATCTTTCTTGCCATTTGTTTATTCCTCCTTAAAGGTTTGTTAAAAATATATTTTTAGGCTGTCGAAGGCCTAAAATTCCATTGGTTATTATAGCATAGATTCCCAGTTATGTCCATTTTCTTTCGCTGTTTTTTGTATATTATCATGTACAAACGTTGTTATCTTTTTGACAAGAAAAAAGAGCCGGTCAGAAACTTTTTCATTGCTCCCTCCCCGCTCTTCTTATTATCTTATCATACGCTTATTTCCGCCTGTCACAGCAGTTTACTGCTCCTCTTTCTCAAAAAGATCTTTCATGGATTTCCGCCGGAGCATCGCCCACAGCTGTCCCTGAATCTCTTTCAGTTCGTCATGAGCATAACATGGCACACCGTCCTGGCCGTTTCTTGAACATTCACATTTTCCATTCAGGCACTCAATAATCGACATGTCGGAATCAATCGCACTATATATATCATATAATGTCAGATCCGCAGGATCTCTCTTCAGGGCATATCCGCCATGAACTCCGCGATATCCTTCCACAATTCCCGCATTCTGAAGTTTCTTCAGTATTTTGTAGGCAAAAGGTGCTGTAATCGCCTCCCTCTCGCAGATCTCACTGACGCTTAAACGCGTCTCCCCCATCAATGCGCGGACAACCCGCATCGCATAATCGCTTTCTCTGGTGATAAACATCTCTAACCTCTCTTCTGTTCAACTAAGCTGCTGATTTATGATAATTTCCGCCCCTGTTTGTACCGACACGTTCCCGGGTGTTTCATTCGTGTCAGGATACATCCTTGATTTCGGGCTGCTCTGTTTATCATATACGTCAGTATAACGCATTTTTTTCAATAATAAAAGGTTATTATTTTCCTGTAATCCATTGTAAACCCGCTGTTTTCCCTCTATTTATGTAAAAAAGAAAAATACAGCTTGCAAATTTTTCAGTTTACGGTACAATAGGAAACGATTGTAATGTTATACTATGTAATTGAAACGATTTTTATTAATGAAAAAAGAGGTATGATATGATTTCAGCAAACAACATCACACTGCGTGTTGGAAAAAAAGCACTTTTTGAAGACGTTAACATCAAATTTACAGAAGGCAACTGCTATGGATTGATCGGCGCCAACGGCGCAGGAAAATCTACATTCCTCAAGATCCTCTCAGGCCAGCTCGAACCAACGAAAGGTGATATCGTAATCACACCTGGACAGAGACTTTCTTTCCTGCAGCAGGATCATTTCAAATATGATGCCTACCCTGTTCTGGATACCGTTATCATGGGTAACGAAAGGCTTTATCAGATCATGAAAGAAAAAGAAGCCATCTACGCAAAAGAGGATTTCACAGACGAAGATGGTATCCGTGCCAGCGAACTTGAGGGTGAATTTGCAGAGATGAACGGATGGGAAGCAGAATCCGACGCCGCCACTCTTCTCAACGGTCTCGGTGTCGACACAGAGTTCCACTACACACAGATGGCAGATCTTACCGGTAGTATGAAAGTCAAGGTCCTGCTTGCACAGGCTCTTTTCGGAAATCCGGATATCCTTCTTCTGGATGAGCCTACCAACCATCTGGATCTTCCTGCTATTGAATGGCTGGAAGAATTCCTGATCAACTTTGACAATACCGTCATCGTGGTATCCCATGACCGTTATTTTCTGAATAAAGTCTGCACACATACTGCTGATATTGACTATGGAAAGATTCAGCTCTATGCCGGAAACTATGATTTCTGGTTTGAGTCCAGCCAGCTTCTGATCAAACAGATGAAAGAAGCCAATAAGAAAAAAGAGGAAAAGATCAAAGAACTTCAGGAATTCATCTCCCGTTTCAGCGCCAATGCTTCCAAATCCAAGCAGGCAACTTCCAGAAAACGTGCTCTGGAAAAAATCCAGCTGGATGACATGCGTCCTTCCAGCCGTAAATATCCATATATCGACTTCCGTCCAAACCGTGAGATCGGAAATGAAGTTCTTATGGTTGAAAATCTTTCCAAGACAATTGATGGTGTCAAAGTTCTGGATAACATTTCCTTCACACTGGGTCGCGAGGATAAAGTTGCTTTCGTAGGTGCCAACGAGCAGGCGATCACAACTTTCTTTAAGATCCTCACAGGTGAGATGGAGCCGGATGAAGGTAATTATAAATGGGGTGTCACTACTTCCCAGGCATATTTTCCGAAGGACAACACTCAGGAATTTGATAATGACCTCACGATTACAGACTGGCTGACACAGTATTCCGAGATTAAGGACGCAACTTATGTCCGTGGATTCCTTGGTCGTATGCTTTTCCCGGGTGAAGACGGTGTAAAACGTGTCCGTGTTCTTTCCGGTGGTGAAAAAGTTCGCTGCCTTCTTTCCAAGATGATGATCTCCGGAGCCAATATTCTGATCCTGGATGAGCCTACCAACCATCTGGATATGGAATCCATTACTGCACTTAACAACGGACTGATCAAATTTCCGGGTGTAATCCTTTTCACATCTCATGATCATCAGTTTGTACAGACAACCGCAAACCGTATTATGGAAATTCTTCCTAACGGCAAACTGGTTGATAAAATCACAACTTATGATGAATATCTTGCCAGCGATGAAATGGCCAAGAAGCGTCACGTCTTCCAGGTTAATGAAGAAGACGCTCAGGATAACTAAATCTTTCATAACCAATTTTGATGTATGCACTTCCCCTGCCTGCTTATGCAAAAGCAGATGCAGGGGATTTTTATCCATAAAAAAACTCCTGCCGCAAGTTTTCCTGCGGCAGAAGCTTTTTTAGTATTTCTTTTTAGCAATCCTTTACTCCATTGTGATCGGAGCAAGTTTCCCCTGAGTCACATCCAGAAGGTCTTTAAGCGGAACTTTCAGAGTGAGTCCGACTCTTCCGCCGCTCACATAAATTTCCTCAAAATTCTCCGCTGACTGATCAAACACAACTGGATAATTCTTTTTCATTCCAAGCGGACTGCACCCGCCTCGAATATAACCTGTGATCTTCGTAAGATCTTTTACGTGGATCATGTCTACTGTCTTTTCTCCAACAGATTTCGCTGCCGCTTTACGATCTACTTCTTTCTCAATCGGTACCACAAATACATAATGGCCGCCGCTCTTTCCTTCCATGACCAGTGTTTTAAAAGACTGGTCATGAGGCGCACCGGTAAGATCCGCGCAATGGATCCCATCTATAAATTCTCCACAGTCATATGTGATCGCCTCATATTTTACTTTTTTCCGGTCAAGCATTCTCATCGCATTGGTCTTTGCTTCTTTTCCCATTTCTGTCACTCCTCAGGTTTTCTCTTACTTATCTTCCCATTCGTCATAATCTTCCGGATCCAGATCTGCCATATTTTCTATGTCCATCTGCCGTCTTCTTTGCTGCTGTTTTTCAAATTCAGCATATGTATTTGGATTTTGTGCCTCTTCCCTGTCCGGAATATCATATGGATCATAGTCTTCATTCATATCGATTTCTTCATAACCGGACTCTCTGTTATACCTTCGGCTCCTGGCACTATAAGAATTGTGACCTCTTCCAGGATCAGGTGAATAACTTTTTGAAGAGGTACCTGCCCTCCTGCGTTCTGAAGACGTAGTTCTGTCAGAAGCAGATCTCCTTCCACTGTAGGAACTGTTTCTGGAATTTCCACCTCTTCGGCTGTCAGAAGAACTGTTTGGATTTTCTCTTCTGCCTCCTGCCTTTCTGCCGGCAGAGGTTCTGCTGTCTTCGCCTCTGTTCCTTCTTCGCTCATCCGCAGAATCTCTACGTTCTGAACGATCCCCGTATCTTCCATCCCGACCGGAAGTTTTTCGGGAATGCCTTACCTCTGTGTCTGAATTACCCGTCCGGTCATCCCGATATCCACCTGCGGACTTTCTTCCACGATCATCCGGTGCATATCCGAAATCGTGGTTTCTGTTTTCCGGTATGTTCTTTCTTTTTCTGCTCCTCTCCTCTTCGTAGGGTTCGTCCTCGTCTTCGCTCTCCTCCTCTTCATCTCTGTCCTTATTAATGGCAAACTGGATCAGCATACCAAGAAGTGCAATTCCCACAGCCATACCAATTCCATAAGGAAACTGTGCAAGGCCTCCCATCTGAGCGATGGATAAACCAGCCAGAACTCCGCCAAGAACACTGGTTCCAATAATGATCACACCTTTTGCATAACGCATGGCAAGTGCACCAAGTCCTACACCGATCAGAATGCAGAGAAAAAAGGAAAAAGAACTGGTTGGATGGATCAGGTAAATACTCAAAGATATTCCGATACCAAATCCCAGTACAAAAATACCTGCTCTGTAGACCAGGAATGAAACTATCGCCAGTACAATGCCAAATCCGGCCATGGCCCCTGCAATTATCATTTTATCCTGCACACCTGATATATATGTTGCGGCAAAACCGGCACCTGCACCAATGAGGAAGCCAAAGATCATCATCCAGAAACGTAAGATACGGTACCCGAGAATACAGTTCAAAAGTCCAAACACACAGAGCACTCCATATACGATCATCATAAGCTGTCCAATCTGTTCCATACCTCCTGTCCTCTGTATAATGTCAAACACCCTCGATAACATATCCATATTCATTCGCTTACTCCTCTCTTCCTGAATTCATTATTCTGCCTGAAAATCTGCCGATCACTTCATGATCTTTATTCAGAAAATCAGATATATGGTATAAAAATTATCCAGCACGCCGTAATGGTATTCCACCTGCCCAAGGCCATTCTGCTTCATATAATACTGAGCTACATTCTGCACTTCCCCATTATCCAGAAGTTCATTGCAGGCTGCAGCAAATGCCTCCTGATTGCTGAATTTAAATCGAACTACCGCAGCGCCATTATCCAAACGCATTTTGCAGTAATCATAAATAGTCTCCCAGTCATATCCGTCAAAACATCCCTGATTCAGAACATAGAAGTTCATGTCTTTTGCAGTACAGTCCGGAACAGTAAGTTCCTCCGATCTTATATATTTTTTTTCGTATTCTTCTGGAAAAGGGCAAAGATAATCATAAATAATCGTCTTATGTTCTTCCAGCTGTGCAGCATTCCCATTAAGAAAATCCGGCTGGTCACCATTAGTAGCATCTACATAATAATACTCTCCATCCAGTTTTACAATATTCCATGCATGCCCTTCTGTACTTCCCTGCGTGCTTCCATCTACATAAATGCACGGAACGCCTATTCTTTCCAGAAGATATTGAACTGCACCTGCATATCCCGCACAAACTGCCTCTTTTTTCCAGAAGACACCTGCAATACTCTGATCGTCATCACTTGCCTGATATTGGGTATTATCAATCACATAAGTATAAACAATGCGGACTTTTTCATAATCACTGGCATCTGCCGGAATCAGACTGCTTACTTCCTGAAATCCAGCCTCCATGGCATTCTGAATCTCACTGATCTCACTTTCTGTATAAATATATCCCGGGGTAAAAGTGCAGTAATCACTGTCTGAATAAGTTGTTTTATAAATTTTTTCGTGGTTATGCACCCAGAATATCTCCGGATGATCCTTCAGAACCGCATGATAGCATCTGTCAATACTGTCATCCTGGGAAAGGGTCAGATAAAAGTCCTTTTCCCGTGCGCGAATGCCCTTCAGGAGTTCTCTGTAAACTCTCTGTTCTTCTTCATTTAACTGTTTAAAATAATATTCCTGATGTCCTTCCTCACTCTGTGCCACTTCCATCTGACGTAATTCTTCTACCTCTTCCGGTTCTCCCGACAAAACGCTCTTCGCAATAGAACGGATCTGATCCAATGTTCCGGCCCGAACGTAAAAAGGCTGCAACATAACAGATAATACGGTCAAAATTACCACCAGCCGGCAAAAAAATCCCTTTTTCATTTTTTATCCTCTTAATATCCTAATACCGATTGTCAGAAAGGGCAGCCTCCCGCAGGAGACTGCCCTTATTTATCTGCTGTCTCTTAATTCTCCAATTCCAATGCTTCTGCATCATCAAAAGTCTCTACCGCATCATCGATAGATTCCGGATCCAGAGTCAGATCTTCAATCTCATCTTCATCCTCATCTTCCTGCAGAGAATTGTTTTTAAAGTCCTCAAGAAGATTATCAGAAAGAGTATCATTGGATGAAAGTGCGTCTTTCAGTGCTGTTGACTTCACAACATCTGTAAGAATATTATTCGTGCCATCTTCTGTCGTAGTGTTTTCTGCATTTTCACTGCCAGACTCAGTTACTGCTGTATCAGAATAGAACGCCGGCTGTCTGATATAACGGAAGCTTGCGCTGTATGCCTCACCTACTGTTACTCCATTTTTACTGGAAGAACAATGTACCGCGATCCAGTCTCCGGAATCCGTTTTGCCACACAAAATTCCAACATGGTTGTCACTGCCCGCTTCAGGTCCTCTCTGAAATACAAGATCTCCCGGCTGTGCATCTGCCTCGCTGACAACATTCGCTTTCTCCCACTGATCGGAAGTTCCGTCACCAACTGCCGCCTGCATTCCCTGATCCTGATAACCGTTGATCACTGCCCAGGTAACAAAACCACTACAGTCAAGACCATACGCCCGCAAAGTTCCTGAACTCTTGCTTCCATCTGCTGAGACTTTCTCAACGGTTCCCCAGCTCGGATCCTCTCCAAGGACAGTAGACTTACCACCCCAGAAATATCCAACTTTACCTACCAGAGAATAAGCAGCCGTAATAACATCTACACGGTCCTCGGACACGTTATCGCCAACGCTCTCGCGGACAAAACCTTTCGATGCAGTAACAACCGCACAAAGAAGTTTACAGTCTGTCTCTACATATTTCTTAAGAACGGTTCTGTCCTGCTTCGCAATGTTGTTCTTCTTAATATAATAGTTGATCTTACGGTTTCCATAAGATACCTTGGTGATATCCTGTTTATCTCTGACGATCGGATTCATTTCCTCAAAGATCTTGGACAGATCTGCTTTACAGGATGAGTCCATTGTAAAAGATGTCTTACCGCTTTTACTTTGCTGATAAATATAAACAGCCAGGATATCTTGCCAGTTACGTACCAGCAGTGTATCATCGGTCAGTTTATTTTTTTCTTTATATTCTTTCTCGATTTCATCCATAACAGATGTAAAATCATCAGAAAATGTCAGATTATAATTATTCTTAAGGCTGTCCAGATAAAAATCTTTACCTGCGTGAAGGTTGGAGACCATGTTTGTCACATAAACCGGATCTCCGATCTGAGTAGCCGTAGCATTATTTCCATCTGTAATATCTATAGTTCCATTATTGGAATTATTCTTGTTATCCTTATCCTGTAATATCGCTGCAAGCTTCTGCTCTGCATCAGTCAGTACAGAATAATTCGTAACCTTAGCTTTTTCTGCATCAGTCAGTGCATCATAAGCAGCTCGTGCAGCTTCAATCTCATCTTTTGTATCAGCTGTGATCATCTTTCCTGCCAGTGCATTGATCATATCTATAACTGTCTGTACCCTGGTATCATCCTGCGGTGCCTCTGTTGGCTGTGGTGTCGCTGTCGGTTCCGGTGTCGCTGTTGGCTCCGGTGTTGCTGTTGGTTCCGGCGTTGACGTCGGCTGTGGTGTTGCTGTTGGCTCCGGCGTTGCTGTTGGCTGCGGATCTGGTGTTTCCGTTGGCTGTGGTGTTTCCGTCGGTTCCGGATCTGGTGTTTCTGTTGGTTCCGGATCCGTAGGAATTTCCGGTTCTGTCACTTCCTCACTGCTCTCAGAACTCCCCTCATCAGCCGCAACAGTTTCTGCCATGTCAGCAGCTCTGACCCCGGCTGGGCCTGCCAGTACCATAGCTGATATCATCGTGATGCATAAAAACTTATTAAGGTACTTGTTTTTCATATTTATTAAGATGCTCCCTTCTTTCCTTGAACATCCCTTTACTTCCCCTATAATAAAGGTCTGCCTTAAACCATTTTAGATAACCTAAAGTTTAACTCCACTTATTTTAGCATAGGAATTTTATGAAATCAACCGTTCTGCCGGGATATCCTTGTCAATTTATTTATTTTTCACTTTTTATTCGCATTTTTATAAGAACATTTTCGTACTGCAAAAAAGCTGCAACGCTTTCGCGCAGCAGCTTTTTGTCGTATACTGTCAGATTGCCGTTACCGGCCGGCCTTCCATATGGAACTGTCTTCTGAGACAGAGCTGAAAAATCCCCTGTATTACCTGATAACACACTCGAAGAATAAAGCGGATATCATCTGCAATACAACGAGGGCTCTCCAGATAGCACGCATGCCTCTCGCGGATATATCCCACAAGTTCCTCAAAACTGTCAAAATGCTTCGCCTCTTCCAGCTGGCTGTCCGCATTTCCACTTAAGATACACTCCTTCAGACAATTCTTCAGTTCCGCTTCATAGGAATTATGTTCTGCAAGACTTCCTTTATATGTTCTGTTATGAGGAAAAGTAAAGTAATCTGCCATATAATGCATGACCTCTCCGAATCTGCGCCAGTAAACTCTGGCATTATCTTCTTCCGGATTTCGCTCAATCAATTCCCGCATCTTTTCCTGAAGCTGACTGAATGTTCCAAAAAACTCATGTCTGGTAGTAAGAAACGACGGTCTCAGATCCGGCATAATATTGCCCAGGCAAAACGCTTTTCTGTGTTGCTGGAGGCTATACACCTCGGACATCTGGTCTGCCAGGTATCTGCCTAACAGTATATGTGATTTTTTACGCAATTTTTCCCTCTTCCTTCTTTCATGATTCAGAATATGGCCGAATCCATCAGTAAAGTAGTCCTGCCGGCCATCGACTGAAATCTGTAAACAATACATTTGTCAGAACCAACTTTACTATAGCACCATTTTTCTAAATAAGCAAATAAAGTTTGCGTAAAGTTTCTGTTTTTTCACTCAGCTCAACCATACGGGTTTCAGCCCTCTTACAGTTCCTTAAAATCCGGTGTTCCATACAGGTCGTATGGGGTGCTCTGGTATACGTAATAATTCAGCCAGTTTGTATACAGATTGTTGGCATGTGCTCTCCAGGTAAGCAATGGCTTGTTATTTGGATCATCGTCCTGGTAATAATTTTTGGGAATGTCGATCGGGAGTCCCTTGGCAAGATCACGTTTGTATTCTCCATCCAGAGTTACACGATCATATTCCGGATGTCCCATGACAAAAATCTTACGTCCACCTTCTGCCATTGCCAGAAACAACCCCGCCTCATCGCTCTCTGCCAGTACCGTAAGATCTTTGCATGCATGGATATCAGCAATAGGAACTTCCGTATGTCTGGAATGAGGTGCAAGAAACACATCATCAAAGCCACGCACCAGCGGAATCTTTCGATTTAATACTTTATGCCAGAAAAGGCCAAACATTTTTTTATCCAGAGGTTTTTTCTCAAGACCATAAAAATAATACAGGCTCGCCTGGGCCGCCCAGCAGAGAAAAATGGTAGAAGTTACATGCTTCTCTGTCCAGTCCATGATTTCCGTCAGTTCCTTCCAGTAGTCTACTTCTTCAAACGGCATCTGTTCAACTGGTGCTCCGGTAATGATCATTCCATCAAATTTACGTTTCTTTATGTCTGTAAATGTTTCATAAAATTTATTAAGATGACTGAGGGAAGTATTCTTCGCCTCATGGCTCTCCACAGCCATAAAAGTCACATCAACCTGCAGTGGTGTGTTGGAAAGAGAACGCAGAAGCTGCAGTTCTGTCTCCTCTTTCAGAGGCATCAGATTCAGGATCAGAATCTGGATTGGACGGATATCCTGATGCATGGCACGTTTTTCATCCATCACAAATATATTTTCTCTCTCAAGGATCTCCTTTACTGGCAGATCCCCCTGTGTTTTGATCGGCATTGTTAGCCCTCCTTTATATATGTAAAGCGGTCTTTCTTATTTTTTATATAGAAACCGCTCTGCTGTTTTTACCGTAATGTAGATATCTTTAATCCGCATTTCCCGCAGTTTTTATCATAATCACTGCTTTCCCACAAGATTCAGAAAATCTTCTTCTGAAAGGATCGGAATTCCCAGTTCCCTGGCTTTTTTGTTCTTGGATGAACTGGACTGGATATCATTGTTGATCAGATAATTTGTCTTCTTGGTCACAGACCCCGTCACTTTGCCACCCAGAGACTCGATGAGTTCTTTGGCTTCACTTCGATTTCCGAAATGTACCAGGCTTCCCGTGATCACAAAATTCATTCCCGCAAAAATCTGTTCCTGCTTCGGTCCTTCATCCTGAATATGCAAAAAGCTCATAAGATGATCCAGACGACGGTTATTCTCTTCATCCTGGAAATAGGAAACCAGATTTCCGGCGATCACAGGTCCGATCGTATCAATTTCACTGATCTCTTCCAGGCTGGCATGACGGATCTTTTCAAGATCATTATTAAAATAGCGGCAGATCACTTTTGCATTGGCAAGTCCAATATTTGCGATTCCAAGGCTGTAGATCACTCTCGGAAGCGTTGTTTCTTTCGCCCGTTCAAGGCTTTCTATAAGATTATCATAGGATTTCTGTCCAAATCCTTCCATCTCTACAATTTCATCCCGGTATCGGCTGATCTCAAAAATATCACCAAAATCGTGAATAAAACCACGGGCGATAAATTTCTCCAGTGTCGCTTCTGAAAGTCCGTCGATATTCATTGCATCTCTGCTGGTAAAAAGGCCAAAAGACTTGATTTTTTTGGCTGGGCACCCCGGATTAACGCAAAAAAGACATTCCACATCATTTTCTTTCTTCACAACAGTTTCCTGTCCACACGCCGGACAGATATGCGGAACCGGTGCATTACCACTTCCTGTCAGATTCTCCGCGATCTGTGGAATGATCATATTCGCCTTGTATACACGGATCGTATCCCCGATTCCAAGTTTCAGCTCTTTCATAATGCTGATATTATGCACACTGGCCCTGCTTACCGTCGTGCCTTCCAGTTCTACCGGTTCAAAAACAGCTACCGGATTGATCAGGCCTGTTCTGGACGGGCTCCACTCAATTTCCAGAAGTTTCGTATCACGCATCTCATCTGCCCATTTAAATGCCATGGCATTTCTGGGAAATTTAGCTGTAGTTCCAAGAGATTCTCCATAGGCAATATTGTCATACAGAGCCACCAGTCCATCTGATGGAAAATCATTCTTCGTAACTGCTTCCGCAAAATAATCCATAGCTTCATCCAGAGTATCTGCTGTAACTTTACGGTACTCTACCACATCAAATCCCTGGGCATTCAGCCACTGAAACTGCACTTCTCTGGAATTCTGGAAATCCACACCCTCTGCACTCACCAGAGAGAATGCATAAAACCGTACATTCCTCTTTGCCGTAATCTCATTATTCAGCTGACGCACGGAACCACTGCAGAGATTTCTGGGATTTTTGTATTTGGCATCTGCATCACCGATCGTTTCATTGATCTTCTCAAAATCGGAATACGTAATGATCGCTTCTCCGCGAAGTACCAATCTTCCTCTGAACGAAATCTTAAGCGGAATATTTTTGAAAACTCTTGCATTGTTGGTAATGACCTCTCCCACAATACCATTTCCTCTGGTAACTGCCTTTACCAGCTCTCCGTTTTCGTAGGTGAGCACTATCGTAAGTCCATCCAGTTTCCACGAAAGAAGCGTTGGATGTTCTCCGACAAACTCCCGCAGTGCTTCCCGATCCTTTGTTTTATCCAGAGAAAGCATCGGTCTCTCATGTTCTTCCTTGGGAAGCTGATCTACCGCTTCATAGCCGACATTAACGGTCGGACTGTCTGCCAGAACGATTCCTGTCTCTTCTTCCAGTGCGCTCAGTTCGTCGTACAGAGCATCGTACTCCACGTTTGGCATGATCTCCCTGTCTTCCTGATAGTACGCCCTGGACGCTTCCCGGAGCTTTTTTCCCAGCTCTTTCATTCTTTTTATGGATGTTTCGTTCATGGCCTTCCTCCGTCTTTCTTTCTGTTTTTGCGGAGGAAAGCATTTCCTCCAGCTGTTTTCTCTCTTCCGGCCTGATCTCACGGTATTTCCCCGCTTCCAGCCCGTCAATATGCAGGTTCATGATCCGAACTCTTTTTAATGTTGTGACTTTATATCCAAAATATTCACACATACGTCGGATCTGACGGTTCAGTCCCTGCGTAAGAATAATCCTGAAGCTGTTCTTTCCGGTTTTTATGACTTTACAGGGACGTGTAACTGTGCCCAGGATCGGCACTCCACTGCTCATTCCCTGTATAAACGCTTCTGTTACCGGTTTATTCACTGTTACACAATATTCTTTCTCGTGATAATTTCCCGCTTTCATGATACGGTTCACGAGATCTCCCTGATTGGTCAGAAGAAGCAAGCCTTCTGACTCTTTATCCAGACGTCCTACAGGATAGATCCTCACCGGATAGTTCAGATATTCTGTCACTGTCATTTCATTGCGCTGCTGTTTGGTACTGCAGACGATCCCTCTTGGTTTATGAAAAAGAAGCAGAATCTTTTTTTCCTGTTTCTTTATTGGTTTCCCGTCAATGCAGATCTCCTCATCCGGAAAAATCTTTTCTCCTGTGGAAACGACTGTTCCACGAACAGTTACCCGTCCAGCCTCCGTCAGTCTGTCTGCCTCTCTTCTTGAACAGACACCTGCATCACTTAAATATTTATTAATTCTGATTTTTTCGTCCATTATTCTATTATATATTTTTTCCCTGGTATTCGCAACCGGTTATTTTCCTTGTATTTTTCTGACAGGTATTGTATGATAAACAAAAATGTAACAGTCAGGAGGAAAATCATGTCAGACCGTACACCTCATCTGAATCGACTGCTGATCTTTATTATTATTATTTTGTGTCTGATCTGTGGACTTCTTTTTACCCAGTCATCTGCTGGACCGTTCGGAAACAGCCATACTTCTGTAATCGCAGAAAATACAGGCGATATTGCTGTTCTTTCTTCCGACAAGGACCAGAACATTAAGCTGAATATATCTGGTACCGACATCTCTGTTTCACCTTCTGCCACTCCATCTCCAACCCCTGTCAAAGAACAGGATGCAGAAAATGTTTCTCCTGAAGCGGAAAGTGGAACCTGGACAGCAGATGGAACAAACTGGAAATTTATGGTAAATGGAAAGGCCTATACAGGCTGGCTTACAGATACCGATGGCCACAGATATTATTTCAACAAAAAAGGGATCATGCAGACCGGCTGGCTTGAGACAGGCAAAAAGCGCTATTATCTGGACGAAGACGGAATCATGCAGACCGGCACCATTACGATAGACGGTCAAAAGTACACATTCGCTTCAGATGGTTCTCTGAAAAAATAAGATCAGCATGGCAAAAAAAATGCAGGCTCTTCAAAAGAACCTGCATTTTTATTACATTTCTACTCCAACAGACTGCTGTGTACATATCCGGTCTGTCCATCATAATCGACCTGTATCCAGTCACCTTCCTGCCCCTTCTTTTCAACTTCCGTTCCTGCAGAAAAGCCACCAATAACTTCACCCTCTGGATCTGCGGAAGCACGAACATTACAATCTTCTGTGACTGTAAGCATTGTTCCTGCATCTGCAGAAGCACTGGCATCATCACCCAGGCCCTGAAGAAATTCTGCCAGAGAGGAATCTCCTGCCTGTGCTGCTTCATAATCAGCCTTCACTTTCGCAATAAGATCCTGAACATCTTTCTCTGACTCCAGTTTCTTCACATATGCACTGATATCTGCGTCTTCATCAGCTCCACCCTTGATCTTCAGATTTCCGTCACTATCAGTTTCCACATAAAACTGGCTCAGCGCCGGAACCGGAGTCTCAATTCCTGTACAGATATAGTTAAAAACCACATAGACGACATACGAACCGTCCGTTAGTCCCTTCTTTGCGTAAACATCCTGTACTTCATACCCGTCAATATAATCCCTTGAATTAATCTGTGACTCATCGGCCGGTGTAAATCCGTCCTCAATTGTCTTAAGTGTTGCAATGTCTTTTTCCCCAAAAGCTTTATA
>UMBF01012491.1_pt1 | contig 14120 bp, 12 predicted proteins | sample 1963901 | NCBI WGS metagenome assembly UMBF01 (sample SAMEA4835935, study PRJEB28245) | human gut metagenome | biome: gut microbiome; material: fecal sample | place: Denmark | collected 2008 | reverse complement strand
ATGCCCTCCAAGAGCGAGCCCTGCGGCCTCTCCCAGATGATTGCCATGCGCTACGGCACGGTGCCCATCGTTCGGGAGACCGGCGGACTGAAGGATACCGTCCAGCCCTATGAGGCCTGGCGGGACGCCGGCAACGGCTTCACCTTTGCAAACTACGCCAGCGGAGACATGCTCTATGTCATCCGGGAGGCGGTTTACCTTTACAAGGACTATCCCGACGCCTTCGCCCGCCTGCGCGGCCGCGCCATGGAGAGCGACTTCAGCTGGAAGCGCAGCGCCGGGGAGTATCTGCATATCTACTCCAACATCACCGGGCAGCCCTGGCCTCCCGTGTCTGCGGAGCCCGCCCCGGCGGCGTCGGAACCGGAGTCCGCGCCTGCGGAGGAACCGGCTCCGGCGGAGGAGCCTGTGACGGAGCCTGCCCCCGTGGCAGAAGCGCCTGCCAAGGAGGAAGCGGCCCCCGCTGCGGAGCCGGAGAAGCCCGCTGAGTCCGCACCTGCCGAAGAGCCGGAGAAGGCAGAAGAGCCCGCTCCGGAAGCCGAGGCCGAACCTGCGAAGGCAGACGTGCCCCAGAACGCCAAGGAAAAGTCGCTCCGGATCGTCACCACCGGCCGTTCCCTGGTGGCCAAGGAAGAAAAGCCCACCGCGCTGACGCAGATCCCCACGGATCAGCCCAAGGCCCTTGTGAAGCAGGAGGCCCCGGCCGTCCCCGCCAAGGCCGAAGCGCCTGCGAAGGAAGAGGCTCCCGCCAAGGCCGAAGAACCGGCGGCGGAAAAAGCTCCGGCGGCGAAGAAGCCTGCCCGGAAACCGGCGGCCCGGAAGACGACCGGACGCAAGACGGCCAAGAAGCCTGCGGCGTCCAAATCTACATCAGCCAAGACGGCCAAAGCACCGTCTGTAAAGAAAGAGACAACCCCGAAGAACGGGACCGCAGCTTCTGACGAGAAGAAGTGAGCGGAGTAAGGAAGGTTCATGACAGCATTTACCACAAAAAAACTGAAAGAGGCCCTCACCGCCAAGCTGATGCTCAACTTCGGCAAGGGGCCTGAGGAAGCCACCGATCAGGAGATGATGAAGGCCAGCGCCCTGGTGATCCGGGACGTGATGGCCCTGCGGGAGGTGGAGACCCGCACCAGGACCCGCCGGGAACAGAAAAAGCAGGTACACTACCTGTCTTTGGAGTTTTTGATGGGCCGCAGCCTGATGAAAAACGCCTACAACCTGGAGATCCTGCCCCAGCTGCGGGAGGCACTGGAGCAGATGGGCTTCAAGGCCGCGGACATTTTCGAGCTGGAGCCGGACGCAGCATTGGGCAACGGCGGTCTGGGCCGTCTGGCTGCCTGCTATCTGGATTCCATGACCACGCTGGAGATCCCGGCCACCGGCTATTCCATCTGCTATGAGCTGGGCATCTTCAAGCAGAAGATCGTGGAGGGCCAGCAGGTGGAGCTGCCCGACGACTGGAAGGGCCTGGGCTCCGCCTGGCTGCTCCCCAAGCCCGAGGAGGCCCAGGAGGTCCGCTTCGGCGGCACCATCCGGGAGTTCTGGGACGACGGCCATCTGCATGTGGTCAACGAGAACGCTACGGTGGTCCGGGCAGTGCCCTGCGACATGGAGATCGCCGGCTACGGTACAGACCATGTGAACGTGCTGCGGCTGTGGGACGCCCGTTCCACCAAGCCGCTGGATATGTCGTTGTTCTCCCGGGGCGAGTATCTGAAGGCTGCCGAGGAGGAGGCAATGGCAGAGACCATCGCCAAGGTCCTCTATCCCGAGGATAACCACCTGGAGGGCAAGTCCCTGCGGCTCAAGCAGCAGTACTTCTTCGTCTCCGCCACGGTGCAGTCCATCGCAGCCAAGCACCTGGAGGTCTACGGCACACTGAAGAACTTCCACGAGAAGAACGTCATCCAGATCAACGACACCCATCCTGCTCTGGTGATCCCGGAGCTGATGCGGATCTTCATCGATGATGCCGGCATGGATTGGGATGAGGCGTGGAACATCACCACCCAGTCTGTGGCCTACACCAACCACACGGTGCTGGCGGAGGCGCTGGAGCGCTGGCCTCAGAACCTCTTTGAGCACTTCCTGCCCCGGATCTGGCAGATCACCCAGGAGATCGCCGCCCGCTGGCAGAAGAAAGTGGAGGACTTCTTCCACGATCCCCAGAAGACGGAGAAAATGGCCATCATCTGGGGTGGCGAGGTCCGGATGGCGAACCTGTGCGTGGCCGGCGGTATGGCGGTCAACGGCGTCAGCGCCCTCCACTCCGAGATCCTGCGCAAGGACGTTTTCAAGAACGCCTGCACCATGGAGCCCTGGAAGTTCCAGAACGTCACCAACGGTATCGACCACCGCCGATGGCTCAGCGAGATCAACCCGGAGCTGGACAGCCTGATCCGGGACCTCACCGGCGGGGACGAGTATCTGCTCCATCCCACGGCCCTGGAAAAGCTGGACGCCTACGCCGACGACAAGACGGTGCTGGAGCGCCTGGCCAAGATCAAGCAGGACAACAAGGAGCGCTTCGCCGCCTACGCGAAAAAGAGCCAGGGCGTGGTGCTGGACCCCACCGCCATCTTCGACGTGCAGGTCAAGCGTCTCCACGAGTATAAGCGCCAGCTCCTGAACGTGCTGCACATCATCGCACTCTACCAGAAGCTCCAGGACGATCCCAACTGCATCACCCAGCCCCATACCTTCCTCTTCGGCGCCAAGGCGGCGCCGGGCTATGCGGTGGCCAAGCGGATCATCCGCCTCATCAACTCCCTGGCCGATCAGATCGACCACGATCCCATCTGCAAGGGCAAGCTGCAGGTGGTGTTCCTGGAGAACTACCGGGTGTCCCTGGCGGAGCAGCTGATGCCCGCCAGCGAGGTCAGCCAGCAGATCTCCACCGCCGGCAAGGAGGCCAGCGGCACCGGCAACATGAAGTTCATGATGAACGGCGCCCTGACCGTCGGTACGCTGGACGGCGCTAACGTGGAGATGCACCAGGTGCTGGGCGACGAGAATATGTTCCTGTTCGGCCTCCGGGCTGACGAGGTGGAGCAGCTCAAGCGTGAGGGCTATGTACCGCAGCGGCTCTACCGCCGGGATGAGCGGCTGCGCCGTTGCCTGGATGCACTGCGCACCGGTTTCCGGGACGGCGTGAGCTACGACGATCTGTATCAGCGGCTGCTCTTCGGCGCCGGCGGGAGCCCCGCGGACGAGTATCTGCTGCTGGCGGACTTCCAGGCCTACTGTGAGGCGGAGCAGCGGATGGTCCGCACATATCACGACCCCATCCAGTGGAACCGCATGAGCCTGCACAACATCGCCCGCAGCGGCATCTTTGCCGCCGATCGGGCTGTGGCGGAGTATGCGGATAACATCTGGCATGTGCCCCATCGCTGAGAAACAGCCGGCAGTTCAAAAACCAATATACGAGCGGCCCATCTTCCCGCGGGGAAGATGGGCCGCTTTGCCTGCCCGGACCGGAACAGAAGGTGCGGGTGTTTAGCCGGCGGTGTGCTCTGCACAGAAAAAAGCGGGGACAGAACACTCTGTCCTCGCCACTTACCGTTCCTTGGAAAGCCCTAAAATATAGTCGGTACTGACACCGTAGTATTTGCTCAGCGTAATCAGATGATGGATGGGCAGCTCATTTGCGCCCCGCTCATACCGGGCATACATGGTCTGTGAGGTCCCGAGAACAGCAGCAATCTGCGTTTGCGTTTTATCGGCGTCCTCCCGCAAGTTACGCAGGATTTTTACATAGTCCATCTCGTTCACGGTTCGATCCTCCCATGGCCAAATATTTGCTGTCGTTACAGATAGCATCAATAGACACTAATTTAGCATAAAATCTTCAACTTTTGCATACAAAATACATAATTTTACTACAATTATACAATAAATTTACTCTAAAACAGGAAAATTTTGGACTAACTGGTAAATGAAGGAACATTTTACTCGCCATACCCGGTGTGTCCCCTTCCCGAATCCAGTCAGAACGCTTTACAAGCGGTCGGTTTCCGGGTATAATACAATTTAATATGGATAGTTTCGCCCGTTTTGTGACGGCGCGTGAGAAAAAGAGGAATGAACGATGGAATATACGGAAGGCGTGCGGTTTGACAGCCTGGGACTGTCACCGGAGATTATGCGTGCGATTGAAAAGCGGAACATCACCGTGTCTACGCCGGTCCAGGCGGGCTGTATCCCTCCCATGATGGACTGGCAGGACGTGATTGCCAAGGCCCCCACCGGCACCGGCAAGACCTTTGCCTACGGTATCCCTATTGTGGAGCATGTGGACCCGGAGGACGAAAGCGTCCAGGCGGTGATCCTGGCCCCTACCCGGGAGCTGGCCATTCAGATCACCGATGAGATCCGGGACCTGGCGGCCTTCAAGCCCGGTGTGCGCAGCGTGTGCCTTTACGGCGGGCAGCCCATCGGCCGGCAGATCGACACCCTGAAAAAGCGGCCTCAGATCGTGGTGGCTACCCCGGGGCGCCTCAGTGACCACATGAAGCGCCGCACCGTCCGGGTGGACACGGTGCAGACCGTGGTGCTGGATGAGGCGGACCGGATGCTGGACATGGGCTTCATCCACGATGTGACCCGCCTGCTGGACAAAATGAGCAAGCGCAAAAACCTGGGCCTCTTCTCCGCCACCATCTCCCGGGAGGTCATGGACATCGCCTGGGTCTACCAGCGGGATGCGGTGGAGGTCACCGTCCGGGAGGACGAGCAGAACAAGCCTGACATCAAGCAGTTCCGCATGGAGGTCTCCTTCAACGGCAAGGCAGACGCCATCGCCAAGATTCTGGAGGAGACCGGCTTTGACCGCTGCATGGCCTTTTGCAACACCAAGGGGTCCACGGAACGGATCACCAAGTTTTTGCAGATGCAGGGCATTGACGCCGCCTGCATCCATGGCGATATCCCCCAGAAAAAGCGGGAGGAGGTCATGGAGCGATTCCGTCAGGGCAAGCTCCGCGTGTTCGTTTCCACCGATGTGGCGGCCCGCGGTATCGATGTGGACGATGTGGACATTGTGTTCAACTGCGACGTGCCCGACGAGAATCAGGACTACGTTCACCGCATCGGCCGTACCGGCCGGGCCAAACGCCAGGGCGTGGCGGTGACGTTTGTGGCGGACTACCCCTCCAAAATGCGGATCGACGACATCGCCCAAAAGACCCGCAACGAGATCCGGGAAGTGCGCTTTGACGAAAACGGCCATTTGACCGAAGTATGAGGAAAATCCCCATCTGCCCAAGGCAGACGGGGATTTTTTCAACAGAATCCGGAAAGTTATGAACAAATCCTGAATTTTTGTAATTATTTGTTACTTTTTTGACGCCATTCCTTTACAAGGCGGAAAAAATTCTATATAATGCTGTCTTATGGAAACAACCGGTGCCGCATCCGCGGCACGGATTCTTTGCGCCCAAAAGGAGCGGTTTTATGAAGATTTGGAAGCGTTGTGCCGGCTTGGTGCTGGCGCTGGCCTGTTGCCTGGGGCTGCTGAGCGGCTGCGGTCAGGAGGCGGCAGAGGGGATGAAGCTGTCGGTGTGCGTGGGAAGCGCACCTCAGGAGCTGGACCCCATCTATGCCACGGACCCGGTAGATCAGACCATTCTGATGCATTTATATGAAAACCTGATGCGTACGGCGGTGGACGTCTCCGGCGGTACCACGGCGTCCAGCGGCGTGGCCAAGAGCGTGCAGCAGGAGGAGAACACAGACGGTACGGTGACATGTACTTTCAAGCTCCGGGGCACCAAGTGGAGCGATGGACAGGCGGTGACAGCGTCGGACTTTGTGTACGCCTGGCAGCGGCTGGCAGACCCAGCCAACGACTCTCCCTATGCAAGTCTTTTGTCGGTGGTGGTAGGGTATGACACCGTCCGCTCCACCGGAGATGTGACGGCACTGAAGGTCAGCGCGAAAAACGACTCCACGCTGGTGGTGGAGCTCAATGGAAAATACGACTGGTTTTTGACGGTGGTCTGTACCGCCCCCGCCACGCTGCCGGTACGGCAGGACGTAATCGAAAACTGGCAGACCAAAACCGCGGAAGCATCAGACCAGGCGGAAGAGGAGCCGGCGGAGCCTTGGTGGGAAGATCTCTCCGGCCTTGTGACCAACGGTCCCTACCAAGTCAGCGGCGAGACGGGCGAGGCACTGACGCTGACGGCTGCGCAGACTTACTCCGGCACCCAGAGCGGGCCCTCGGAGCTGACCTTCCGCTACGCCGATACCCCGGAGGAGGCCCAGAGCCTGTATGAGAACAAAGAAGTGGACTTTGTGGCCCAGGTGACGGATGACCAGCTCACCAAGCTGGTGGAGGAGGAGAGCCCCTCCCTGATCCAGGAGCTGGGGGTGTATACTATCTTCTTCAACTGTCAGCAGGACCAGCTGGCGGACCCCCAGGTCCGGGGCGCGCTGGCGCTGTCCCTGGACCGGACCGCCATTGCAGTGGCGGCAGGAGATGCCGCCTGTCCGGCGGAGGGCTTTATTGCCCCCGGCGTTCCGGAAAACGAGGACGGGGATTTCCGTACGGTCGGCGGCTCCGTGGTGGAGACGGACCCGGAGAAATACCAGTCGTCCTGTCTGGAGGCCCAGAAGCTGCTCAACGCCGCGGCAGGCGGCGCGCCTACCGGACTGGAGTATTTATATGTGGACGAGGGAACGGCCGGTGATGTGGCCCAGGAGGTGTGCGGAGAGTGGTCCCGGGCACTGGGAGTGGATGTGACCCCTAAGGCCGTGACAGCAGAGGAACTGGAGACGGCGCTGCGCACCGGAGAATACGATCTGGCGGCAGGGACCTTTCAGCCCCTGGGCAACGACGCGGAGTGTTTCCTGCGCCCCTGGGTCACCGACGGGGAGGAGAATGTGCTGGGCTATGCCAACAGCGCCTATGACACGCTGATGTCCATCATCGCCAGCGCATCCGACAGCGCGGCCCGCATGGGCTGTCTGCACGATGCGGAGGAGCTGCTGCTGGGGGATTATGCCCTGGCACCGCTGTATACCACTGTCACCGCCGACCAGCTGCGGGAGAATCTCACCGGGGTCTGCCGGGATGCGCGGGGCTGGTTCAGCTTTGCCTCTGTGGCAGTCCGGACAGCGTAACTGTCTGCAAAGAAGAGATGAATGGCAGGCGCGCAGGTTTGCGTGCCTGCTTTTCCGCGCCGGAGAGCAGCAATGACCGGCGGAAAGAACCAAGGAAAGGGTGGGTGATCCCATGGTGGTGGGCCGTTTTGCCCCGTCCCCCAGCGGACGGATTCATCTGGGCAATATTTTCTGCTGCCTTCTAGCCTGGCTCAGCGCCCGGCAGAAGGGAGGACGGGTAGTGCTGCGGATCGAAGATCTGGACACGGCCCGCTGTCCCCGGCGGTATGCCCGGCAGATGATCGAGGACCTGCGCTGGCTGGGGCTTTCATGGGACGAGGGGCCCGATGTAGGCGGCCCGGACGGACCGTATTTTCAGAGTGAGCGGACGGCGCTGTATCAGGCGGCGCTGGAGCGGCTGGAGGCCATGGGGCTGGTCTATCCCTGCTTTTGCACCCGGGCGGAGCTGCATGCCGCCAGTGCGCCCCACCGGGAGGACGGCCAGGTGATCTACCCCGGTACCTGCCGGGGGTTATCCCCGGCACAGGCGGCCGCCAGAGCCCGCGAGACGGGCAGAACCCCGGCCCTGCGGATACGGGTGCCGGACCGTGAGACGGGCTTTACAGACGGCCATATGGGCCGCTATGAAGAGAATCTAGCCCGGGACTGCGGGGATTTTTTGCTGCGCCGCTCCGACGGCATGTTTGCTTATCAGCTGGCGGTAGTGGTGGATGACGCCGCCATGGGGGTGACGGAGGTGGTCCGGGGGGCGGACCTGCTGGATTCCACGCCCCGGCAGCTGCTGCTCTATGAGCTGCTGGGCTGGAAGGCACCGTCATTTTATCACCTGCCGCTGCTGCTCTCGTCCGACGGGCGTCGGCTGAGCAAGCGGAACGCGGACGCGGGACTGGAGGTTTTGCGGGGCCGGGTGACGGCGGATGAGGTACTGGGGAAGCTGGCCTGGCTGGCGGGCTTTCACTCCTCGGCAGCGCCCTGCACCGCAGAGCAGCTGGTGGGGGAGTTCAACTGGGAGAAGGTGCCCCGGGAGGATATCCGCCTGCCGGAGGGGCTGTTCTGAGTCCACCGGGCAAAACTGAGATCCGTAATAGCAAGAAGGTCGCAGGCGTTGCCTGCGGCCTTCTTGTTGTCAACAGAAGGAAAACTTCAGATGACGGGAAGGAAGATAGCTGCGAAAGAAACCCAGGAGGGGTTTCTTTCGCTTTTAATCAGAAATTTTGGAAACTTTGTGGAAAAAGATTTTAAAAACTTGCTTTGCATGCCTAAGGCAGGCAAAAGGCCGCAGGCAACGCCTGCGGCCTTTTGTTATTCCGGCATGGGTGCGTCGTGAATGTCCACCTCCGGCATCAGCTCCCGGCTGACGATGGTGAGCATCTCCTCCAGCTTGGCACAGTCCTCCTTGGAGAAGCGGGCGGAGATCCGGTCCATCACCTCCACCATGTAGCTGATGGAGATGTTGTAGTAATCCACGTATTTCTGGGTGACCTCCAGATGGTATTCCCGCTTGTCCGAGCTGGACTGTACCTTGCGCAGGTACCCTTTTTTTACCAGGCTGTTGACCTTGTAGGCCGCGTTGGGCGGCGAGATGCGCATGAAGGTGGCAAACTCGTTCACTGTGGGACTGCCCAGGGCCTGGATGGCCTCCATGCAGAAGGTTTCCACAGTGGTCAGGCTTGCCTCCCGGCTTTGGAAACGCTGGAAGATCTCCTGGTAAAAGTGCAGCTTGACCTTGGTATACACGTTAAAAAATGCGTTTTTCAGCATGGTTGCGTCCCGCTTTCCCGGGTATTTTGGCCGAGTTCTTCCGACAGGGACGGGGGAAAAACGGCAGCCGTTACCCGCCGATAGCAAAGGTCAGCTCCGCTGTGGCGACCACCTTGCCGTCCACGGTGGCCTTGGCCTCGCCCACACCCACAGGGCCCCGGCGCTTGGTGAGGGTGCATTCCATCTCCACCACATCGCCGGGCGTGACCTTGGACTTGAACCGGGCGTTCTTGATGCCGCCGAAGTAGGCGGTCTTGCCGGCGTACTCCGGCAGGGACAAAATGGCCACGGCGCCCACCTGGGCCATGGCTTCGATCAGCAGCACGCCGGGCATGACGTGCTCCTGGGGGAAGTGACCGCAGAAAACCGGCTCCCCCACGCTGACGCACTTGATGCCCTTGGCCCACTGGCCGGGTTCGCCGTCTACGATCCGGTCCACCAGCGCGAAGGGGAAACGGTGGGGCAGGATCTTGGCGATTTCATTGGAATTGAGCTGCAGTCCCATGTCAATCCTCCCATTTCTTCAGCAGGATGCTGCCGTTGTGACCGCCGAAGCCCAGAGAGTTGGACAGGGCGTAGTGCAGATCGGCGCTGCGGCCCTCGTTGGGCACCACGTCCAGATCGCAGGCCTCGTCGGGCACTTCATAGTGGATGGTGGCGGGGGCGTAGCCGTCCCGCAGCGACAAAGCGGTGAAGATGGCCTCCACCGCGCCGGCGGCGCCCAGCATGTGGCCGGTCATGGACTTGGTGGAGCTCATCATCAGCTCCCGGGCATGGTCGCCGAAGACCAGCTTGACGGCGGCAGTCTCGCCGGCATCATTGAGGGGAGTAGAGGTGCCGTGGGCGTTGATATAGTCCACCTGGTCCGGCGTGGTGCCGGCATCCCGAATGGCCATTTCCATGGCCTTGGCGGCGCCGCTGCCGTCGGGCCGGGGCGCAGTCATGTGGTAGGCATCGCAGGTGGCGCCGTAGCCCACCAGCTCGGCGTAGATCTTGGCGCCCCGCTTCTGGGCGTGGGAGAGTTCCTCCAGCAGCAGCACGCCGGCACCCTCACCCAGGACAAAGCCGCTGCGCTCCTTATCGAAGGGAATGGAGGCACGGTTGGGGTCCGGATTCTGGCTCAGGGCCTTCATGGAGGTGAAGCCGCCGATGGCCAGAGGTGTCACTGCTGCTTCCGTGCCGCCGCAGAGCATCACGTCGGCATAGCCGTCCCGGATATAGTGGAAGGCGTCGCCCACGGCGTTGGTACCGCCGGTGCAGGCGGTCACCGGGCAGGAACACATGCCACGGAAACCGGTGCGGATGGCGATCTGGCCGGCAGCCATGTTGCAGATGCCGGTGGGGATATAGAAGGGAGAAACCCGGTCCCAGCCCCGCTCCTTGCCCCGGTCATGCTCAGCCTCGGTGATGGAGAGGCCGCCGATGCCGCTGGAGACGATGACGCCGCAGCGGTCCGCCTCAGCCTCGTCCAGAGTGAAGTTCGCATCGGCCATGGCCTCCATGGCGCAGACCACGGCGAACTGGGTGAAGCGGCCCATCCGCTTGATCTCCGGCTTGGGCAAGTAGTTTTCAGGGACGAAATCCTTGACCTCGGCGGCCAGCTTCACCTTCATGTCGCTGGGGTCAAACTGGGTGATGGGCGCGATGCCGCAAGCGCCGTCCTTGACGGCCTGCCAGCTCTCCACCGCGGTAAGGCCCACGGGCGTGATCGCTCCCAGGCCGGTAATGACGACTCTGCGTCGTTCCATAGAATACCTCCAATTTTTTCAAACAAAATGGTGTCCTCCCAGAGGGGAGGGGAGATAGTGCCTGCCCCGCTTTCCGAACCGGAATCGGCGGGGAGAGACCGTCTCGTTTACATGGACATGCCGCCGTCCACGGCCAGCACCTGGCCGGTAATGTAAGCAGCCTCGTCGCTGGCCAGGAAGGCCACGGCCCGCGCCACATCCTCCGGTGCACCCAGACGGGACATGGGGATGGCGGCCAGGGTGGCTTCCTTGGCCGCGTCGGTCATGGCGGCGGTCATATCGGTGGCGATGAAACCGGGGGCCACGGCGTTGACCGTCACGCCCCGGGTGGCCAGCTCCTTGGCCAGGGACTTGGTCATGCCGATGACGCCGGCCTTGCTGGCGGCGTAGTTCACCTGACCGGCGTTTCCGTGAAGCCCCACCACGCTGGAGAGGTTCACGATGCGGCCGTAGCGCTGCTTCATCATGGTCCGGGACACGGCCTTCATGCAGAGGAAGGTGCCCCGCAGGTTGGCGCTGATGACGTCGTCAAAGTCGGACTCCTTCATCATCATCAAGAGGCCGTCCCGATTGATGCCGGCGTTGTTGACCAGAATGTCAATCCGGCCGAAGGTCTTGATGGCCTCGTCCATCAGGTTCTTCACCTGCTGGGCGTCGGCCACGTTGCACTTGACGGCCAGGGCCTTGGCCCCGGCGGCCTCGCAGGCGGCCACGGTCTCTTGGGCCGCGGCCTCGTTTCCGGCGTAGCACAGCACCACGTTGGCGCCGCCCTTGGCAAGCTCCAGGCACACACTCCGGCCGATGCCCCGGCTGCCGCCGGTGACGACGGCAGTCTTTCCCGCAAAATTCATTGTTCGTTCTCCTTTACCAGCTCTTTGAGCGTCTCAGCCAGGTCCTCCACGTCTGCGGCGGTCTCCACCGCGGTGACGGGCACCTGGGGCACGGTTTTCTTCACGAAGCCGCTGAGGGCCTTGCCCGGCCCGATCTCCACAATGGCGTCCACGCCCATGGAGGCCATTGTGCGGATGGAGTCCTCCATGAAGACGCTGCTCTGGACTTGCTTGACCAGCAGCTCCGGGATAGTGACGGTGTCGTCCTTCACATCGCCCAGGCAGTTGAAGAGCACGGGGATTTGAGGCTCAGCGAAGGTGACGGTCTTGAAGTAGTCCGCCAGGGCATCCCCGGCGGGGGCCATCAGGGGGGTGTGGAAGGGGCCGCTGACCTTCAGGGGAAGGCACCGGCGGGCGCCCTTCTCCTTGGCGATGGCGGCGGCCTTCTCCACGGCGGCCTTGTCACCGCCGATGACCAGCTGGCCCGGGCAGTTGTAGTTGCAGATCACCACGCACCCCAGGTCGGAAGCCGCGTCGCAGGCCTCCTGCAGGGGGGCACGGTCCAGATTCAGCACGGCCACCATGGCGCTCTCACGGTCGGCGGCCGCCTGCTCCATCGCCTTGCCCCGGAAGGCCACCAGCTTGACGGCGGTGGCGGCGTCAAAGACGCCGGCGGCATGGAGGGCGGAGTATTCGCCCAGGGACAGTCCCGCCGCCACGGCGGGGACGATGCCCTTTTCCCGCAGCAGCGCGGTCACGCCGGCGGCAAAGGCCACCATGCAGGGCTGAGTGTAGCGGGTCTGGGTCAAAACGCCGTCAGGGTCCGTGAAGGACACCTGCTTCAAATCAAAGTCCACCTGGGCGGCAGCCTGATCCAGCACTTCCCGGAACGCGGGATAGGCCTCGTACAGGTCCGCGCCCATGCCGGGGTGCTGGCTGCCCTGCCCGGCGTATAAAAATCCAAGCTTCATTGTGCGTTTCTCCATTCGTCAAAATCGGGACGGAAGGTCCCGGCGGGGCGGGAGCGGCTTACTGCCACTCCTTGGAGGTGGCCTCCAGCACGGCCTTGCCGCCGCTGTAGAGCTCCTCGAAGATCTGCCGCACGGGCTTGATCTCGTGGAGCATGCCGGCCACCTGGCCGCTCATGACGCTGCCGTGCTCCATGTCGCCCTCCAGCACGGCCCGGCGCAGTCCGCCCAGGGTGACCTTCTCCAGCTCGTCCAGGGACGCGCCCTGCTTTTCCAGAGCCAGATACTCCCGGGTCATCTTGTTCTTCAGGCACCGCACGGGGCCGCCAACGGAGCGGCCGGTGACCACGGTGTCGGAGTCCTTGGCCTTCAGCACGGCCTGCTTGTAGTTTTCATGGATGGGGCACTCCACGCTTGCCAGCAGGCAGGTGCCCACCTGGATGCCGCAGGCGCCCAGGGAGAAGGCGGCTGCCACCTGACGGCCGTCGGCGATGCCGCCGGCTGCCACCACAGGTACATCGCCCACGGCGTCGATCACCTGAGGCACCAGGGCCATGGTGGTCATCTCGCCCACATGGCCGCCGGACTCCGTGCCCTCGGCGATGACGGCGTCCACGCCCAAGCGGATCAGCCGCTTGGCCAGCACAGAGGCCGCCACCACGGGCAGCACCTTGATGCCTGCTTCCTTCCAGGCAGGAATGTACTTGCCGGGGTTGCCGGCACCGGTGGTGACCACCTTCACGCCCTCTTCCAGGATGATGCGGGCGATGTCGTCGGCATAGGGGCTCATCAGCATCAGGTTCACGCCGAAGGGCTTGTCCGTCAGCTCCTTGGCCCGGCGGATCTCCTGACGGAGACGGTCGCCGTCCCAGCCGCCGGTGGCGATCATACCCAGCGCGCCGGCGTTGGAGCAGGCGGCGGCGAATTCGCCGGTGGCGATGTTGGCCATGCCGCCCTGAATGATGGGGAACTCCGTCCCCAGGATCTCATTGAGCTTTTTCATAGTCGCGCCTTTCTTCTCAAAGTCAAGCAAATTCGATCATTGCGCCGCCCCAGGTCAGGCCGCCGCCGAAGCCCACGATCAGCACGCGGGAGCCGGGACCGACCTTGCCCATCTCATGCAGCTCGCTGATGACCAGCGGGATGCTGGCGGCAGAGGTGTTGCCGTATTCGCAGATGTTCTTGTAGTACTTCTCCTGGGGGATGTGGTACTTCTTGACAGCCAGATCGATGATCCGGGCGTTGGCCTGGTGGAAGACGAAGAAGTCCACGTCGTCCACAGTCTTGCCGGTTTTGGCCAGGACCTGGTCGATGCAGTAGGGGACGGCCTCCACGGCGAACTTGAAGACCTTGGTGCCTTCCATGTAGATCAGGCTGGGCACGCCCTTTTCCACGCCCGGGACCCGCAGCATCTGATCGGTGCCATGGCAGCCCAGGATAGCGGAGATGGAGGGCCATTCCGGCCGGCACTCCACCACGACAGCACCAGCGCCGTCGCCGAAGAGGATGCAGGTGCCCCGATCCTTCCAGTTGGTAATGCGGCTGAGGTTCTCAGCACCGATTACCAGGCCGTACTTGCGCTCGGAAGCGTTCAGGAGGCACTCCATGGTATGCAGGGCATAGAGGAAGCCGGTGCAGGCGGCGTTGAGGTCGAAGCACACGGTGTCGTGGGGCAGGTTCAGCTC
>UMBF01061094.1_pt1 | contig 14179 bp, 26 predicted proteins | sample 1963901 | NCBI WGS metagenome assembly UMBF01 (sample SAMEA4835935, study PRJEB28245) | human gut metagenome | biome: gut microbiome; material: fecal sample | place: Denmark | collected 2008 | reverse complement strand
TTACCCAATACCTTGCCCAGTTGCTTCATCAGTGGGGCTTCGGGGCTGATAACTAAAACTAAATCTGCTTTCATAATCAATTTCTAATTTCTATTTGAACATTATATCCAAAGCGTGCAGCATATCTACACAGTCTATTGATAATAAGCAACAAGCATTCTGTTTTAGATGATTCAAAATTAACTTGTACCATTTCGTCACCATTTACATAAAAAGCCATTGTTTTCATAATCGTGTATATTGTGGTAGCCCGAAGGCTACCGGATTAGGACTTAAAATAATCAAAATATATATTCACCTGTTTGTTTGTCATAGACACCTATTAAACCGTCTTTATACTTTTTACGGTAATTTTCATAATGTCTTGTTATGATTTTAAGAGAATTAGAATCTTTCACAAATACCCCGTTAAGCTCTAAATAATACCGTTTCATAGTCTTCTATATTACGCAGGGCTTTCGCCCTGCTGGTTAAACTTATAATATTGTAATCTCTTTATTGCCTATCTCTGTATCTACATTCAGAACCTCGTACTTTTGAGCCTTGTAGTTATAAACAACTTCACAGGTATTGAAACCTCTGCCATCTTCTCTTTGGTCATAAACAGTATCTATATGCTGATACATTTTATTGCCTAACATGAAGTTTACCTTACCTGACGTGCAGAAGTAAAATGCTACTGCATATTTCAATGTTTTCTCTTCATCAATCTTCTTTGTTGCCATATCTTATATATTTTAATTGTTATTCAAACTATGTTTTTATTATCATGATGCAAATATCAAATTTTATTTTGAATAAAACAAATTTTGATAGAAAATTTTTCAAATTATTTTTTGATACTATTCTTTATATATTCTATGTATAATTTGAAAACTATTCCTATCTTTGCATCAAATTATAATTTGAATATCATGTTAAGAGTACAAGAAATCTGCAAAAGTCAAGGAATTACAATGCAAGACCTTGCTAAAAGAATGGGAGTGACATATCAAGCCCTGTATGCCGCCGTGTCCGGTAACCCTACTATTGGGAAGTTAGGTGAAATAGCAAAGGCATTGGATGTAGGAATAATTGACTTACTGAATGAGGATAAAGAAGAAAACGCTATTATTTGCCCTCACTGTGGGAAGAAGATTAAAATAGAGAAAGGAGAATAATATGGACTATTTAATAATTGGAATACTGTTCTTCATAGGAAACATTGTTTGGAGTGTTATCTTATTGTGTTTTCAGTCTTACGCCAAAAAGAAAGGAGAAGATTTGGCAACAAAAGAAGATATTGCAGGGATTACTAAAGAAATTGAGTCTGTAAAAGATAGCTATAATAAATCATTGGAAGAACACAAAATTGAACTTCAAAAAGAATTTGAATCATATAAGTACATCAATGAATTGTGTAACAGCATAGATAAGGAATTATTAAGAAAGCTTGTTACTTGCAAAAGGGAAATGGAAAATGATTTTAGAATACATCGAGACAACGATGAGTATGGTTCTTGCGAATCATCAATCCAATCATTATATGATTACTTAAAAAATTATGATGTAAGATATAAGCACAATGAAAACGTAAAACTAATTTTTGAACATTATGAAATAATTGAAGGACTACATGAAAATTATGAGGAAGGATGTGGCCCGTTTGATACACCACAGTACATAGAGGAGCTTGGCAGAATCCATAGTTATGTTGATAGACTAATAGCTATTTTCTTACCTAAATTTTCAATAAAGCCGGAGCATTAAAACTCCGGCTCATTAATTGATTAGCCCTTTGAATTTTAACCGATTTACGATTTCGGCATAAAGATACTCTATATCCCCACTGAAATCTCCATAATTCTGATACAGAAACACGACATCAGCACAATTGTCGGAAATTGTGCTCTTGGACTGAACCCCAAGTACCCTTGACATCTCTTCGCGTAACCCAGCTGTCATTTTCCCACCGGCAAGCGAACTTGGAGAAAACAGGTACAGGATAATGAAAATGAACTTCTTCCGCTGGGTCACACTGTCAATATTCGGTGGGCATCCTCTCTCATTCAGTAACTCAATGAATATTTTGTAGATTTCATGGATAAGGCTTTTGTCTTTCAAAATCGGGGCGGTCAAGGCATTTTCTTCCTCTGAAAGTTCTGATTTCTCGATACGAATCTTTTTAAGACGAATGATTTTATTAAAATCCAGCTCCATAACACGATTATTTTAAAAGTAAATAGTATATTTGCATCATAATCGTGTGAGGGAGGATTGAGTGGTCGTGCGCTTGGTTCTCCTTTTTTTATTTTACAGAGTTATTCTTTTCCTGAATAATCCGATTTTGCTCGTTCACCTCCCTACCCCATATCATAGCGGAATAGATGGCTTTTGCATACAAAAAGAGTTCCTCACAATTGGTAAGGAACTCAACTCGAAGGGCTGCACATTTCGCATCAGTCCAAACTGTTTCATCTTTTTCCATTTCTCAAATCATACTTCTTTATATAGTTATCAACAGTGGTTTTGCTCACTCCCAATTTCTTTGCAATATCTTTCAGGCGCATACCGCTGACAACAAGTTCCCTTACTTCTTCGACATCAACTGTTACCCGGTATCCCCCACCCTTCTTTTCAATCGCTGAAATAGAATTGAATAGTTTTCGCTTCTTCTCTGCATATTCAGGGGTAAGCTTATCTTTTGTTACATATATGACTGTACGGCAGTCTATACGTAACGGGAAATGTTTAATACTTTTTTCCATGTTTGTTTTCTCTCAATTCATTGTATCCATATTTATTCTGTTTTGAGCCATACGGCAGACGTCCAACCGCCGTATGGCAATATTTATTTCTTCATTAACCCAATGCGCTCTTTCAAAGTAAGAAGGTAGTCGTGCATCTGTACTTTTTGAACCTCCATTAAAGTAATCTGATTTTCACCAGCTATTTCAACAGCATCTTTTCGGCCAAGAAACAGGACTAACTTATTATGTTTGTCCATCAACTCATTATATTCGATATACATACGGTCAAGAGGAGTATCAGCTACCTTGTATGCCTTTTCAAATACATCTTTAGGCGACCAGCTTTCATATCCATATTCATAACGGACATGATAACCCTCATCGTCAAAATTTTCCGTTGACGGTTTTTCTCTAAGAAGATGTTTCCCCCACGCGTCACCTCTTGTCATAGGTTCTGCTTCAATCTGTTTTGTTCCAATATACTTTTTCATATCAATATGGATTTTACAAAGCCCGTCCAAGGCTATTTAATTTATTTCTCTTGTCGTAATTACTCATACGGGGACATTTCCCGTCACACCGTATGTTCACATACATATTACTTGTCATACTCGATATGAATGACTTTTTGTAGCACTGCCCACTGTAGGGGCTGTAATGCTTGCAGTGTTCCTGGTATTCTTTTCTATTCATGGTTAATCAACTAATTCAAATTCGTAAACGAAAACATAAGGGTTAGACTTCCATGTACCTTTGCCGGAGACTTTATCTATCAGTTCTGCGAATGCGTCACGAGGAGTGCAATAAGGTTGAATATCTCCTTTATAATAATAAACATCCATAAAATGTGTATCTGCACTTCCGCATTGTCCTTTGTAAATTCCTTCTTTCAGGCAATCTTCATCGGAAATATCTTGCAATCTTTCGATTTTGATGCCGGTAATGCGGATATGATGGGGCATGAGGTCAGCGCGGACAAACATTTTATTTTTCCAACCGGGTGCGAATTTAGTTTTAGTATAAAATCCTATTCCGTCCCTATCATTAAGTGCAATTTCGGGATTCATCCCTAAACTTTCATAACATTGTGCAATGGCAAAAACTCCACTAACCTTGTACTTCGGCTGAATAAACATTGGAACAAAGTCATTACAGTCCTTATCATATACAAGAATCTCAAAAAGGGGGCTAACATCATCTGATTCAGTAATCCTAAAACATCCAGCAGGATTTTCTTGATATGCTTTCGGACACTTAATGATTCTTCTTGTCTGCGTCTTCCGACCATCCAATACAGCCTGGGTTAGACTGTATTTATCATTGAACATTATCTTCTTCATTGTATCTTTTTTTTAACTCTTTCAAAACAATCTCCATACCTTCATCCAGTCCTTTCTTGTAGCCTGATATATGCTCACCTATGTTGTAAACCAAGCATCCTGCAACGATAAGAATAACTCCTACAGTCCTATGCCAATAGAGAAAGGATACACTGAACGGTGAGAATGTCAGTCGGAAGTGACCGATGAATAATGCTGATATGATGAATATCGCAAGAAAAAATATTAGGTTTGCTTTCATAATCATATAAGTTTTAATGCTTCTTGTATCCCGGCTTCCAGTGCTTCCTCGTAGGATTTATAATGGATAATAGGTCTATCCGACAATCCTACTAAATCATGTTCCGGAATTGTCAGTATATCATATATCCAATAGTCTCCATACATATAGGATATTTCGATATGAAGTTCTTGGTTTTACGCAGCCACTTTTGAGCAACATACAACACTGGACACAAAAATTCAACTGGTTCGTCATCTATTTCCGTACAACACGACATACTTTGCGGAAGGTCATATTTTGTAATAACCTTATTGCAGCCTATTATGTGTTCACACTTCCAATCAAACCCCTTCTCCTTCAGCAGCTTCGCTGTTTCTAATGTTACGAGTTCTTCGGTCATGGCTATTGTCTTTTCAAATTAATAATCTTCGTTTCGTAGTTGTCAAGTCCCTTTTTATGGGTACGGATAATCACTATACTATCATTGAGATAAGTCACGCTTCCCTCACTTGTACGGTGTTCTATAGGGTATTCTCTAGGGTTATTGCACCCGAATAGTGCAACTGTTGCCAAAAGGATAATTATTTTCTTCATACTTTAAAGTGTTCAATCAGTTCGTTTACGGTAGCCTTGTGAATAGCGTCCAAATTCACGTCAATATCATTGTAAACCCAATAGGTAGAGAACTTGATTTCCGAGCACTTAATCCATTTATTCCCATCGGTAAACCATTGGTATTTGTCTGTATCATCCCTTAATGCAGCGATAGCCAAGAAAAGCTCTTCGTTGGTTTCGCAATCAACACTATCGGTTTCGTCAGGATGTGGAATGTTACTGAAAAACTCAACACTATATAGACTGTATTCGGGTTCAGTGAAAATACATAAATCTTCGTTAAGTTCCGCCCCAAACAATCTATATCCCAACTCCTTCAACTTCTTCCGAAGCTCCGGTGTATTTTTGCGTATAAAGCACGGTGTTGTAAATCCCATAGTTCACTCCTCCTTATCTATCTTAATATCTGTCACTTTGCCACGATTGATAAAACCGCCACAGCTAAACAAATCGGTCATACATGCTGCGTAGTCCACCTCTGCGCATTTCTCGTATAGAGAGCATGAGGGGCATTTGATATTATCTTGTACTGCTTCATGCAGCACTCCGTCTATTATTATTCCGTTCTTTACTTCCATGGTTATAACGTTAAGATTATATTGGTTTTTATATGCTCTATGGGGGAAACAGCTAACGCAGATTATCCCAATCACTATAGTAAACCAAAACCAATCAAATTCCATACCCTATTTTATTACGTTCCACTCACTTTCCATAATCACGTGCTCACACTTATTACACTTATGCAGATAAGTTGGGAAAGGAGCCGTTGTATAATCTTCGACAGCGATTTCTATGTTGCCACATTCTGGACACTCAATTCTTACTTCTTTAATACCGGAATAGTCCCAAAAAGATAGTTTTCCTTTTACGTTCTCGATTGGGCTTTCATAGAATATAGGATTAGCTAGTACCCAGTTATAAGCTCCTTTCTCCGCCCAAATAGAAGGATGATTCACCACACAATCCACAATTTCGACACTTCCAATGATAGCAGAATTTACATATTCCTCACCGCAAATAATCTCTCTCTGAAATCCAAGTGAGAAACTGTCCCATTGTTGCCTTGTGAATACACTATTAGGATTTATCATTTCTATGGGGACGGCGCTTGAATGAATCAGCACCCTCTGCCCTAAGTATTTCTTAGGACACGGCCAAGTACGGTTCTCGATGTCCTTAATACCGTGGACTATCAAGGATGCCCACGGTTGTTTTATTGTTATTGCTTTCATTGTATTGAATTTTAAATATTAATGATTATTTTTGTAATCCCAACAGCATCTCTGAAATACAAACAAAATCAGAGGGAAAACTTAGGGTAAAAAATATGTTTAACATATTTAATAGACATCCTCATTCTTTTTAGAACTGTTAGAATGAGGCTCTGTCTCAAAATTGTAAAACAGTCCAGTGTTGTAGCGACAAACCTGTGCATGTTCGTTCCTATTGCAGACTTCGGTTTGGTAAATGGGAACTCGTGAGAGAACATTGCAGAAAACTACCTTGTAGTCATCGTTAAAAGACTTAGTCTTTCCGAGGATACGTGACAGGTATCCTCGTTTCAATCTCCTTTCTCCTTAATCCGTTCCAGTACATCCTTGTTGGCTTCGAGTATCTCATCGAAAGAGGGGATGGGCATCCAATGGGTAATGCCTAATCTTTCTTTATTAACATTTGCCCCAGTTTCCCATTCACCCAAAGATGAAAGCTGGCAAATAAGGAAGCCATAAGCCCCTCTTGTCAGAACCACGGTATTCTTTTCCGGCAACCGTTCCTCAACGCTTATCCACGGAGATTGCCTTGCCTGCCATGCTGCGCCTTTCTTAAAAGCCCGTAATGCAACCGATTTTGCCAATGCCTTGATAACTATACAGTCTCTTTCATCATAGGCAAGCTCTGTATCTTTATTATATGTACTTTCACTCCAATGAGTGCGGGCTGCTTCTTCTACTGTCTGTTTCATTGTATTTCCTTTCCAATCAGTTTTGAATTATCTCTATTGTTAGTCCTTAAATCTTATAATAGACCGGTTGACAATACCTTCCTCTCCATCTTCATAATGTTCACCACAAGAAAATTCTTCATAGCCTTTTTTCTCTATCTCCCAACGAGGGTCGAACGGATAATTGAAATCTGAATTAGAGTGGATTTCACCAAGTCTTTTAAAGTCTCTGTTAAGTTCTTTGTCTTTTATATCAACAATTACAGAAACCTCTCTTTGCAGGGTATATGTAACCTTATACTTCATTTTTTGAGGATTTAAATATTTTTATAGTAGTCATTCTGTTTAATAAAGCCATGAGAATTAAAGCTAAAGCAACTTTCAATAACCGCTTTTTACCAACAATTATAATGTTGTTTCTAACCATTCCATTATCAGTCATTATGCTATACCAATTTTTATAGGGTAGCAAGACTTTATAGACATATATTTTCTCAACGATTTTTTTCATAATCAATGACTTTTAATTTTCTTATATTTACCACACTTCTTGCAGAAATAGTGACGGACGGTGTACCAACTTCTATCGCCCCAATCATCAACAACTTCAACTCTCCTCTCAAATAAGTATTCCCACTCGTGGCAACAGAACCATTTCTTTATAATGGCATCAATTAAATGCTTCATAACCAACTGTTCTCCTTTACAATTCTACCATCGTCTAACAACGTGTATAGTTTACCCTTATATGTCAGAGCGAAACACCATTGGCGGGCATACTTCAAATACTGATGCAATTTGTATCTGTGCGGGTGTTTCTGCATCTTTTTTTCTATTCTTTTCTTCATGTTACGTCATTAATGTGAATTTCTCCTTTCAAAACTCGCTCTACCTGCCTGTCTATTATTCCTTGGAATTCTATTTGGCAAATAAGAGAACAATCAGGCATGATTTCTTCTGGTATTTCTCCACGGTTAGGAGAAAGCTCATCAAGAAATATTTTTCCCGATTTGTCTTTCAGACACGTTGCACCCACTTCTCGTTCAATTACTGCCATTCGGTTGAATACCTCCGGGAAGTCTTTCCGTATCTTATTCCAATAGCCCATACCACCTTTCACACAACCGATGCAGTTGTTGTTATTGTAACCCATCTTGTACATGGCAGGGATTTCAATGCCAGCTTTCCATAGCATACCCATTGCATCCTTTTTGGTTATCTGTCTTTCAATAAGCGGGAATAACGGCTTTGTATCCGGATATTGTTGCTTTAGGCGAATGGCACGGTTAATCTCTTTCGGGTCAAAATCAAATCCCCAGACTTGACCGTCCCAATTTCCCAACTCTTTTTCCAGCTTGTAACGGACTTGTTTCTTTAGTTCAAATGTACAAGCTGCGCCAGTAGGACCATTAATAAATCTTTTCTTAGCCAACACATCCTCTACGTTGAGATACTTATCGCTTCTGATAGTATGTATCGGGCGATTATACCATCTTCCACAATCAGATAGGAACCGGGTGTTATCAGGATGCCCGGAACCTGTTTCGATATAGTAAATCTGCACATTATCATACAGACTTAGTGCTATCTTACAAGCTACTGCGGATGTTACACCGCAAGAAAACCATGCTATTATCATATAGATTATTTTTAATTCGATTATTTTTAATTCGATTTCTTTCTTTTATTCCGTTCCCGATTGTCTTCCGAAACACACATTTTGCACCATGATGTCTTGATGTGATACGCCTTTCCGTTGCGGTAGATTGTCCTGTCATAGAAGCAGGATAGTAAAAGCGGTCTTTTGCAGCGGCTGCACACCTTGCGTTCTACCCCGTCCACCATCACCCGGTTCCTCGGTTTCCGTTTCACTATCTCGCACGGGCCGCATTCGGATGCACCGTACTTCCGGCAATAGGCAAGGGAATACTTGCCACATTTGGCGAAAGAGGTGCAATCGGAGCGGGGGACTGTCTGATGAACATTCATACTGCATCATCCAATAAGTCAAACAACGTGGGCGCGCTCACTTCCATTTCTGCTTCATACAAGTATGAAAGGCTGTCTTTCCAGTAATCGTAATTCAGTTCAGTAGATAATCCTTTACGTCCTAAATTAACAGCACAATAAGGAACGGTTCCGATACCGCCGAACGGGTCGAATACCAGTTCACCCTTATTTGAATACCGTTCAATCAGTCTTTCGACAATATCCAGCTGAAGTGGGCAGATGTGGTTCTGCCGTTTCTTCTGCGACTGTCTCGTATTGAGTGTGCGCATTCGGGTTACATCATCCCATATCCAGGGCTTCTTGCTTACCGGGTCAACGGCCATGAACGTTTTAGGCAGCTTTCCGTAGGCTTCCAATTCCTCAGCGAATGATACATGTTCCTCGTAGTTATATATATGCTCGCGTTCATAATTCCTGAACAAATGGCGTATTTTATCAATACCGGCACCTTTCATATCCTCGTAACTCAATAGAGAGTTACCCGAAGATTTCCAACTTGCATGAGCGTCTATCTGCCAACGGGCCAACGAATATTCGCTTTTGTTCTTGGTCACCGGCAAATCAGCATAGGCTCGTGAGGTATCAGAAGGCAGCTTGCGGAAAAGAAGGACATATTCAGGACAACCGATACCCATCTTTGAACCGTCCTTGCACATCTCCGTATATCCAAGCCGATAAGTCTGGTTGTTCTCCCTTACCACATCCGTATCCACCGTGATGCGCCCCATGTAGCGGAACCCGTGTTTCATGTAGTGGAATACAGTCATTTCACTGAACGGGTCAATGGTGGGCATACCGTCACCTGTGGCGTTGCCAAACAGTACGCGGTCTTTCACATGGATACAAGCCAACCGGCCAGGCTTCAATATACGCATCAATTCAGGAGTAAGGTAATCCATCTGCTCAAAGAACTTGCTATTGTCCTCATTATGCCCGAAGTCATTATAGGTCGGAGTGTACTCATAGTGGTTGGAGAACGGGATGCTGGTTACAATCAGGTCTACTGAATTATTTTCCATTTTCTGACATTCAAGAACATTGTCGTTATTTATGGCCCTCCAAAGTTTGCCGGATTTCTCTTCCCGACTGGCGAACATCCACCGCATCATTTTTTCCTCTGCCTGCAAACCGAACAAACCGTTCTCGCGGACTATATCGGTCATCTTGGCTACCATTTGGCGGTGTTGCTCCCACTTCTGCATGAAGCTCTTGTATATCTCTCCCTCGCTTTCCGCATAGACCAGATAAAGGTCAACCGGATGCTGCTGCATAAACCGGTAGATACGGGCTATTGCCTGGAACTTGTCATTGAAACGGTAGTCGATGAACATGATTGCCTTGTGGCAGTGATACTGGAAGTTCAAACCCTCACCAAGCATTTCAGGTTTGGCGGCCAGATATTTCAGACGGCCGTCTTTGAAATCCGCTATCACCTTGTCCGCTTCATCATCATCCTGTGAACCATATACAGCCTTACATCCGGGTATGGCGTCACATAATGCCTTCCGTTCATTTTCCAAGTCATGCCATAAAAGGAAATGGTCGTCCTTGTTTTCAGGACGGTTAATGATTTCCACCACACGGGCAATCTTTTCCTGCATATTGTCCCGGCGTTCTTTCGCTGCGTCGGCAAGACCGAGAGCAGCCTCACGAAACATCTTCACTTGTCCGTCACGGTCGGCTCCGGCAGTGGAGTTATCCACACTAACCACTTCCTCATGTACACGCAGTTCAGGCAGTTCATATCCTATATCGGGATAACCGAGGTCGGACGGTTTAGTGAGGAACAACGCCCATGTACTTACCCAAAGCCAGAACTCCTTTTCCTTATGCGGGTAAAGAGTAAGATTATTTGCCTTCGTGCTGTCACGCTGAAAAAAACGGGTAAGCGCCTGCCCTGTATCCATCACACCGAGATAACCGGCATAATGTATCAATTCCTTGTATCTATTAGGTGATGGTGTGGCAGTAGCGACAAACCTGTACGGTACTTCTGCAAACAAGGGAAGAAACTCCTGATAGGTCTTAGTACCAAAACCACGCAGTACACTCGCTTCATCCAATGATGTTACGGCAAAGTAGGAAGGTTCTATTCTCGCCCCGTCTTCACCGTCGCGCACACGCTCGTAGTTCGTAACCATGATGTCAGTCGGGCATATCATCACATCAGCCATAGTTCGTACATAGGTCACTTTCATGTGCAGATGTTGTTCCGCTTGTGTAAGGAACTCAACTACTACACGCTTGGGACATACTATCAGCCCTTTGCCACCTTTGTGTTTCAGAACTACCCGAAGTATCTCCAACTGAGTAACGGTTTTCTGCATACCGAAACTGGAGAATATCGCACGGCAACCGCCGGACACCGCCCAGCGGACTGTATCTTTGACGTGGGGATATAACGACGGGGTTAATTCATCCGGATTGACTTCAAATCCGGTCTGATGACTGATGGCCATCTTGTCTTTCAGAAATTCTATATATTCTTTCATTATGCTATTTCTTTCAATAATTTCATTGTTTCACTTCTTTAGGTTTCCAATCAGACGGTAATTTTGCCCACTCGCGGAACTTGGCGTCGAAGTCGTCCATGTCCCTGAACATATCCATCTTCGATTTCTCTGTCTCTACGAGTGAGGAGAATTCCAGAAAGTACAAATCTGCGCTTTTAACAAAGTCGTTGTGCAGCTTCTTCAAGTTTCCAAGCAGAAGACCGTTTTCAGTCATTAAATCGCTCGCTTCTTCCACCAAACTGTTGGCTTCACAGTTCAGCAGGTGTGCAGCGGATAGCAACATGTTCATTCTGTCAATGCTACCATTGGCTACGGCGGCGTCAATTAGTTGTTTTCTTGGTTTCATAATCGTGTATCTTTTTTCATCAGTTACAAGTAAGTCCTTAAACAATAGTCCGCTATCCAATAGCAGACAAAATAAAAAGCGGCATACGCTGTCAGGATTGACAGAATAGTCGCTATCAGTTTTATATCTTTCATCTTCGGCTTTCCCCCTCGATTTTTATCACATTAAACATCTCTTTCACCCGGTCGGCTATATAGGCTCCATACCGTTGAGAGAACTCCTTGTCCGGGTCAAGATTGGTAGTCATGTGGGTATAGAAATTATATCGCTGCTCATAACGAAGTTGTAAAACGGTCTGAATGGCATTTATGCCCGTACCAAAGTGTTTGGCATCCATAGGCTCCCGTCCTACCTCGTCAATGGCAAGATTGTGCATACATGACCTATCTGTGTACAGGCTCAACCCGATAATGCCTTTCTCGGCAAACTGTAAGGCAATCTCGGCAGCACTGGTAAACTGAAAGGTCAATCCAGCATCCGCGCCGCCAATACAATAACGGGCAATTTTTGCCGCATAGTTCTGTAGCCCTTTCAGCAAAGTGGACTTGCCCACTCCGATAGAGCCGTGTAATAATAATCCCTTGCTTACATCCAATACTCCGGGAATCCCCCAAACCCATTGATAAAGGGCTTTCAATAATTGGCGATTACTATCATCAACCATAAAGACTGGCGAGATTGTTTGCATAGATGCAACGAGTTGATTACGCCAATATATGTCAGCCTGTTCCCTACTCCATTGCTTCTGATTAACCTTATTTACCGAAGACGATTGATTGGATGCCGGCGGAGCTTTCGTCCGGTTCTGTATCAGTTTTCCGATTGCTTCCATTTCTCGCTTGAGATATAATTTCATTAAACTTAGAATTGATATTAGTTACGCTGAAGTTATCAAATATCCATCCCTCTTTAATTGAGGAAAGAAGATACTGAAGGGCGTACAACAAAGAATCATCCGAAACATCCATCTGTTTCTGTTCCCTTTGAAATTTGAGTTTATTCAATAACTGAGACATGGCACCTGCATCTTTTGCAGTCCAGTAATAGCTATTAGAAAAAGTCTTTCTGAAATACTCCTCAAAAAGAAAGCGGGCTTTAGAATTAATTTCCTTAGGTTCACTTTTCTTCCTACCTCCCCCTTTTAAAGGGGGTGAGGGGGATATACTTTTCTTTCTCTTTACTTTTACTTTACTTTGTTCATTATTGACATCATTAATTGAATTAATTCCGTCATTAATTGAATTATTGACATCATTAATCATATATTCGGGAATTAGCTCTGTTTCTTTTCGTTTATAAGTAGCAAGGAGAAATCGTTTCTGTATTCCAAAAGAGGTTAGAACATGATATTTCTCATAAAGTGTGTTGTCGAAAAAGCCGACTTGTAATGCTTTTATCAGTACTTCCTTTACTGCGCCCTCGGAAACCCCAACTATGTCAGCAATAACAAAAGGCAAATCTTCATCCCACACAATGTAATACCCTTCATCTTTGTAGATATTACACAGCAGGCAAATAAGTATAGAAGCAGATTGGGAACCGCATGCTCTCGAAATCTTCCTTATCTTAACATCTGAAAAGAAACCGACATCCATAGGGAAATAATCTATCCCTTGTTTGGTAGGTCTACCAGCCATATTGTTTTGATATTAATACGCATGAATACAGTTTCTTTTACTATCCGCAACAAAATGTTTATTAAAAAGATTACAATAAACCACTCTGGGATTATCCTTAGAGACAGAAATGAATCTTCCTCTCTTACACTTTGCACATGTATCCGGTTGGATTACCTGCTTTTCATTTTTCTTTACCATAATTTAAAATCTTACGTTGGTTAATTGTTTGCCATTAGAATAGACCGCCCATTTACCGTTACCACTGTCGTGTAAGCGCAGGTTTGCTACCTCACCGAAGCGGTTGATGTTACCACAGAGGTCAACTATCCATCCACATTCTTTAGAAGGATGCGGGCGGATGGCACGACCGACTATCTGATACCACATAGCAAGTGACATTGTAGGACGTGCCATAACAACTGTATCAAGTTCCGGATAGTCAAAACCGGTGGTTAATACCCCGACATTCGCCACTACCGAAATTTCACCAGCCTTAAATGCTTCAAGTATCCTTTCGCGCTCACCTTTTGGAGTATCACCCGAAACGATTGCGGCTCCGGGTATAGACCAAGTAAGCCGCTCCGCTTCTTTCAGAAAACGGGTAAATACCAAAATACCTTTCCGTTTTCCTCCGGCTTTGGGATTCATCAGCCTTTGGACGATATGAACGAGATAACCGTAGAAGTCTATCCGTTCATATTCTCTTTGGACTGACCTATCTGTATAGTCGGCACCAGTGGTATTTACTTTCAAATTGAGTTCATTCCATCCGGTCGGATTCATCGGATAGTAGTTCAGCTTCGCCAAGTAGCCCATATCTAATAGGGTTGATACCTGTA
>UMBF01023745.1_pt1 | contig 14285 bp, 17 predicted proteins | sample 1963901 | NCBI WGS metagenome assembly UMBF01 (sample SAMEA4835935, study PRJEB28245) | human gut metagenome | biome: gut microbiome; material: fecal sample | place: Denmark | collected 2008 | reverse complement strand
ATCGGTATCCGGACACCGATACTCCGGAAATTTGCAAAAGAGTTTGGAAAAACAGAAGAATCTGAATTGTTCCTGAAGTTTTTACCTCATCAGTATTATGAGGAAAATAATCTCCATGGACTGCTGATCGAACAGATCAGAGACTATGATAAATGTCTGGAAGAACTGGAGCGTTTTCTCCCGTTTATTGATAACTGGGCAACCTGTGATCTGCTGGCGCTCCATATGATGAAAAAACACCGGGATATATTTATCCGGGAAGTTTTTCGCTGGATAGAATCGGATCAGCCGTATACCATCCGGTTTGGGATCAGTATGCTGATGCGCCATTATCTGGATGAAGAATTTAAAACAGAATATCCTGAAAAAGTAGCAGCGATCCGGTCGGAAGAATATTATGTAAATATGATGCGTGCCTGGTATTTTGCCACAGCTCTGGCAAAACAGTATGAGAACGTTCTTCCTTTCCTGGAAAAGCGTCAGATGGATGTCTGGACTCATAACAAGACGATACAGAAGGCCATTGAAAGTTACCGGATTACATCGGAGCAGAAGGAATATTTAAGGACACTGCGGATAAAGAAATGAACGGTAAAGTAAGGGGCAAAATATGAAAGCAATATCGATCTATGCACTTACAAGAAATCAGAATATGGAATGTATCCAGAAACTGGAGCGTCAGCTTTCTGGCAGAGATTTTTTCCTCCGGATTAAAGAGTGGGAACTGGAAAGTATGAAAGCGCTGGTGAAACAGCTGGAACTACATATGGAAGAAGTATATAAACTCCGTTTTTTTTATTCGTTTCAGATTCCGAAGCTTGGAAAGGAGTTTGACCTTCTTCAGATTAAAGATGACCAGATTGTGAATATTGAACTGAAAAGCGGCAGCGTATCGGACGAGGCCATCCGGAGACAGCTGATCCAGAACCGGTATTATCTGTCCGTTTTCGGGAAACCGATCCTGTCGTATACTTATATCAGCAGTGAAGACCGTCTGGTGAGACTGACCAATCACGATCATATTGTGGAGGGAGACTGGAAACAGCTTTGTAATGCATTGGAGAAAGAAACCCCGGACTATGAGGGAGATATTGAAAAGCTGTTTCAGGCAGAACTGTATCTGATCTCTCCACTGACAGAACCGGAACGTTTTCTCAAAAAAGAGTATTTCCTTACCTCTCAGCAGAGAGATATTGAACGACAGATCCTGAAGCGGATTCGTGGAGAAAGAGAAGGATATTTCTGGTTCAGCGGACTTCCCGGAACAGGAAAAACATTGCTGCTTTATGATATTGCGATGAAGCTTTCCGTACGACAGAGGGTTTGTATCATTCACTGCGGAGAGGCTGGAAAAGAATGGAAGCTCCTTCATGAACGTCTGCGGCGGACAGACTTTCTGGCGGATAATCAGTTGAGAAAGACGACAGATCTTGGCTGTTACAGCAGTATTCTGGTGGATGAAGCACATCTTCTGTCCCTGGAAAAATTATCTGTTCTGCTTGCATGGAGTGAGCACAGGCCAGTGATCTTTTCCAGTGACTCCGAAGATGTGATTTCACCGGAAGAGCTGGACCGGAGCATTGTGGAAAGACTGGAGAATCTGCCGGGGCTCCAGAAATTTCATCTGACAAACCGGATCCGTACCAATGCGGAGCTTTCCACTTTTATCCAGAACATGATGCACCTGCCGGCAAAAAGAAGTCCCAGATGGTATCCGAATATTGCAGTGGTGTATGCTGGTAATGGCCGAGAATCGGAAAATCTTATGAATGATTTTGTGAGACAGGGATATCAGCGGCGGACGACAGAGGGATCCGGACAGCTTGATGCCCAGGCAGTGAGAGACGAGGAGAAGATTGTTGTATTACTGGACGAACAATATTATTACGATGAAAAAGGATATCTCAGATTCATGTGTTCTTCGGAAAAAGATTTCAGTGTGCGGAGACTTTTTCATCTTCTGAACCAGGCGAAAGAGAGTCTGGCTCTTGTGGTAAAGGAAAATATGGAAGTATATGAAGTGCTGCTGGAAATTTTGCAGATGCACAGAAACAGATAGAAATAAAAAATTAAGGACAACGGAGAGGATGACAGAGAAAATGGATGTTTTAGAGATTGTTTTACCGGTACTGGTTATGATCATTCTTGGAATGCTGTGTAGAAAGTGGAAACTTTTAGATCAGAATGGTGTCAATAACATAAAAACACTGGTAACAAACATTATGCTTCCAGTGGCAATTTTTCATGCGCTTGCGACTGCAAAATACAGTGGAAAGATTGGAACATTGGTGCTGATCATGTTCATAATGCTTCTGATTTCATTTGGCGTGGGATTCCTGCTGAAGAGATTTATGGAAGAACCCTATAAAAAATATCTTCCTTTTCTGGTCTGTATCTATGAAGGCGGAATGATGGCATATCCTTTATATACAAGCCTTTGTGGCAGCGAAAATCTTTCACAGATTGCGGTGCTGGATATTGCAGGATTGCTTTTTGGCTTTAGTGTGTATATGGGAATGCTGGGACAAACGGAAAACGGAGAAAAGATCAATGCAAAAAGTTTATTTTACAGTGCATTAAAAACTCCTGCTTTTATAGGGACGGTTCTTGGAATCATCGCCGGATTGACGGGGCTGATCAACCGGTTGATGGATATTCTTTTGGTCCTGGCTATCTCAGTGCAGAAAGCATTCTGACAACTGCAATTACGCCTATTATCCTTATTGTTGTTGGGTACAGTATGGAACTGGTACCGGAACTTATAGGATCCTGTATCAAAACTATTTTTCTGAGGATTATTTTGCAGGCAGCGATGATAATGGGAGTTCTTATAGCTGTGAAATATCTGGTCGGAAGTTCCAGACTTTTGAATCTGGCAATTATTATATATATGTCGTCTCCAGCAACATTCAGTATGCAGACATTTCTGAAAAAGAAAGAAAGCAGTGCATATGCTTCTACAACAAATTCATTGTATTGTATTGTTTCGATTCTGGTTTATATTGTGTTGGCAGTGGTAGGGTGATTAAACGGAAAGAAGGTATTTAAATGACGACAACCACTTTATGTTATATAGAAAATGATGACAAATATCTGATGCTTCATAGAATTAAAAAACAGAATGACATGAATGGTGGAAAATGGATCGGTGTTGGCGGACATGTAGAAAGTCAGGAAACTCCGGAGGAATGTCTTATGCGCGAGGTGAAGGAGGAAACCGGATTAACACTTACATCTTATAAATTTCGTGGGCTGGTGACATTTGTTAATAATGAATATGAATCTGAGCTTATGTGTGTTTTCACAGCGGACAGATATACAGGAGAACTGATTGAATGTAATGAAGGACAACTTTGCTGGGTTGACAAAACCAAAGTGCCTGAACTGCCTGCATGGGAGGGGGATAAAGTATTTCTTGATCTGCTTCTTTCTGGAGAAGAACGCTTTTTTTCCGTAAAATTACAGTATGAAGGGGACAGACTTGTAGAAAAGAAGATTTATTTGTATTAGATGATAGTTTGCGCATCTGCGTTTTTATGGTAAAATAATAAAAAATTATAGGAAGGATGGTTTGGAATGGATTTTTCAGAAGTAATAAAAAATAGATATTCCTGCAAAAAATTCAGTGACGTGGAAGTGAAAAAAGAAAAGCTGGATAAGATCCTGGAGGCCGGACGTGTCGCTCCAACAGCAAAAAATCTTCAGGAACAGCATATTTATGTAGTACAGTCTGAAAAGGGACTGGAAGCAATTGATAAAGCAACACCATGCCGTTATCAGGCACCTGTTGTTTTGGTGGTAGCGTATAATAAGAATAATGTTTTCACATATCCTGGAGGAAAAAGAGATTCCGGGATTGAAGATGCCAGTATTGTAGCAACTCACATGATGCTGGCAGCTTACAATGAGGGGATTGACAGCTGTTGGATCAATTTTTTCAATCCGGATGAACTGGCAAAGGCTCTTGGACTTCCGGAGGAAGAAGAAATTTTGATGTTGCTGGATCTTGGAATTGCGGCAGACGGAACAGGCGCACTTCCAAACCATAACAGCAGAAAAGAATTAACAGAAACAATAAGCTATATGTAGTTAAATATGAAGGGGAAGCTGAAGACAGTCAGCTTCCCCTTTTTAACCAAATAAACTGCGGAGCAGTTATTTGGTTATGAGCAAGTAGCGAAGCGGATTGCGAATATCCGCTTGACCCAAATCAAGTAAGTCCCCTGCTTCAATTGCGAATATCCGCTTGACGTATTCCTGTGTCTTTCTGATAAAAACAAAGGTTTTTATATGGAAAACACTTGTGAAAAATGTCAGATTATAGTAAATTAAAGAATAGAGTTTTAAATATATAAGGACGAGAGGAAAGAGTATGGAAGTATTTGTAACAGTAATGAACGCGATCAATGACATCATCTGGCATCCGGTGATGTGTGTGTTCCTGATGTGCGCGGCGGTCTGGTTTACCGTTCGTTTACGTGGTATTCAGGTCCGCAGATTCAAAGACATGGTAAAATGTCTGACAGAAAAGGGAGATAATAAGAAAGATACCGGTCTTTCAGCGTTTCAGGCATTTGCGACAACCGTAGGAGGACGTGTCGGTACCGGTAATATTGCAGGAACTGCAACCGCTATATTTATGGGTGGACCGGGAGCTCTGTTCTGGATGTGGATAACAGCAATCCTGGGAGCTTCCACCGGTATTGTGGAATGTATTCTTGGTCAGGCGTATAAGACCAGAAATTTAGGAGAGTTAACAGGCGGCCCGGCATTTTATATGTCAAACGGGTTCAAAAATAAGAAGGTTGGAAGAATTCTGGCAGTATTATTCTGTATTGCGGTTTTCATTGGACCTGGTTTTCTGCTTCCTGCAATGCAGACACAGACTGCAGCAACTGCGATCAAAGGAGCATTTGGAATTCCGTTTATCGTAGTTGGAATTGGTATGGTCCTTATTGTTGGAGTAGTAACAATGGGCGGTATTAAACGTATCGGTCAGGTTGCAGAAGTCCTTGCACCGATCATGTGCGGAATTTATTTCTTGATCACCATTGCAATTTTTGTTATGAATTATAAAGAAATTCCGGGGATGTTTGGTTCTATTTTTGCCAGTGCATTTGGAAAGGATGCAATATTTGGAGGAATTGTAGGATCTGCTGTGGCATGGGGAATCAAGAGAGGCTTCTTCTCAAATGATGCAGGAAACGGAATGAGCCCGCTGATCTCAGCGACAACCGATACTTCCCACCCGGTAAAACAGGGGCTTGTACAGGGACTTTCTGTATATATTGATACACTTCTGGTGTGCAGCTGTACCGGATTTTGTATTTTACTTGCAGGTACATATAATGTAGCGGCTGACGGAACAGGAGCAGTACTTCTTGTAGAACAGGTACCGGGAATCCAGTATGGTATTTCTTTCATGCAGGAAGCACTCAGGGTATCAATTGGAAAAACAGGGGCCATGTTTCTGGCAGTAATGCTGTTTATCTTTATTTTTACTACAATGTTATCCTACTCCTATCAGCTGGAGTCTACCTGCAAATATCTGTGGGGAGAAAACAAAGTAGTAGTTACCATCGTACGTATTTTGTTCCTGATCTTCTGTCTGTTCGGAATCCTTATTGACGGAGATACGATCTGGTCAATGGGTGATATCGGAGTTGGCTGTATGCTCTGGGTAAATACATTCAGTATCCTTCTTCTGACGCCGCAGGTTATTAAAATTGTCAGAGATTATGAAAAACAGAAAAATGCAGGGCTTGATCCATTATTTGATCCGGAGACAGTTGGTATCAAAGATGAGGCAAACGTGTGGGGGCCATACGTGGAAAAGAAAAAAGCCAGAGGGGATTATAAGAACCCGGATCTGGGATATATAAAAAAATAAAACAGGCGGCGGAACAACGAATGCTTGAGCTGAAACAGAAAAAGAAAAGAGAAAAGCACAAGGGACGTTAAAATCCCTTGTACTTTTGCTCAAATAATCATTTATGACTTGATAAATAAACGACCGTTTACTAAAATAGGACTGTAAACGGTCGTTTATTTGTAGTAAGGGAGATGATTATGTATGGGAAGTACAAAGGAAGAGATTATGACTGTGGCCCTTCACTTGTTTGCGAAAAATGGATATGAAGCTGTATCTGTGAGTCAGATTGCAGGGGTTCTTGGAATGACTAAAGGAGCGTTATACAGACATTATGAAAATAAGAGAGACATATTTTTGCACATTGTGAAACGAATGGAACAGCAGGACAGTGAACAAGCCAGGCAGAATGAAGTACCAGAAGAAAGTATTGAGAAAATGCCGGAAGAATATCAGAACGTATCAGTAGAAGATTTTGTAGGATACAGCAAATCAATGTTTGAGTATTGGACAGAGGATGATTTTGCATCATCATTTCGGAAAATGCTTACGCTTGAACAATTTAGAAATGAAGAAATGCAGAAGTTGTATCAGCAATATCTGGTATCTGGACCGACAGAATACGTGAAGGATCTGTTCAAAAATATGAAAATAGAAAATCCAGAGGAGACTGCAGTTAAATTTTATGCAAATATGTTTTTCTATTATAGTGTGTATGATGGAGCATCAGATAAGGTGAAAGTAAAATGTCAGTTTGAGCATATGCTGACCGAAATCACAGAAGAAATTAGAAATAGCAATAATTAAAAAACATAAGAGCCAGACGCTTAGACGCAGAGCCATTAATTTTGATAAATGCAAAGTAATCAAAATTAGTGGCTTTTTATCTAGAATAATTTGAAAGGATATAAAAGAAATGGAAAAAAGTAATATTACGATTCGTTTAGAGAAAAAGGAAGAACATCAGAAAGTAGAAAATCTGGTAAGAGAAAGTTTTTGGAATGTGTATCGTCCAGGATGCCTTGAGCATTATGTATTGCATCAGCTCCGAAATGATCCGGCATTTGTTCCAGAACTGGATTTTGTGATGCTTCTTAATGAAAATGATGAAGATGGTAAGTTGATCGGTCAGAATATGTTTATGAGAACAAGTATTAAAGCGGATGATGGAAGAAATATTCCAATTATGACTATGGGACCGATTTGTATTACTCCAGAACTGAAAAGACAAGGATATTGAAAAGTCTTACTGGATTATTCATTAGACAAGGCTGCGAAATTTGGTTGTGGTGCAGTCTGCCTTGAGGGAAATATTGATTTTTATGGGAAAAGTGGATTCAGACCGGCAAGAGAATTTAACATTCGTTATCATGGACTGGAAGAAGGGCAGGATGCGACTTTCTTTTTATGCAGAGAGCTGATTCCTGGCTATCTGGATGGTATTACGGGAGAGTATGCGACACCAGCGGGATATTTTGTAGACGAAAAGGAAACCGAAGAATTTGATAAGTTGTTTCCTTATAAAGAGAAGAAAAAACTACCGGGGCAGTTATTTTAGTGAAGTGGATTGTGAATATCCACTTCACATGTAAAGGGCAGGAGATTTTACTGGTAAACCATCATCGGATAATGATATTCAATTAATGGTTTATTCGGGACGGAATTAAAGTAAAACATGTACTTGAATTATGCAGATCAATGTGATATAGCAAAACTACCAAATGGTAGTTAAAACAAAACCAATAGGTAATATATAGGGGATGGTTAAAACGAATAATGAGTGATACGAGAAAAAAAGAGATTATCATGGCTACATTGGAACTGGCGGCAAATAAAGGACTTGGTAACGTATCTATGAATATAATTGCAGATAAAGTTGGGATAAAAAAACCATCATTATACAATCATTTTGCATCGAAAGAGGAACTTGTGGAAGCAATGTATCAATTTCTCCGGGAAGAGGCAAAGAAGAATGCCAATGTAGGTGTGATTGATTATACGGTTATTTTTGCCGGAAAGAGTGCATTGGAAATATTAAGGATGATGGTTGGAGGATACTTTCATATGAATCAGCAGGAACATATGCTGAATTTCTATAAGGTTATTTATTCTGAGCGAAGTATCCAGCCGATGGCTGCTAAAATTCTGGCAGAGGAAACAGAAAAAATGATCATTGCAACGAAACAGTTATTCTATGCAATGGAAGTACACAAATTACTTCATTTTCAAAATGCAGATATGAGTGCAGTAAGTTTTGCAATGACAGTTCAAGGACTTATGGATTATGAACTGGACCTTAGAAGTGGAGGATGTAAAACAGAGAATCAGGAAAGAAACGATCTTGACGAATATCTGCAATGGTTTTGTAAGGAGAATGCAGTAAAATGAAGAAAAAGAATTTTATAAATTATTGCGGACTGCTTGGAGTTGTTGCATTTATTTCTTATACTGCGGCAGTTGTATTTTCTCCACTTGCTTATCCTGGATATAACTGGATGGCACAGGCAGTAAGCGATCTGAGTGCATCCAACGCACCATCACTCAGGTTATGGAATCAACTGAGCAGTCTGTATAATGTATGTACTTTGGTATGTGCCATGATGGTGTGTCTCGGAATTCAGAAAAAAGGAACCCGGCTTTTAAGAAGTGGAGTTTATTTATTTACGATCATGGAGTGGGTGTCTGCAGTTGGTTTTGGAATGTTTCCGTTAAGTGACAGCGGATATGCTGGAACATTTCAGGATCAGATGCACATTTTGTCAACGGTAATCGTTGTATTGTTATCTATCATATCACTAATCTTAATCATTATTTCCGGGATAAAAAACAGAAGCTGTTGTTCCTATGGGGTATTTGCAGGAATAGCACTTGGAATGATGATGGTTGGTGCATTAGGTATGAACATTGTTCCGAAAGAGTATTTTGGAATAGTCGAGAGGTTCAGTGTTTTTGCAGCAACAGGTTTTCAGGAGGTTTTGGGAATGCACCTTTATAGGATGGAATTAAATAATTAAAGGAGACGAGGAAGAGTGAAATCAATCATAACGGATAAATGGATTTTATGTCCAGAGTGTAAAGCGAAAACAAGGACGCAGGTTTTGAAAAACACAGAACTAAAAAATTTTCCTTTGTTTTGTCCGAAATGTAAAAAAAATTTTATTATCAATGTAAAAGATCATATAGTGGAATATAAGAAAGACGCCAGACGCTAAGACGCAGAGCAGAAATAAAAAATTTTTGCCTGTGTCTTTTTTTGTACAATAAGCAGGAAAACCGCTGATAAAAGATTTGTTTATATGAAAATTAGAGACAAAATAAAATAAGCTATCTGTGAAGAAAGCAGGAATATAATTGTGAGTAAATACAAGAAAAACAGAAAACATAAGAAAAGGAAATATTCAGTCTTGAAATACGGGCTATTGACAGTAGTGGCTTCTGTAGCTTTGCTCGGGAGTATTTATTCTTATTTTGGCGGACTGGGAACGGGAAAATATGCCGATATAAATGAATTTGAAAAATATGCGGTAACAGTTGAAGATATTTCAATTCCAGAACAGGCAAAGATTGTTGCATTAGGTGAAGCAACTCATGGAAATCAGGAATTTCAGCAATTATTTGTGTTGGGTGCGGGAACATCCAGTAAAGTCGATCTGTAAAGAAACAAATATTTTATATGGAACTCAGGATGAAATGATCCCGTATAAGATTGTAAAGAGATTTTCGGAAGAAAATAATTGCCGACTGAATTTTGTGGAAAATGGGCAGCATTGGCTTCATACAGACAGGGAAGTAGCGGCTATGCGGAAGTGGGAACAGACCGTATTGGAAGAAAGCAGGAGTATAATTCCAAATAAATAAAGAATTGCATCAAAATATGATATATCCATTAAAAAATAGAGAGAAATAAAATAATGAACAAAAAAATCAATCATCCGATATTTCAAATCAACGACAGTACCTGGGGACATCTCATAAAAACGGTAAATCCCGATACTTATACCATCGAGTATGGGCACATTGCAGGTTTTTCATCAAAGGAAGAAGCTGAAAAAAGTTACAGGGAGTATGTGAATTCTTATCAGACGCAGATTTTCAGATTAAAAGGATCCAGAAACATGCCTTCCGTTTGCAGATTCCTTCCAAAAAGAAAAATTATCGTAACCAGATAAAGGCATCTTCGAAAGTTCCAGTCGGTAAAATTTATGAAAATCCGTTTGACGACGATTATCTGCTTGAACTTATGGAATAATCTAGGTATAATAGGAACATTATGGGGTGTTCAGAAACTCCAGGTCAAAAACTCTTATGGCAGCTTGAAAAAAGTTTGTGACCAAATAGATTTTTTGATGAATGATAAGCTCCAAAAGTGCTCACAGTTTTGTACACTTTTGAAGCCTGTTCAAAGACAATAACTGCATACTCATCCTTAAATTATATACCTGTTTTTGTTGAGTATGTACAAAAATTGAAAGGATAAAGATGAGAAAGTTAGCATTAAGTGATAAAATTTTACTTAAAGTTGATAAGGCCGCCCGCTATATCGGCGGTGAAGTCAACTCTGTCATGAAAGATAAAAATGAGATAGATATCCGTTTTGCAATGTGTTTCCCGGATGTCTATGAGATCGGCATGTCAAATCTCGGCATGATGATCCTCTACAACATGTTCAACCAGCGTGAGGACGTATGGTGTGAGCGCCTTTTTTCTCCATGGCCGGATCTGGATAAGGTGATGAGAGAACAGAATATCCCGTTATTTGCACTGGAGTCCCAGGAGCCGATCCGTGATTTTGATTTCCTTGGGATCACTCTTGGTTATGAAATGTGTTATACCAATATCCTCCAGGTACTGGATCTCAGCGGGATTCCGCTGAAAAGTGCGGACCGTGGTGAGGATTTCCCGATTGTGATCGGTGGTGGTGCCTGTGCGTATAATCCGGAGCCGTTGGCGCCGTTTTTTGACCTGTTTTATATTGGAGAGGGCGAGACGGTTTACGATGCTCTTTTTGATGCTTATAAGGCCAATAAGAAGGCCGGGGGCAGCAGGAGAGATTTCCTTCTGGCAGCAGCTAAGATTCCGGGAATTTATGTTCCATCTCTTTATGAGGTTACCTATAAAGAAGACGGCACGATTGCGTCTTTTGTACCAACTGAGGAAGGTGTTCCGGAAAAAGTCCAGAAACAGCTGATCATAGATATGGAAAAAGAATATCGTGCAGTGGAGGCACCGGTTGTTCCACATATCAAGGCTACACAGGATCGTGTGACTCTGGAAATCCAGCGAGGATGCATCCGTGGATGTCGTTTCTGCCAGGCAGGAATGATCTACCGTCCTACCCGTGAACGTGATGTTGAAACTCTGAAAGAATCCGCACGGGTCATGCTGAAAAATACAGGACACGAAGAGATTTCCCTCAGTTCTTTAAGTTCCAGTGACTATTCTCAGTTGAAAGAACTGGTGAATTTTCTGATCGAGGAGTTTCATGGAAAAGCGATCAATATTTCTCTTCCGTCCCTCAGGATCGATGCCTTTGCGTTGGATGTTATGAGCAAAGTGCAGGATGTAAAGAAAAGCAGCCTGACTTTTGCACCGGAGGCAGGTTCACAGAGACTTCGTGATGTTATTAACAAAGGACTGACAGAGGAAGTAATCCTCCATGGCGCTGGCGAGGCGTTTAAAGGCGGCTGGAATCAGGTAAAACTTTATTTTATGCTTGGCCTTCCAACAGAAACAGAAGACGATATGAAGGGAATCGCACATCTGGCTCAGAAGATCGCGGAAACCTATTATGAAGTGGTTCCGAAAGAACAGAGGAAGGGCAAAGTACAGATCAATGTCAGCACCTCTTTCTTTGTACCGAAACCGTTTACACCATTCCAGTGGGCACCGATGTATACAGAGCAGGATTTTGTGGAAAAAGCCAAAGTGGTTAAGAGTGAGATCCGTGCACAGCTGAACCAGAGAAGCATCCGTTACAACTGGCATGAGCCGGATGTAACAGCACTGGAGGGATTCCTGGCACGAGGTGACAGACGATGTGCAGATGTGATCCTGAAAGCTTATGAAAAAGGTGCTCTCTATGATGCATGGACAGAAAATTTTGATTATGGTATCTGGAAAGAAGCTATGGCTGAATGTGGCGTGGATATGACATTCTACACACTTCGTGAAAGAAGCCTGGATGAGATCCTTCCATGGGATTTCATTGATACTGGTGTCAGCCGTAAATTCCTGGAGCGTGAATGGCAGCGTGCAAAAGAGGGTGTTGTGACAGAAAACTGCCGTCAGAAATGTTCTGCATGTGGAGCTATGAAATTTAAAGGAGGTGTCTGCCTTGAAGGTAAGAATTAAATTCAGTAAAGAGGGTCCTATGAAGTTTGTGGGACATCTGGATACCATGCGTTATTTCCAGAAGGCGATACGCCGTGCAGAGCTTCCAGTGGCTTTTTCGGGAGGATACAGTCCCCATATGATCATGTCTTTTGCAGTTCCTCTTGGAGTTGGAATGGAAAGCCTGGGAGATTATTTTGACTTGGAGATGGCAAAAGATATGGCTACGTCTGAGATTGCGGCTCGTCTGGATGAACAGATGGCAGAGGGGATGCATATCGTAAGTGTCCGCAAGGTAGAGGATGGAAAAGCTGGTAAAGCGATGGCGCTGGTGGCAGCAGCAGATTACCTTGTGGAGTTCCGGCTGGGCAAGGAGCCTTCTATTGAATGGAAAAGCCGAGTGGAAGAATTTCTGGCACAGCCGGAGATCAAAGTGACCAAGCAGACCAAGCGCAGTGAAAAGGAAATCGATCTTCGACCGAATATCTATAAAATGGAAGTAAGGGAGAATGGCTTCTTTTATATGCTGGCATCTGCAAGTTCCAATTACACGAAACCAGAACTGGTAACAAATACATTCTTCAAATGGCTGGGAGAAGAACTTCCGGAATTTGCCTTTACAGTGAAACGTCTGGAAATGTATGCAGACCAGGGAGAAAATGCAAGCCCGCGTTTTGTAACGCTGGAATCATTAGGTGAGGAAATTGAGTAAACTGATCATAACAAGGATGGAGATCCATGATGTTCCGTGTACAGTTGCGGCTCTTATTGAAGAGGAACGGATTGTGGAGGTCCGGCTGGAATCCGATCAGGAAAAATCCATTCTTGGAAATATCTATACCGGACAGGTTGAAAATATCGCATCCAATATCCAGGCGGCTTTTGTCCAGATCGGACCTGGAAAGAGATGTTACTATCCCCTTGCGGAAGCGCAGAGAGCTGTTTTTTCCGCAGGAAGAAAAGGAAACGGACCATTGCGGCCGGGAGATGAACTTCTGGTCCAGGTGAGCAGGGATGCCATGAAGGGAAAACTTCCTGCACTGACGTCTAATCTGAATTTTACAGGAAGATATCTTGTTCTTACCACAGGAGATAAAAAATTTGGCCTGTCTTCCAAACTGACACAGGAAGACCGTCATCGTCTCAGCGGATGGCTGAAAGAAGAAGCAGACCGCCCGGATAAAGAATTCGGGATCATTGTCCGTACCAATGCCGCAGATGCTTCCAAAGAAGAAATCCTGAAGGAACTGGAATGGCTGAAGGGCCGTTACCATAAAGCTGTGGTTCAGGGACGGAACCGTACCTGCTTCAGCCTTGTTCTGGAGACCGAACCATTTTATGTGGCGGCTGTACGGGATGCCTATGGCCGTGATCTGGATGAGATCATCACCGATGTGCCCGAGATCAGGGAAGTGATTCAGGGATATCTGGAAGAGATCAGTCCAGAGCTTAAAGAAAAGCTTCGTTTTTATCAGGATAAACTACTTCCTCTTTATAAGTTGTATCGTGTGGAAACGGCACTGGATACGATCCAGAAGGAAAAGGTATGGCTGAATAGCGGTGGTTTTCTGGTGATCCAGCAGACGGAGGCTTTTGTATCGATTGATGTAAACAGCGGAAAATATACCGGAAAGAAGAAAATGGAAGAAACTTTCCGTAAGATCAATCTGGAAGCTGCAGCGGAGATCAGCCGGCAATTACGGCTTCGGAATCTTTCAGGCATTATCCTGATCGATTTTATCAATATGGAAAACCCGGATCACAGAGATGAACTCTTCCATGTTTTACAGAAGCTTCTCAGAAAGGATCCGATAAAGAGCCGGGCCATTGATATCACGCCATTACACATCCTGGAAATGACCAGAAAGAAAGTAAGACGCCCTGTGATTGAAGATATCCGGGAAATTGCAAAAAAATAATAAAAATGTCAAAAAAACTATTGACAGAACAGTAAGTCGCTGTTATAATAATCGAGTATGCCGCACAAAGAGGTTAAAGAGCTTCAGTTTTAAGACAGAAGCCACCGAATTTGGCGAGTAAATAATTAGGAGGTGCCACAGATGTACGCAATTATTGCAACAGGTGG
>UMBF01053808.1_pt1 | contig 14360 bp, 10 predicted proteins | sample 1963901 | NCBI WGS metagenome assembly UMBF01 (sample SAMEA4835935, study PRJEB28245) | human gut metagenome | biome: gut microbiome; material: fecal sample | place: Denmark | collected 2008 | reverse complement strand
GATCAGCTTGATCTTTCCATGAAAATGATGGAAGTACTTGCGGGCGATGCAGATCTGAAATGTGAGACCGGTGTGGACTGCCGTAACTATGGTGTCATCGACGGAATCCCGGAAGCCAAGAGACTTCTCGGCGAGATGTCTGAGGTAGAGCCTGAGAACATCATCATTTATGGTAACTCCAGCCTGAACGTAATGTTCGATACCATTGCACGTTCCTATTCTCACGGAGTTATGGGAAATACACCGTGGTGTAAACTTGATAAAGTGAAATTCCTCTGTCCTGTACCTGGATATGACCGTCATTTCCGTATTACAGAATTCTTCGGTATTGAGATGATCAACATTCCGATGACTCCGGAAGGCCCGGATATGGATATGGTTGAGAAATACGTCAATGAAGATCCGGCAGTAAAAGGTATCTGGTGTGTTCCGAAATACTCCAATCCACAGGGTTATACCTATTCAGAGGAAACAGTTAAGCGTTTTGCACATCTGAAACCAGCAGCACCGGACTTCCGTATTTACTGGGATAACGCTTACAGCATTCATCATCTCTATGATGACAATCAGGATTTCCTTCTTGAGATCCTTGATGAGTGTGCGAAAGCAGGCAATCCGGATATTGTTTATAAATTTACTTCTACCTCCAAGGTAAGCTTCCCTGGTTCCGGTATCGCAGCAGTTGCTGCATCCAAAGCGAACCTGGATGACTTCCGCAAATATATGACTGTACAGACTATCGGACACGACAAGCTGAACCAGCTCCGTCACGTTCGCTTCTTCAAAGATATCAACGGACTGCATGAGCATATGAGAAAACACGCAGATATTCTCCGTCCGAAATTCGAGCTTGTTCTTGCAACACTGGATAAAGAACTTAACGGACTTGGAATCGGTGAGTGGACGAAACCTCACGGTGGATATTTCATTTCCTTTGATGCAATGGAAGGCTGTGCGAAAGCCATTGTTGCCAAAGCAAAAGAAGCAGGTGTTGTCATGACTGGCGCCGGAGCAACCTATCCATATGGAAAGGATCCGAAAGACAGCAACATCCGTATTGCACCAAGCTATCCAAGCGTTGAGGAACTTGGCAAGGCAGCAGAGGTATTTGTTCTCTGTGTGAAGCTTGTAAGTGTGGAAAAACTTCTGGAGAAATAAATCGATCACATCAGACTGCCCGGTATTTCAGCGTACGTAATACCGGGCAGTCATAACTATCGGAGAGAGATCATGGGTGAGGAAAAAGAAAAAATGAAAACCGGCAAAAAGGTGATCATTGCACTGATCATAATCCTGCTGATCTTTACAGCAGCAGCTTATGGATACGGTGTGCATTATTTTACAGATCATTTCTTACCGGGATCACAGGTAAACGGTTTTAACTGCTCCTATAAAACTGCAGACGAAACTGAGAAACTTCTTGCAAAAGAAGTGCAGGCATATGTCCTTACTGTGGAAACAAGAAACAACGGAAAAGAGAGCATTACCGCAAAAGAAGCAGGTTTGGTCTACAAACCGGATGGCGGAGCCAGGAAACTGATCAAAAAGCAGGACCGTTATAAATGGTTCCTTGCATTTAATCAGAAGAAAAAATATACACTGGCAACAGATACCACTTATGAAGATCAGAACAAGCTGACAGAAACCGTAAAAAAACTGAAATGTATGCAGAAAGACAAGATGGAGAAACCTGTAGATGCATGCATTAAAGACACTGGTGAGTCTTATGAGATCCAGCCGGAAAAAGAAGGAACCACACTGGACACCAAGAAAGTGCAGAAAGTGATCCGAAAAGCAGTTTCTGCCGGAGATGTAACAGTCAGCCTGGAAAAAAACAACTGCTATAAAAAACCATCCGTATATAAAGACGACAAAACCCTGAAAAAAGAATGTGACCAGATGAACAAGCTTACCAGCTGTGTGATCACATATGATTTTTCAGACCGTTCCGAGCAGCTTGACCGGAATACTATTAAGGACTGGCTTGTTAAAGACGCAAACGGAGATTATTCTGTAGATAAAAATCAGGTTGCGGCATATGTAAACAGCCTGGGTTATAAATATGATACGTTTGGATGCACCAGGACATTTACTACTTACGATGGCCGTCAGAAGACCATCCAGGGCGGTGATTATGGTTGGGCTATCGACCAGACAACAGAGACGGAATGGCTTTATAATGCAATCCTTGCGGGAACTACAGAAGTAAGACAGCCTGCTTATGCTTACAGTGGCCTTTGCAGAGATACCAATGATATTGGAAATACCTATGTAGAAATTGACCTGACCAACCAGAGAATGGTATTTTATAAAGATGGACAGCTTCTGGTAGACACACCGGTAGTTACCGGCTGTGTGCGAAAGGGACATGCCACACCAACCGGATGCTTTGCGCTGGATGCCATGCGTTCACCGGCGGTCCTCAAAGGACCTGGATATGCGTCGCCGGTTACATACTGGATGCCGTTTTCCGGGGGAGTTGGAATCCATGATGCAAGCTGGCGTTCACAGTATGGCGGACAGATCTATATAACCAATGGTTCTCATGGGTGCGTAAATACCCCGAAGGATCAGGCTGCAATCATTTACAATAATATTAGCGTAGGAGTACCGATCGTAGTTTATGAATAAGAGACTAAAAGAAATATTAAAAGAATACGAAGAAAGAAAACATAAAATTATCAAGGGAGATGAAAGTATGAATATCGTTGTATTGGCAGGTGGAACCAGTACAGAGAGAGAAATCTCCATCGTAACCGGAACCGGTGTATGCAAGGCACTTCGTCAGAAAGGACACAATGCCATTCTCGTAGATATTTTCTGTGGCCTGGAGCCGGTAGACTGGGATGAACCTTTCGGAGATAAAGATTATGAAGTAGATTCCGCAGCGGAATATATGAGAAGCTTTGACGATGATATCGAAAAGATCAAACGAACAAGAAGAAGCTTTTTCGGACCGAATGTCCTGGAACTGTGTCAGGCTGCTGACATTGTATTCATGGGTCTTCATGGCTCTAACGGAGAAGACGGAAAGGTTCAGGCAACTTTCGATCTTCTGGGAATCCGCTACACAGGAACCGGATACTTAAGCAGTGCCCTTGCCATGGATAAAGGCCTCACCAAGAAGATCTTTCTTATGGACCAGGTACCGACACCCAAGGGTGTTTCCATGCTGAAAGAAAACTGTACAAGAAATATCCAGGATCTTGGCATGGAATTTCCTGTTGTTGTAAAAACATGCTGCGGTGGTTCCAGTGTAGGTGTTTATATTGTAAACAACCAGAAAGAATATGAGGATGCCATTGACGGTGCCTATTCTTATGAGGATGAAGTCGTTGTTGAGGAATACATCAAAGGCCGGGAGTTTTCTGTTGCAGTTGTAGATGGCAAAGCTTATCCAATTATCGAGATCGCACCGAAGCAGGGCTTCTACGATTATAAGAACAAATATCAGGCAGGTTCCACAGTAGAGACCTGTCCGGCTGAGATTTCTCCGGAACTGACAGAGAAGATGCAGCACTATGCGGAGGCCGGTGCAAAAGCTCTCTGCATCGAAGGCTACGCACGTTTTGACTTCATGATGAAGGAAAACGGCGACATGTACTGCCTGGAAGCAAACACACTTCCGGGAATGACACCGACCAGCCTGATCCCGCAGGAAGCAAAAGTTCTGGGAATTGATTACCCGGATCTCTGTGAAGAGCTGATCCGCATTTCTCTTAAAAAATACAGCAAATAAAATATCTGACCATAACTCCTCCTGTTGACCGAAGCAGTTTCAGAACATGTTGATCTCTGAAATGCTGTAAATACAACAGGAGGAGTTTCTGGCAAAAGAAAGGATTTTATTCATGAAAAATCTTACATTGGAAAATATCACAAAAGTCTGCAATGGTACTTACCATGGCCCGCAGGAAAAACTTCAGGAAGAAGTGACTGCCATCACAACAGACAGCCGTAAAGTAGAAAAAGGCGGTCTTTTTGTTCCGGTAGTAGGAGAGCGTGTGGATGCCCACCGCTTTATTCCCCAGGTGATGGAAGCAGGTGCACTTGCAACCTTATCCGAGAGGGTTCTTGAAGGTGCTGACTATCCGTACATTCAGGTAGAATCTTCCCTTCAGGCAGTGAAGGACATTGCGGAGTTTTATCTGGAGCAGCTTGATATTCCGGTTGTGGGAATCACAGGAAGTGTTGGAAAAACCAGCACAAAAGAGGTGATCGCCTCTGTCCTGAAAGAGAAATACCGCACCCTGAAAACCCAGGGGAATTTCAACAATGAGCTGGGACTTCCGCTGACTGTATTCCGCCTCCGTGACGAGGATGAGATTGCGGTCCTGGAAATGGGAATCAGTGATTTCGGCGAGATGACCCGTCTTGCAAAGATCGCGAAACCGGACACCTGCGTGATCACAAACATCGGAACCTGCCATCTGGAAAATCTTGGAGACAGAGACGGTGTCCTGAAAGCAAAAACAGAGATCTTTAAATATGTGAAGAAAAATATCGTACTCAATGGTGATGACGATAAGCTTTCCACAGTAAAAGAATACAATGGTATCCGGCCGGTATTTTTTGGAAACGGAGAAAATGCTTCTGTCACCTGTGAAAATGTGGAGAGCCGTGGACTGAAAGGAATGAGCTGTGACATCTGTCTGAAGGGAAAAATGGCAGAGAACGGAGAGTTCCAGAAATTCCATGTAGATATCCCAATGCCAGGACGCCATATGGTTTCCAATGCGCTGGCAGCAGCAGCCATCGGCAGACTTTACGGACTGAATGCAGAGCAGATCAAAAAGGGTATCGAAAGCCTGGAGCCGGTCAGCGGAAGATTCAATATGATCGAGACCGACAAGTTCCTGATCGTAGATGACTGCTACAACGCAAACCCCATGTCCATGAAGGCATCTCTGGATGTTCTGCAGGACGGACTTGGAAGAAGAGTTGCCATTCTTGGAGATATGGGCGAGCTTGGAACCGACGAAGTTGCACTTCATGAAGGCGTTGGCGTTCATGCAGGTCACTGTAAGATCGACGCCTGCATCTGTGTTGGACCGCTTGCGGCACACATTGCGAAAAAGGCATCCGAGACCAATCCGGACCTGACAGTTATCCAGGAAAACGATCTGGAAAGCCTTCTTAAAAATCTAAACACCTATGTAAAAAAAGGAGACACCATCCTTGTAAAAGCGTCTCATTTCATGAAATTTGAAAATGTAGTCAAAGCACTGCAGGAAATGTAAAAAGACCGAAAACCAGGCGATCATTTGACGAACGAAAATTCTTTCCAGCCAGGCGATATAGAAGTATAATATTCCTAAAGCAATGAGCAGTGCGTCCGGAACCGGTATCCGGTGCGTTGTAAAGCAAAACAGAATGACGTGTGGGTACTGCGGGCAGTGAAAAGGGAGGGGCTTATGCTGGAGATGATCATGAAGCTGAACATTCCGCTTTACGTCATGACATCCATGGGATGTATCGGTGGCCTTGGGATGCTGGCAACAAACCTTACCTACAGAAGAATGATCCGAAATACACAGCGATTACAGAATCTCAAAGAAAAATGGCTGAACCTGTGGAAGTCAAGAGACAGGCTCTGGCACAGAATGAACCGTTTTGTGTGGTATCCGTCTCTGCTATGTACGTTTCTTCTGGTCCTTTCTGTGATCCTTAACAGCAGGCTGGAACCTGGGGAAGGTCTGCCTATGCTTTATCTGTATATTGGTGCAGCTGTGCCTGTGACATTGCTGCTTCTGAGACAGGGACTGGATTTTTCCTACAAAGAAGAACTTGTGATGGCTTCCCTTGCAGATTACGTGGAACAGGTACGGACCTGGGTGGAAGAAATTCCAGTTCCCCAGAAGACAGATCCCGTTTTGCAGGAAGAGATCGTGGATCGGATCACAAGGAGCATCCGTCAGACTGCGGCAACAGGAAGCCATTTCAGCAAGATGCTTTCTCCGGAGGAGGAAGAGATCATGAGGGAGATCATAAGAGAATTTATGAAGGAGTAGAAGTGGACGCCGGAAGTTCAGAGAATGACACACGGCGATACCGGAATTACGGTGTGATATATAATATGATGAAAAAATCTCCGGCAGATACGGTTCCTGGTATCCTGCCGGAGATTTTTTTGTGTATTTGTGTAAGATAAGGATTCTTTGGCCGTCTGACTCTGCGGACTGGTTATCAGCCCATGGAGATCGGGCCGCCGCGGAGTTTGCCTGCAGTGGTGATTCTCTTGATGGCAACCATGTATGCAGCCATACGGAGCGTTACGTTCTTCTCCTGGCTGAGAGCATAAACTTCGTTAAATGCGGTAAGCATGATCTTCTGAAGCATCTTGTTAACTTCATCAAGATCCCAGGTAAGGTTCTGGATGTTCTGAACCCACTCGAAGTAGGAGACAACAACACCGCCTGCATTGGAAAGGATATCCGGGCATACGATGATTCTTCTGGAATTCAGGATCTCATCTGCCTCAACAGAAGTCGGTCCGTTGGCTGCCTCGATGATAAGTTTAGCCTGGATGCGTCCTGCGTTATCTTCTGTGATCTGGTTCTCAAGGGCGGCCGGGATCAGAACGTCGCATTTGCATGTGATCAGGCCGTCGTTGGTAATATGGGAAACGCCCTCTGCCTCGTATTTATCGAGAGTATTTCCTTCGGAAATAAATTTACGGATCGCCGGAATATCAAGTCCGTCCTCACAGTAAAGACCGCCGGTGTAATCACTGACCGCAACAACTTTCTGTCCATTCTTATAAAAGATCTCAGCGGCAGTTCCGCCGACATTTCCCATACCCTGAACAGCGATGGATGCTTTTGCCGGATCAATGTGGTTTTTTTCCATGCACTGGTAGGCGATGATGGTAACGCCACGTCCGGTAGCTTCCACACGGCCTACGGAGCCGCCGATCTCGATGGGTTTTCCGGTAACAACACCTGGAACCGTATGGCCGGTAAACATGCTGTAAGTGTCCATGATCCATGCCATAACCTCACCATTTGTATTAACATCCGGTGCAGGAATATCCTTATCTGGTCCGATGATCGGAAGGATACGTGTGGTATAACGACGGGTAAGACGTATAAGCTCCGCTCTGGAAAGCTTGGACGGATCAACTTTGATTCCACCCTTGGCACCGCCGTAAGGAATATTTACAACCGCACATTTAAAGGACATCCAGGCTGCAAGCGCTTTTACTTCGTCCATATCGGAATTCTGATGGTAACGGATGCCGCCCTTGCACGGTCCACGTGCGCTGGAATGCTGAACACGGTATCCCTCGAATACCTTAATGGAGCCGTCATCCATACGGATCGGGATAGAAACCTTAAGTTCACGTTCCGGGTAGCAAAGTGTTGCGTAATCTTCGTAGCTGAGACCAAGAGCCTCTGCAGACTGCTTCAGGACAGAGAGCATATTGTCATAAGGATTATACTTTTTATCTGCCATTGTTACCACTCCTTTGAAAATAAATATTTTTTTATTTGATTTAAGAATAATATTATTTATCTGATGAGGTGAGTATATCATGCTATATCTGAAAAGTAAATAATTTTATTCATAAAAATATATACAAAAATATTTATATCTTTTTGGGCGTTTTCACATAAGCCTGTGATAAAATAAAAAAACTGAAACATGCAGGTTTCCCAAACTGCTGTGACCAGTGATAATTATGACGGGGAGGATATTTCATGGAGAATCGGTTACAGAATCTGATCATTTCAGCACAGCTGACACCAAAGGAAAAAGAGGTTGCGGATTACGTCCTTGAGAATCTGCAGAAATGCTGTTTTATGACATCAACAGAGCTGGCCGGAGAATTGAATGTGAGTTATTCCTCCGTGATCCGGCTTACCAAGACGCTGGGATTTACCGGATATCCGGATTTTCAGAATTTTTTGCGGGAAACTTATGCAGAACAGTCCAGAGATGTGGACACCGGAATTCTCATCCCCGCGGAGCGCATTGAGGCGATCAAGAAAAAAGAGCACAAGGCAACAGTCCAGGATACGGTATGCGCCTATACCCTCAGCAATATACAGAGCACCATTGCCAGTAATACCGAAGAACAGTACCGTAAGGCCAGCAGTATTCTCATCAACAGTGGGGTGAAATACATTTTTTCTTCAAGAGGATCTACCTGTGTGGGGGAATTTCTGAATACGATCCTGCGGCAGACGCTTCCCCACGTATACAATTACGGAAGCCACGGGCAGAACATGTTTGACTTTGCCAGCGACCTGGGGAAAGGCGATGCGGCGGTTTTTATCACCTATTCCCGGTATTCCAGGCTGATGTATCTCACTGCGGAGATGGTACATAAGCAGGGGGCTTCCATTATCCTTCTGACAGACAAACCTACCTGCGAAGCAGCCAAGTTCGCGGATGTGGTACTGACTGCCAGAGGTGACAGCAGTGAATTCTATAATTCCTATGTTGCAGGAATGTTTGCCGCAGAAATGCTCTGCGCCTATATATGCAGGGAAACGAATTACTCCAATCAGGAGCTTCTGGAGCGCATTGATGAATATACTTCCCAGATCGGAAACTTCTGAAAAAAAAACGCAGGATAAGCATTTGTAGCTTTCCTGCGTTTGCTTCAATCTTCCTCGATCACCTGGATCTCCAGATAATCAAATTCAATATGTTCAATGAAATTATCCTGATAAAAACGTGCCTTGTCATGTTTCTTGAAATCCCGCACCGTGGCATCCAGCCAGATCGGGTTTCCCAGATCCATCTGATAGCAGATTTCCTCAAGTCCGTGAAAAATCTTGTGTGTTCTGGTATCATCGCTGTCATCACAGACTACCGTGTCCTGCAGCATATGATTATCTTTCCATATTTTTCCCCATAAACGAAACATAAATATTACCTCCGTATCGTAACTGCCCAGGCCGGCAGAAGTTTTTGGATCGATCGTCTGACATGCCCTTCAGTATAGCGGATTTTGCAGGGAAAGTAAAGTTCAGGGCGGATTCCTGTTTTGTACATAAAACAATGCACCGGGCCGCTTCACTTTTATTGACTAATGTGTAAAAATCCTCTATAATAAACGAAATTGTGAAAAAAGAATTATAATAGATTGGAGGAACCGAAATGAAACTTTACGATACCGGTGTCTATCTTCAGAACGGCCAGGAAATCATTCCTGAGAACCAGGCGAACCTGCCTGTAGCGAAAGAAGAGGCTGCCAGGAATACCATCGCATATTCTATTCTCAAGGCTCACAATAAATCGGATAACATGGAGAAACTTCAGATCAAATTCGACAAACTGACTTCCCATGATATCACATTTGTAGGAATTATCCAGACTGCAAGAGCTTCAGGACTTGAGAAATTCCCGGTACCATATGTACTGACCAACTGCCACAACTCTCTCTGTGCAGTAGGCGGAACCATCAATGAAGATGACCATATGTTTGGACTCACCTGTGCCAAGAAGTACGGCGGAGTTTACGTACCGCCTCATCAGGCAGTTATCCATCAGTTTGCAAGAGAAATGCTTGCAGGCGGCGGAAAGATGATCCTCGGTTCCGACAGCCATACAAGATACGGAGCACTTGGAACCATGGCTATGGGCGAGGGCGGACCGGAGCTTGTTAAACAGCTTCTCTGTCAGACTTATGACATCAATATGCCAGGCGTTGTAGCTATCTACCTGAAAGGCACACCACGCCCGGGCGTAGGACCGCAGGACGTTGCACTGGCCATCATTGGAGAAGTTTTTGCCAATGGTTATGTGAAGAACAAAGTTATGGAGTTCGTAGGACCAGGCGTTGCCAACTTAAGCGCAGATTTCCGTATCGGAATCGACGTTATGACAACAGAGACCACCTGCCTTTCCTCCATCTGGCAGACAGACGCGAAGATCGAGGAGTTCTATGCGATCCACGGAAGACCGGAAGATTACAAAGAACTGAAACCAGGCAATGTTGCATACTATGACGGCTGCGTGGAGATCGACCTCAGTGAGATCAAACCAATGATCGCAATGCCGTTCCACCCGAGCAACACCTACACCATCGACGAACTGAAAGCGAACCTGGACGACATTCTCGCAGACGTGGAGAAGAGAGCACAGGTAAGCCTGGATGGAAAAGTTCCGTTCACATTAAGAGACAAGGTAGTTGATGGCAAGCTTTATGTTGAGCAGGGAATCATCGCCGGCTGTGCCGGTGGTGGATTCGAGAACATCTGTGCAGCAGCAGACATCCTCAAAGGCAAAAACATCGGCCACGATGCCTTTACCTTAAGTGTATATCCGGCAAGTACCCCGATCTACATGGAGCTGGCTAAGAATGGTGTCCTTGCAGAACTTATCGGAACAGGTGCAGTTGTCAAAACCGCATTCTGCGGACCATGCTTCGGTGCCGGCGATACACCTGCAAACAATGCGTTCAGTATCCGTCACACAACCAGAAACTTCCCGAACCGTGAAGGCTCCAAGATCCAGAACGGCCAGATTTCCTCTGTTGCACTTATGGATGCACGTTCCATTGCAGCTACAGCAGCAAACAAGGGATTCCTTACATCTGCAGAGGAGTTTGACGGAAGCTATTCCGAGCATAAATATTACTTTGACAAATCTATTTATGAGAACCGTGTATTTGACAGCAAGGGCGTAGCAGATCCGAGCGTAGAGATCCAGTTTGGACCGAACATCAAAGACTGGCCGGAAATGGCTGCACTTGCAGACAATCTGATCCTGAAAGTTGTTTCCGAGATCCATGATCCGGTTACCACAACCGACGAGCTGATCCCATCTGGTGAGACATCTTCTTACCGTTCCAATCCGCTCGGACTTGCAGAGTTCACACTCTCCAGAAAAGATCCGGAGTACGTTGGCCGTGCGAAGGCGATCCAGGCAGCACAGAAGGCGATCCAGGCAGGCAACTGTCCGGCAGAAGCTGTTCCGGAACTGAAACCGGTGATCCAGACCATCAACAAGACATATCCGGATGTAGACAAGACCAACCTTGGTGTAGGAAGCACTATTTTTGCAGTGAAACCTGGCGACGGTTCTGCCAGAGAGCAGGCAGCATCCTGCCAGAAGGTACTTGGCGGCTGGGCAAACATTGCCAATGAGTATGCAACCAAGAGATATCGTTCCAACCTGATCAACTGGGGTATGCTTCCATTTTTGATCCCTGCCGGAGACCTTCCGTTTAAGAACGGAGACTTCCTGTTCTTCCCGGGAATCCGTAAAGCAGTTGAGGAAAAAGCAGACGTGATCAAAGGCTACACCGTTGACGGAGACACCCTGAAAGAGTTCGAGGTAACACTTGGCGAGCTTACGGACGATGAGAGAGAGATCATTCTCAAAGGCTGTCTGATCAATTACAACCGTAAATAAAATACAGAATATTTTTCGAAAGGCCGACGATGCGAAGATCGTCGGCCTTTTTCGACAAAATGTAATAAAAAATTAAAAAACTGTGTCATGGAAAAATTGCTGAAAATACGGGAATATGGTATGATAATATATAAAAATGTAAAATTCTGTAAAATATACACAATTATCAGGTGAATGAAATGGAGGTGCCGATTATTATTTCTGATGAGAATAACAAGTCAGAGATTTCCAGCAGAAAAAAATTAAAAAACAGACTCACCACAGGTACGTTTGCCCTTCTGATCGCTCTTCTTGCGGTCGTTTCCGCAACGTATGCGTGGTATGTATATAACACAGGCCGCCATACAACGAAAGTCCGTATGGCAGCAGGTGCCGTAGGAGAAGTAAGCGAGATCGCACCGGAAGACATAAGTGATGGAGAAGATGTGGGCAGTCAGGAAGCAGAGGAGATTCTGAATGATGGGGAGACCAGCGTGGAACAGCCGGACAGTGCAGATGCATCGGATACATCGAATCCTCAGGTAGAAATTGTTCTTCCGCAGAAAAACGTTTTTATACCGGTTTCAGAATTTCTTCCTGTTCAGGAGCGGGAAGAATTGCTTTCGCTCATTTCTCATGATGAGGTTTATCTTGTTCATATCAGGGACGATTCAGAAATGCAATATTCCATTTTTTTTAATCAGGCCCTGGAACAGAAGGATGTGTGCTTATATCGTTTTGATTCAGAAGAAAATAAAGTAGTGGATGCTGATTCGGTACAGGATGTAATGAGCTTTGATGAAAATAATAGGACTCTTGTACTGAATACAAAGGATTCCTCAGATTATGTTCTTGTGATTTCAAATGCGGAGAAATATAAGGAACTGGGGTATACTGCGTCGATTGCTGCTGCACAGCAGCAGACTGAACCATCTGAGACCGGGGAAGAAGAGACGGAAAACAAAGCAGCAACAGAAGTTGCTCTTACTTCTGTGATTTTGAAGCCAGATTCGGAGCTGGAGACTGTACCGGTCGCATTTTTGGAGTATTTAAGTGATCTGGATGTCTGCTCTGTGACGCTTGTCTATGCGGATGGTTCGGAAAAAATGCTGGATAAAGAGGATGGGCGCTATGAATGCTCTGCAGAGCATGCGGATGAAGAGGATGCAGAAGGGACCGTTCGAAGAACTTATCATGTTGTGGTAAAAGAACTGGCAACCGGAGCGGTGTTTGAAGATACGGAAAGTGTCGAAATCGGAAGAAAGGATCCGGTTGAGATAAAGACGGAGGATATGACTACCGTAATGCTGGAGGGCAGAAAAAAGTGGATGATGGTTCAGTCTGTTCCGGATGTTTCCGGTCGTTATGCTATGAACTGCGATAAAGGAATTGAGAAGATTTACTATGTTTCAGATGACGGTGATCTGACCTGCGCAGAAGATTCTTTCCAGCTCCAGGCAGGCGAGAAGTATACGTTTCTGATTAAACTTCAATAGGGACGGTGTTTTCCGGTACTTTTATTATCACCGGTGGCTGTTCTTGATGGAAGTAAGTTGCTTCAGGCAATTTGACTTAAAGTTAATGTAATAAATGTAGAAAATAAAAAACAAATCCCCAGTCAGGAGAAATGTCATTCAGACAATAACCTGCCTGGGGATTTTTATCGAAAAGATTAAGTTAAAGCCAGTTATCGGACATGTGCTATCCTATAAACAGACTACCGGTAAGCGCTCTGTTAAATCAAACCAGGAAATTTACGACAGGATCAGAGGGGAGGATAATGACAGATAACACAAAATGGCTACTGGGAAGTTACAGACCACAAAAAACCGTCTGTAGGCTGATAAAAAAAGAATTTACAGAAAATAATAAAAAATATAGATAAATAATAAAATATATACACATAAAACGAAGAATGACAAAAATATTAAAGAAAAAATTTAAAAATGTATTGACAAAGCGAACTAACGATGGTATTATAAGACCATCAAAAAGAACAAGAGAAAAAACAAAACAAAGAAATTAAAAAATCAGAAATTCATTCAATTCATAGCATAGATGCACATGAAAGGATGAAGAAAGGAAAAGGTGATTCCAGTGGGAACATAACAATCACATCCATCAATATGAGAGTGACAGGAACCGGATTTCCTGCAAGAAAGACCTGATACATATCACATAATGATAACCCTTAAGAACACAATCATTTCTCTCATAAGATATAAATAAGAACCTCTTAAATCTTACTTATATTTTAACTGAAGTTAAGATGAGAGAAATAAGAAAGTTAAGGAAATCAGTATTTCAGGTAATATAGAATCGGTAACTCATATTGAACAACTGTCACACACCTGAGACAAAGATTTCAGGAAATATGTAAAGAAATATTTCCCGAAAGAGTAAAACCCTCAGCTCACCGGTTCGTTGGAAAGAAGAGATTCCAGGAACAGAAGTGAAGATGAGAACGATACTTTGAAATGCATATCAGATTCATCAGGATATGGATTGAAGCTTTGCATCAGAAGAATATCTGATAGGATATTAAGATCGAAGAAACGGGCAGGAACTTTTTTCAGGATACTTTAAAGAACTGCAGAGGAGAAAATCCCAATAGGTCGATTTGAATCAGCAGATCACGAAGTACAGAGATGACAAACGGTTTTGAATTTAAGAAGTTAAGTCCAGAATTGTTGAGGAAACAGAAAGAAGTATAACCACCGAAATTCTTCAAAAAAAGGAAATCGAACTTCGGAAAAAACGATTTCAATCCTATACAACTTTCTAAATAATCGAAAAGATATACTTACATATATCAATCGCTTATGAGCAGGAAATAAAAAAGAAGAGAGAACGTAGAAAAAGAAAAGTGTATAAAATTGAATAAAGAGAATCGAAATTATTTTATAATCATATAAAATCAGAAATTTCGGTTGACAGAAAATCATATAACCAGAAAACATTATTCAAAAAACAAAGAGGAAGAAAAATTGAATAACGAAGAGTGTTGAGACGGG
>UMBF01038864.1_pt1 | contig 14374 bp, 17 predicted proteins | sample 1963901 | NCBI WGS metagenome assembly UMBF01 (sample SAMEA4835935, study PRJEB28245) | human gut metagenome | biome: gut microbiome; material: fecal sample | place: Denmark | collected 2008 | reverse complement strand
ATTATTAAATATTCTTGCTGAAAAAAGATAAATCAATTCTATAACATAACTAAAGTATAGTAAATATACATCTATTTTTCTTTTCATATTCTCACCACCTTTTCGAGTAAGTAGCTATAGATAAATCGTTCCGTTACCTGTTACGCTTTGTAGTCCAAATTGATAGGCTGTAACTTCTACCTTGATTGTATTCCCTTTAATAACAGATCCTACTGCTGGAGTTGTTTTAACTTTACTAACTTGTACATTAAACCATTGCTTATCAAAGTGCGTATCATAATCTTTACTATAAACCATTTTCTTACCTGTAGTCATATTATGAGAAATAACTACTTTTACCGTAACATATCCAAATTTATCACATGGAACATCTACAGTTCTTGTATATTTTTCTATTGCTCTAGATTGATTATTATCAAATGCAAATACATTTAATGAACCAAAAACTTGAACAACTAGTAACAAAGCAATTGTTATTGATAATATTTTTTTGTATACGTTTTTCATATTCTTTCACCTCTACCTCTACAATCTAAAATATTGTGTAGCAGTTAACTCTTCACCAGCATTTTGATAATGAACATCTATTTTTAGACTAATAACTCCTGAAAAATATTTTCCTATTGCAGGATCGGTAGATACCGAATTAATTTTACCTGTAACATATTGCGGATAAACTGTATCAGTATGTTTTACACTAACAATCCAACTTTTCCCTGTAGTCATATTATGTTTAATTGTTAACTTAACTCTTGAATATCCAATTTCTCCGCAACCAACCACATATTCTTTTGTATATGACTCAATTGCTCTTGAAGTAACCTATTATTTTCTAAAGCATTTATATTTAAACTTCCTCCAAAAACAGTTAAAAGCATCATAAACACTACAGATAAAACAATTAAATTCTTTCTTAAATAAGTCATATTATTCACCTCATATTCTAAGGTAAGCGCTTTCCTTACTTAAAGTGTAGCATAAATATCTCGTATGTCAACTATTACTTATTTTATATAGGTATTGAACAGAATATGCTATATGTTTATAATTTAAATAGGTGATAATAATATGGCAAAAAATACAAAAGGCTTTTTTAAAATGGAGATGCTGTTATTAAAAATAATAAGTGAAGGTGACTGCTATGGCTATCAGATAGTTCAAACACTAGATAAAATATCCAATGGAACAATACATATAGCTGAAGGTACAATGTACCCTATTCTATATAGATTATTAGATGAAGGTCTAATCAGTGATGAAAAAAGATTGGTTGGTAAAAGGCAGACAAGGATTTATTATCATATCGAGGATAAGGGCATCGTACATATGAACAAGTTATATAAGGAATATTTAAAAATGATTAATAGTATTGAAAGGATTATGGAGAATGAATATGAAAATGAATAAAGTTGTAAATAAATATATTAAAGACTGCAAACATTTTTTCCCTTTTTTATCTAAAAATGAAAAAATATTTTTAAAAAGATTAAAAACAAATATTCTTGAAAACATCGATTCTGATAACATAACTTATGATGAACTATGCAAAAAATTTGGTTATCCTTCTGATATTATTATTTCATATTTTGAAGATCACGATGCTAATTATTTAATCAAACAATCTCGAATAAAAAATATATTAAAAAAATCAATCATTATATGTACTGTAGCAATCCTAGTATGCTGTTTATGGCGTGGAATACTTATTTATAAAAGCTATCGTGATTCAGAAAATTCAAAAGTCAAATATATAGAATATACAATTGAAGAGGTGAATTAATTATGAAAAAAATTTTTACATTATTTACAATAGTATGCAGTATTTTATTTTTATCATTACCTGTGTCTGCATTAGAGCAAAAAAAGAAATAATCCAGCTAGATAACGGATACTATCTAGAAACAATTATAGAAGAAACTCCTACAACAAGAGCATCTAATCAAAAAACCGCAAGAAAAATTGGAAATTACAAAAACTCCCAAGGTAAAGTAGTATTTACTGTTACTGTTACAGGTACATTTACATATACAGGTTCTTCATCAACATGTACAAAATCAGTTGCTGAAGCATCATCTAAAAATGCTAATTGGAAAATTTCCTCAAAAAGTGCTTCCAAATCAGGGAACAAAGCTACTGCTAAAGCAACAGCAAAAAGATATGTAGATGGTACAGCTGTAGAAACACGAAGTTGTTCTGTTACATTAACTTGTAGTTCAAATGGATCTTTATCTTAAAATTCTATACCTTATTAAATGAATATTTAGATAAATACACCAAGTACATCAATTCTAGCTTTCTAGTTTGATGTTATAGTATACTAGTTTAAAATAATAAGTATTCCTTGACATATAAACAAATTGAATATGAGCCATTTTGGCTCTTTTTTTATTTTAAAATGCCATGAGTATAACAAATGAATGCTTTATTGTATATTGCTAATGAAAGGACGGTGTATTTATATGAAATAAAAAAATCAATATAGTGTGTCCAAGACTTCACAGAAAAATAAATAAAATATATACTTTATAAGTAAAAAGTTTTGAAAATTCAAACTAAATATTAAGCAAATTAAAGAAATAGAAAGGAAGGATATTAATGTTTAAATTTATTAAAAACTTTATTATTAGTCTAATAGTATCATTATTTGTTGTATTTTCACAGGATTATCCTGTTCAACCAGCACAGCAGAGTATACCAGCATATATTGTTCACTTAATAATATTATATTTACTTGCTGATATGTATAAAGATTATTTAAAAAAGGGACGCTTTAACACGTCGATATTAATAATATTTTTTTGTGTGTTTATTGCAACGATTCTTTCAATTATACTAATTTCCCTTATTACTAGTAGGACTTACAGCAACGGTTATAATATGTTGAACTTCATCAAAACTATTGAACAAAGTTTCACAATCTTGAATATCGCTATGTACTGTTATGACAATTATTTTATAGAATCGAAATAAAAAAATTGAATAATTATGATATACTATTGGTGCAGTCATTGGACTAGCAAAGTGTATAAGGAAAAAGGAAGAATTGAAGTTCTTCCTTTTTCACTGTTTCGAATATAAGAACTATTCTCAAAATAGATGAAAATAATATTTTTTACTTGTATTAACAAATTCTTAAATTTATTTTTAAATCTTTTATTTTAAATTAAATATGCTATACTATAGATGTAGTCGTTGGACTAGCATTAATAGACTAAATGAAAAAGGAAGAATTGCCGTTCTTCCTTTTTCGCTATTTTGGATACTAGCATCAATAGACTTAAGCAGTTAAAACTACTTTAATATAAAAGCGGTAATAACTAGAATTAAATAAAGAATAACTAAATATTCCATTTAATCCCCTCTTAAAGTCACATCAATGCTAGTCTCCTAGTATGATGTTTTAACATGCTAGATCCTCCATAGGCACTTAAGTGCTTTAAAATTATATCATAATATAAACCATGTTTCGACAAATTATAACAATAATAATATATTTCATAAAATCTGAAATATTTTTCTAAACTACGTGGAAAAAAAGTTGAGATTTTATTTATTACCGTATGCTATACTAATAATAGTTAAAAGAACAGCAATCTTTTAACTATGTTAAATCAATTTAGCAGTTGATTTAAACATTTATCTTTTCAAAGGGTTCTATAATCATAGAAACCCTCCCAATTTTTCTCAAAAGAGCCAACTTGGCTCTTTTTTATTTTGGAAAAAAAGTTGAGAAATAATTTTTCAGTTAGTGCTATTATACAGATGGTTGGATCTCTCCATAGTCCAACCTTGTTTTTTCATATTCCATTTTTATTAGTTAAGATTAAAAATCAAGTCTTGTAATCATCATTCTTAACTGATAAAAACTTCCTTTTTTAAAATCCAAGATTGAGCTGTCATCAAGCTCTTTTTTGGTATAAAGAAGAAAATTATAGAAAATATTCAAAATATTCAGCGATATTCAGCAAATATTCACTTTTCGTGGAAAAAAAGTAGAGAAAACGGTTATTTATATATAGTAAAATATCTATAGTTGAAAGTTATGTAAATGACCTTTCAACTTTGTGGACTCTTAAATGATATTTTCAAGTTCGTTTATAATCAAATCAATCTCATTTATTGAGTCCTCTCCCAAATAAATAAAAGAGCCAAGTTGGCTCTTTTATTTTATCTAATAATAAAGAAAGGATACTTACTATGAAAGAGACCATTCAATTAGTTCAGGATAATGAGCATGTTATTAATGAAAAAGCTTTTAGAAAAGAGAATGTAGAAAAACTTTTATCAAATCTTCGTTGTATAGATGTAGCAACAAATATTTTAAATCTTAATATGGAACGTGCTAGAAGCAATCAAAGATATTTGAAAGCAAAAGAACATAGTTCAATGGTATTTGATTTAAAGTCAAACAGAGTATTTTGGAATGCAAGAACAGGAAGTCAACCTCTCAATGTGGTTGACTTTTATTGTGAGTATAATCAATTCTCTAAAGCTGAAGGACTAGCTAAACTTTTAGATTTTTATTACACAAAATATGATGGAATTGATAAGGATATTTATTTATATGATGAAGAGCTTGAAGAAACATATCGACAAAAAGAATTTGTTCTACCTATTGCCAATGAAAATAATCAAACAGTAATTGATTATTTAACACATAAAAGATGTTTAGATAAAGATTTGGTTGAGGATCTAATAAATAAGCATTTGTTATTTGAAGATACTTTTCATAACGCAGTATTTATATCATACGATTTAGAAAACAAAGAAAAGCCTGTTTTTGGTTGTCGAAGAGGAACTGGAGAAACTAAATTTCAATTAGATGTCTATGGTTCAAATAAGCAAAATGGGTTCTTTTACAAATGCCCTATCCCTACAGATACATTGGTTGTTACTGAAGCAGTTATTGATGGATTGAGTTATGCTACTTTAACCAAAGATAATCCTAATGCTCATATTCTTGCATCATCAGGTTGCGGTTGTGCCCTATCAACTTTGAAATACAATCTTAAAAATAATGAAGAACTCAAAGATATTAAAAAAATAAGACTAATGCTTGATTTAGATGATGCTGGAAAAACAGCTTCCAATAAAATAATTGAAGCATATAAAAATAAATCTCTTTTTAAAATATCAGAAAATGAAAGTATTGAAGAAAAAGCATTTGATATTAAAAGTGTAAAATTCAACCTTAAAGGACATGAACAGTTAAAAATAAATGATCTTAACCAGCTTTTGCAAGTAAAACATTATTATGAAGAAAATGCTAGAAAAAGAGAAATCATGAAAGAACATCCTGAACGTTATACTGTTTTAAAAGTACACGATAGTTATGATTCAAAAAATGAACCAGTAGAAAACGAACAAAATGAAGAAATCAATGAACATGATGCACAAACTTTGTAAAAGAGCCAACTTGGCTCTTTTATTACATTAATTAGAAAGGAACATTTAAATGGAATATAAAGAAACACAAAACAGTATTTTATTCAAAAATGAATATGAAGAAGAATTTTTAAAACTAACTAAAGAATTTGGTGTTGACGCTATAAGTAAAGCTTACTCTAATGATGAATTTTCTATATATTTCTTCTCATGTATTGAAGATCAGGATAAAATAAATAGTCTCATGAATTCATTAAAGAAAAAAACAAAATGTGATATTATTGAAAATTTTGATTTAGATAACAATGAACTTACTACTAGAACTAAAACTAATAGTGGATATAGAAAAACAACTAAATCATTAAAAGATCTAATTCAAAAAAGGATAAGCAAAGAAGAATTTTCTAAAATAAACGATAAATTAGACTATGAGCTTCTAAACAAAAATTGTATTCAAGAAAAGATAAAAGTACTTTCACATGAGTTAAAAGAAGATAATGTTAAATGTTATATTGATAATAAAACAGTAAATTTAGGTATTGGTTTCAGTAATCTCAAAAGGCTATGGCTTTCAATAGATATTGATGATCCTCATGATTCAATGACACATATTATCAAAAATCTTCAAAATAGAATACATGATGAAATCCAATCTTTAAACATCAACGAATGGGCAAAGGAAAGATATGAAAAAATAAATTCTGTACATCCTTTAGAATATTTTATGGATGATGCTACAAATCTTAAAGAAAGTTTAGAATCATTGAACGTTACATTGCAAGATTCTATGGAACTGTACTATTCCTATGTAAAAGACATGATTATTTATCATGCCATGGAAAAATCTTTTTCGTGTAATTGGATATGTGATAAAAAAGATATTCAAGAACAATATCACCTTGATAACAATGAATTCAATCATGTAATTTCTCTTCTTGAAGCAAGTGATATGCTTACCTATTGCGAATATGATGAACAAACAGGTCAGATTGATTTCAATATAACAGCTTTGTACAATATAGGTTATGTTGATGAATACAATCAATTTGAAAATTATTTTAGTGACAAAAAGGATTACTTTGAAAATAAGTTTGATGAAAAAGAAGATATGATGATTGTTTCTTCTGATAGTACATTTCCTAAATATGTTGATTTCAAAGGAAGTGAAACAGCTTTTTGCAATAAAAGAGTTATTTGCTTTGATGAAAGACATTTAGACTTTCATAAGGAAGTATTTAAAGCTGATTACTTTGATGTTATACACAAAATAAACACCATTGAAGAAGAAACTGATGAAGAAGAATATGAACTAGAAATTTAAAAAGAGCCAACTTGGCTCTTTTGTTTTTCAATATATAAATAGAAAGAGGGATTAAAAATGGATACTTATTATGATGTCGAAAATACTAATACGGGAGGTATGATTGTTAATGTAACAGAAAAAAAAGGTGATGATACTAAAACATTTGTTAAAAAATTTACAAGATTTACAGAAGGTTTTGATTATATTAATAAATCACGTTTTCATGAGGCATTTGATGCACTAAATAATCTAGGATGGTTATACGCTCATAGGGGTAAAGATATTTCTATAGAAATGTTTTCACCTTGTGGAGAAAATTTATTTGTATTTGTTCCAAATGTAACTTTTGATTATACAAAAATTGAAGCTATAGAAATTATGAAAAATCAATTTAAATTGCTCTATGATAATTTTGATGCTCATAATCACGCTATTGAAAAATACCAATCAACAGATTTCTCGGAACATACTGATGATTTAAGTGTATTTGTAGAAGATGCTAAAGCAATTCAAGAGATATATTTGAGTGCTTATAAAGAACTCGATAAAATCATTGATTGTTTACAAAACAATGAACAATATATTTTTGTACATCCTAAACACCAGTCAAGCAGCCAACCTAATTTAAACAATAAAATTGCTAATTGGCTAGTTGAACATCAAAGTGTATTAGATGACTTATCCTCATATTGTGACATTGAAACAGAAGAATTAATATCTAGCTTAAATACTAAGCAAAGTCCAAATATTATTTTTAATAATGGTACTCCTTTTAGAGTGATAATGCGTGATGAAGAAACAAATGTAGCATTATTAAAAAATGATAAATCAGGGTTCTATAATGTTGCTTGTGACATCAACAAAGAAAATAACAGTTGGGCTTATAGTCTTGTATACACTGAGGATTATGATACAGCAAAATCTTTTTATGCCAATAAAACTGCTGAAAAAATGGATTATGAAAGATATAGAACAATGGAATATTTAACAGAAAATTACCCTACTGTTGATTTTGAAAATATAAAAGGTATTGTAGAACATGCTAAAGAAATCTATCAATATGATGTTGAAGATGAAGTTGGTGAAAGAATAACACTTGAAGATTTAAGCGAATTTATTACTAAAATGTATATCGAAAATGATTATCAAAATAATAATATTACATTCATTCAATCACCTATTTCTGATATGGGAAACTTGGAATTATTAGACCAATTCTTTAATAATGATTTAGAAATTGAAGACATACAACAAGATGATGAACTAGAAATATAAAAAAAGAGCCAACTTGGCTCTTTTTAGTTTAAATAGAAAGGAATCATAAAATGAATAAAGTAGACAAAATTAGAAAGATCAATAATAAAATAGTCAGTAAAAATAAGATTGATTCTTTTGAAAGACAATTGATTAATCTTATGAATGGTTTATATGATATGAACTATCCTATGATTATATCTAATAACACCAAATGCTTAAATTACATTGATGAAATAGATGAAAATAAAATATTGATTATAAACCCTTATAAAGTTATAAAAATAAATAATGAACATGAAATAGGAAGTTCTTTTATAATGAATATTTATGATATGCTTTCAACTAGTCTATTTGCCATGGATTCAATTACCCAACCAACAAGTAAAGTAATTGTTCTTGATGAATTAGATGAAAGAGATGGTAGCCCTATTATAGCTATATGTAGATATGATGCTAAAAGAGGTGGTTTTGACCTTAATCAAATTACTTCTATATACGGCAAAGAAAAATTCAATTCATTAATCATAAATACATTAAATGCTAATAAAAAATTTGAATTAAATACTAATTATCCAAAAAATGAATTAAAAGAAAAAATAGAACAACTTGCTAGGCACACAGGGCTCCAATTGCCCAACTGCGTAGCATATGCTCTATCTAAAAATTATGATAGAACATGTTTTACTAAAAGTCAAGTTGAAAAAGATTTATTTATCAAAGTTCAATCAGATAATAAATTAACACTAAAAGAATTTATGAATTATTTCAATCTGACATATAAAATAATTGATGACAACTTGTATTTTTTTGATTCAGAGGATACAAACATAGAAACTCACCCACCCTATGATATAGATGAAATTGGTATTGCAAATTTAATTAACGATCTTAATGGATATTATGAAAAATACATATTTAAAGACTTATCACTTAAATTAGCATACACACATCATGTTGATACTTCAAATATGAATTACATTCAAATGTACGAGTATGTAAAAACACATAATCTTGATTATTATATGGATATAATGCCCTATCTATTCGGTGAAAAAAATTAAATATTGAAGAACTGAATGATAATATTCAACTTGAAGAATCTATAGACGTTTTTGAAATTGCAAAAACTAATGAAGAATTAGATATTGAAAGTGATTTAGAAATATAAAAGAGCCAAGTTGGCTCTTTTTAATTATTTCAATCAAAGGAGATAAAAAAATGGATGAAAATAGTAAAATTGAACAAATAAAAAAGATGTACCCTGAAGGAACAAAAATCAAGTTAAATTATATGAAAGATAATTACAATCCTGTTCCAAGCGGAACACAGGGTATTGTTGATCACGTGGATGATGCTGGGCAAATTCATGTTAAATGGGAAAATGGAAGTTCTCTTGCACTTCTATATGATGAAGATGATTTTGAAATTATCAATGAAAAGACAATTGAAAAAGCCTTTGAAAGAAAAATTAAATATATTGACAATTTTGATAAATCAGCTGAAAAGGAATCTACCATTGCTGAATTAAAAAAAGAAATCGAAGTAAAATGGTTTTATCACGCTGAAGCAAATGCTGGAAAGAAAGATGAAGAAAGCTATGAACAATTTATCAACTGGACTAGAGATGTTATTAAAATACATGATATGTCAGATGATGAATTTGTAGATAAAATTCTATATGGTCATTCAAATTTTGCATCTAATGAAGATATAGGAATTGAAATCGTAAGTGACAATGCCAATAATTTTAGATATGAAATCATGCATAACCTACTTATAAATGCGGTTAATATGTCTACAGCCGATAATGATATGTGTTTGCTATCTATGACAATAGAAAAAGCCAAAGATCTACTAGAACTGTCTAATGAAGATTTTATTAATAAGTTCTACAAATTAAATCATGATGGAATACTTACAATCGATAGTTATGTTAATGCTATTATGAAAGATGCTAAAGAAGATGCCCATTACAATAAACATACTGTAATACAGTCTTATGAATCTCCTATGCTTATTGAGTATTGGAATGATTACAGTTCAACTAATGAAGATTTACCAGTCAATGATTTTAGATTGAAGATCGTAGATGAATATTTGCAATTTGCAGACAATAATAATAATTACGTGAGTATTGATGACACAGAATCCATTGAATCACTTAAAACATGGCTGAATTTAGCAATCGAAGTATTAAAAATGCCAGAAGAACAATTTTTATATGAGGTCGAAAACAACCAATACGAAAATGACAATATCAGTTTTATAAGCTTTATAGAAAAAAACAATCAAAAAATGAAGGTAACTGAAATCAATGGTAATGCCTATGTAACAAGTTTTCAACTCTATGATGCAACTGATGAAAAAACCGAACAGCAACACAATAAAGAAATTGAAAACTTTGAAATGTATATCAACGAACATTTAAAAAACTATAAATGTTATGTTCTACCAGAATACACCGACTTAGGACATAAAAATAAGATGATTGATGGTTATACTGATAAGCTTCATGATGTCTTTAATAATATTTATAATTCAGCCGACATCCATTCAGGTATTGATCTATTCTTTAACAAAGAACAAGAACTTGTAGTTAAATGCTATGGAAGTATGTATAAATATGTTCCTGACGATGTTACTTTAGAAATGATTACTGAATATAAAATCATACCAGTAAATGGTGATAATGAAAAAATAAATCTGTTTGAAGAAATATTTGATAATCAACAAGAACAGGAATTAGAAGATGAATTAGAATTTTATATAGATTTAGGATAAAAGAGCCAAGTTGGCTCATTTCATTTTCATCTATAAAGGAGATTACAAAATGAAACTGTTAACAAAAGAACTCGAAAAAAAATTTGAAAAATATCCATTATACAGTCAAGATGGAAAAGGACTTGATGCTGAAGTAATTGCAAAGTTTTATAATCCATACGGACATGGTACATGGCTTATTACTGAAGGAGACAAACAGGAAGATGGAGATTATTTAATGTTTGGATATGTACAATTAAGTAATCCACATGATGCCGAATTTGGCTATGTTACATTAAAACAGCTAGAAAGCATTGAAATAAAAGCAAAACTGAATGGTATTCCCTTTACGATAGGTTCTATCGAAAGAGATATACATTTACCAGAACATTGTAATTTAAAACAGGCTATGGAATTAAGTGATATTGAAATACCTCTGTTTTTAATAGATATGCAAGAAGAAACTGATGAAGTCTATGAAGATGAAGAAATAGAAATCTAAAAAGAGCCATGTTGGCTCTTTTTTGACAAAGAAAGGAGCTACCTATATGATAAACATTCTACTTAATAATGATTACCCACTAAAAGGAAATCTAAATTATTTTGAAGCCTATATGTTTGCTACTACTGAAAGACATATTGCAAAACATTATATAATGAAAGGAAATATTCATTTATTTGATGGCAGTAAAGATGAAGAAAAAATCTATTCAATGGATGAACTGGAAACTAGAAAAAAGGCATTAAAAGAGTTCAACTCTTCTAATAAAGAAGATTTTGAAGATAACTTCTCCCCTGATCATTATTCAATAGTTCTCATTGATTTTGATGATGAAGATGATAACTACAATATTGATGAGATTGATGAAACATATCATCTTATTTTAAATGAGTTCAGTAAATTCATTAAAGAGAATAAAAGAAAAGGTGTTTTAGTACCCCACTTTTTCCAACATGATAGAATACCTCATTTGCATCTTATTTACCAAAAACAAGAGAGCAATGAATTTATAAACCATTTATATAAAGTATTCGGAATTGAAGAATAATGAACACTATTCAAATGAATTTATTCGACTACTTCTATGAAAATGAATCATTTACAACTAGAGAAGCAACAGAAGTTATTAAAACTGTCAAAGATATGCATGTAAATGATGAATCTGTTAGAGCTAGAATTTATGAAGGTGTTGAACGAGGAATATTTTCTAAAATAAGTAGAGGTGTATATCAAGTAACTTCCCAAATTAAAGGAAAAGAAACAAGATGTCTTTTAATAAATGGTGATGGTAGAGATTTAAGCAGTATTCCTGATAAAAGCATTGATGGCATTGTTACGGATCACCCCTATTCACTAGTTAAATCATTGAAAGGCGGAAATAGAAACTTTGCAAAATATGAGCTTTTTAGATATGAACAAAATGATTTTACTGAAAAAAAACGTGTATTAAAAGAGGGAGCTTTCCTTGTTGAATTTCTTCCAGAAGAAAATGAAGATAACATGGAATATCTCTACAGTATCAAAAAAATGGCAAAAGATGCTGGATTTAGATATTACTCTAAGGTTTCATGGTCAAAAGGAACTTTTGTAAGCAATACTGGTAGAAAATCAAGCAACTGTGAAGATGTCATGATTTTCTCAAATGGCAAACCTAGAGAGTTGAGATTAAATCAAAAAAGAAATCTTCAAATTGCAAGAGAAAACAATTTAGATGTAAAAGGTAAAAGTTCTTATGAAGTTAGAGATATATTAGAAAAACATGGGTTAGAAATTCACTATATGTCTGGAACATCTAAAATGCTTCCTACCGCATTTGACTATCAACCAGCAAAGGCAAAAGAAAAAATACACTCTGCCGAAAAACCAGTTGAACTTTTAGAAGATATTATTCATTGCATTTCAAAGCCTTATGAATTGCTTTTAGACCAATTTGGCGGTTCAGGGAATTTTGCGATTGCTTCTCTCAATACAAATCGTAATGTAATTGTTATAGAAAAAGATGAAGAAACCTATGATAAGATGAAAGAAAACATTTTAAATAATAGTAATGATACAGTTCAAGAAGATGAAGAAAATACTATTGAAATAGAATTATAATAAAGAGCCAAACTGGCTCTTTTAACTTTAATCAATAAAAAAGAAAAGAGGAAATAATTATGTACGTATGTTTTAAACAAGATTTAAAAAGAAATGTAAGCTATGTCGGAAATACTGACACAATGGCCATCGGTTATGTTGAGGAAATCATTAATATCTCTGATACAGTCGATGAAGAACTTGTAAAGGAACTTGATGAAGATATGACTGTAAAATTAATGAAAGAAGGTCTATGTGATGTCGAAGAATAGTAAGAAAAAGTGGACACCTACTCCAGAACAACTTGAACAGTATAAGAAACAGGTTGAAGAAACTAAAGAACTGTCAAAAACAGCCATAAGAGATATTTTTGATAATTATAGAACCGACCAAGACAAGATGATAGAATACTTTCTATTTTCATCACGATTCTATAACTATTCACCTAGAAATACCGCAATGATTTTTCAACAAAACCCTCATGCTACATTTGTTCAATCAAGTGCATCATGGGTAAAGATGGGAGCTTATCCAAAAAAAGGAACACATGGAGCAAGTATTCTCGTTCCACAAACAAAGAGATTCATAATTGCTGATAAAGAAACAGTACTGAAATACCAAAAAATCTCTGATAATTATAAAGATACGATTCTTACAACAAACGCACAATATATTGCAGTAGCTTTATCCGAAGCATGTGCTGAAATCAAAGAAAAAGCTAAGGCTGGTGAGTATGATATAAAAGAAAAGCTGGTTTTTGGTAAAGGTACTGTCTTTGATATTTCACAAACAACCTATCCAAAAGAAAAATATCCAGAACTTTTTTCTGTTGGTATTGCAGATGAAAAAGCAAACTTTATGTGCAAAGCAATAGCAAATTACATTAATGAAAAAACCCCCTATTCTATAGAAGATGTAGAATTGGATTCAATATCGTTAGGTGGATTCTTTTCACCTTCATCAAATGCAATTTGTATCAATACCATTTGTGAAGATACTAGAAAAATCTATGTTATGCTGCATGAACTAGGACACGCATTTTATCATAATCTAGAAGCTCAAAAAAGTGAGAAAGAAGATGGACAAAATACAAATATCCTCTTTACAACGGAGAGAAAAAAAATTGAAGCGGATATATTTGCTACAATGTCATTAGGAATGTATGGCTTTGAGTTAGATGACCAATTAAAGTCACATCTAAAAGGTAATTATAACTCATATATCAAACAACTTGAAAACGCTGGTAAATCTCATGAAGATATATCATTGGATATTGAAAATCTTTCAACTAATGTCATGTTAAAATTTAACAGTCATGCTAAAGAAATGAATCAATACATTGAAGAATATACTCTACAACAAGAACAAGAAACTTCTTTAGAAGAAGATGAAATTGTTGAAGAAACAGATGAAATTGAAATGAGTTTTTAAAAGAGCCAACTTGGCTCTTTTAAATCTATCAGGAAAGGAAAAAATAAAATGAATGAATTGTTAAATAAAAAAATAAATAAGTTAGTATCTACCTTGAAAGGATCTAATATCAATGAAAATGTTGCTCTTGCACGTATCAAAGAGCTTTTCCCCAGCGAAGA
>UMBF01045505.1_pt1 | contig 14392 bp, 13 predicted proteins | sample 1963901 | NCBI WGS metagenome assembly UMBF01 (sample SAMEA4835935, study PRJEB28245) | human gut metagenome | biome: gut microbiome; material: fecal sample | place: Denmark | collected 2008 | reverse complement strand
CTATTTGCTCAATGTGTTCGGCTGAGATCGGAAATCAACCCATAAAAAAGGCGCTGAGCCATATGGCCCAGCGCCCAATGGTGCTCAACAGCGCCCGGCTGGAGCAAGGCAAATCCGAGTCTTCCCCGCCCCCGCGACCTCCGCGTGCCTAGCGAATGTTGTAAAACGCGGCCTTGCCGGCGTAACGCGCGCTGCCCTCGAGCTCGTCCTCGATGCGGATGAGCTGGTTGTACTTGGCGATACGGTCGCTGCGGCACGGGGCGCCCGACTTGATCTGGCCGGCGTTGACGCCCACGACCAGGTCGGCGATCGTGGAGTCCTCGGTCTCGCCGGAACGGTGGCTCACGATGCAAGCGTAGCCGGCCTCCTTGGCGGTCTCGATGGCCTCGAGCGACTCGGTGAGCGTGCCGATCTGGTTGACCTTAACCAGGATCGCGTTGGCGGCACCAAGCTCGATGCCCTTCTTGAGGCGCTCGGTGTTAGTGACGAACAGGTCGTCACCCACCAGCTGCACCTTATTGCCAATGCGGCGGGTAAGCTCGACCCAGCCGTCCCAGTCCTCCTCGGCCATGCCGTCCTCGATGGAGATGATGGGATAGGTGTCGACGAGCTTCTCCCAGTAATCGACCATCTGGGCACTCGTGTACTCAACACCCTCGCCCTTGAGCTCGTACATGCCGGTCTCGGCGTTGTAGAACTCGGTCGAAGCCGGATCCATGGCGTACATGAAGTCGACGCCGGGCTTAAAGCCGGCTTTCTCCACGGCCTTGGTGATGTACTCGAACGGCTCGGCATTGGTCTTGAGGTTGGGCGCAAAGCCGCCCTCGTCGCCCACGCCGCCGCCCAGGCCGGCCTCGTGCAGCACGCCCTTGAGGGTGTGGTAGACCTCGGCGCACCAACGCAGGCCCTCGGCAAAGCTCGGGGCGCCCACCGGCATGATCATGAACTCCTGGAAGTCAACGTTATTGTCGGCATGCACGCCGCCGTTGAGGATATTCATCATAGGTGTGGGCAGCAGGTGGGCGTTGACGCCGCCCAGGTACTGGTACAGCGACAGACCCGCCGACTCGGCAGCGGCGCGGGCGACGGCCAGCGAAACGCCCAGGATGGCGTTGGCACCGAGCTTGGTCTTGTTGGGGGTACCGTCCGCAGCAATCAGCGCGGCATCGACGGCGCGCTGGTCGAAGGCATCGAGGCCCACGACGGCGTTAGCGCACTCGTTGTTGACATGCTCGACGGCCTGCGAAACGCCCTTGCCCAAGTAGCGGCCCTTGTCGTCATCGCGCAGCTCGCAGGCTTCAAAGGCGCCGGTCGAAGCACCCGAAGGCACCATTGCGCGGCCAAAGCTGCCGTCCTCGAGCACGACCTCGACCTCGACGGTGGGATTGCCGCGGCTGTCGAGCACCTCGCGACCGTAGACGTCCAAAATATCGCTCATGTTGTCTCCCTCTCACTTGGAAACGTAGTGGATGCAAGCGACTGGCTGACCGTGCACCATCGGTGCGCCTCCGTAAGTTAGCCATGTCGCACTTTTTGCATTATGCCCTAAGTTAGCCGAGGGATACACTTGATTTTCGAAAAATTTAGCGGGAACGATGAGGCGTGTCAGCCCGTCGTTCCCGCAGTCTTACTCCTCCGCCTTTGCGGCATCCCACAGGTCGTTGAGGCCGTGGGTCGAAAGCTCGGCAAGATCCACGTGGGCGTCAGCCGCCATCTGCTCCATCGCGGCCCAGCGACGGCGGAACTTTGCCGTGCTGGCACGAAGGGCGCTCTCGGCGTCGATACCCTCTTTGCGTGCCACGTTGACTAGGGCAAAGAGCAGATCGCCAAACTCCATTTCGCGCTCGGGCGTTCCGGGGGCCTCAGCCTCAAACTCGGCACGCTCCTCGGCGACCTCGTCCCACACGTCCTGGACCGTCTCCCACTCAAAGCCTACGGCAGCTGCCTTGCGCGACACCTTCTGCGCCTGCATCAGCGCCGGCAGATGCGTGGGCACACCATCGAGCAGACCCTCGGGCGCGGCCTCGCCCGCCGCCACGGCTTTGTCCTTGGCGGCCTTCTCGGCAAGCTTGACCTCGTCCCAAATCTTGAGTACCTCGTTGGAGCTGTCGGCATCCGCATCGCCAAACACGTGCGGATGACGGCGGATGAGCTTGGCGTCGATATCGCGCGCCACGTCGGCAAGCGTAAACTCGCCGGCATCCGCTGCAATCTGCGCATGCAGCACTACCTGCATGAGCACATCGCCCAGCTCCTCGCGCAGATGCGTGGCATCATCGGCCTCGATGCAATCGAGCGCCTCGTAGGCCTCCTCGATCATGTTCTTGCCAATGCTTTGGTGCGTCTGCTCGCGGTCCCACGGGCAGCCGTCGGGCTGACGCAGGCGCCAGATGGTCTGCACCAGATGCTGCAGCTCGGCCGACGCGTCTACCAGCGTGGACAGATCGCGCGAACCCTCGGCATTTTGCTGAGCCATATGCTGCGCCATGGTTAGTCCTCCTCCATGACCACGTGGCGGAACGCACCGCCCTCGTAGATGCCGTAGCTGTGCGAGCCGTCCTTGGGGATGCTCACGCTACCGGGGTTGAAGAGCCACAGGCCCGGGTGCGCGGCGCTCTCCTCGTTGACCTTGATGTGCGTATGGCCGTAGACGAGCGCGGAGCCCTCGGGCAGCGCGGGCGCGTGGTCGACGCTGTTGTGCATGCCGGCGCCAAAGACATGGCCGTGCGTCAAGAACAGCTCGCGGCCGGTCTCGTCGAACAGCGTGGCGTAGTCGGCCATGACGGAGAAGTCGAGCACCATCTGGTCGACCTCGGCGTCACAGTTGCCGCGCACCGCGATGATGCGGTCGGCCAGGGCGTTGAGCAGCGGAATCACGCGCTTGGGGGCGTAGTCGCGCGGCAGGTCGTTGCGCGGACCGTGGTAGAGCAGGTCGCCCAGCAGGACGATGCGGTCGGGCTGCTCGGACTCGATGGCGGCGCAAAGGCGCTCGGTCCAATATGCCGAGCCGTGGATGTCGGAGGCGATGAGGTATTTCATGGTGGTCCTTTCGGTGGGGTTAATAGGATTGGTGTGGCGCGTCATTGGCCTGTGTCACTCAAATCGCAGTGCCGCGGCTTGCGCCGCCTGCATCACGCGCTGGAGCGGCACGTTGTGCTCACGGGCAAGGCGGGCGCAATCCTCGTACTCGGGCGCTGCACGCTCGCTGCCATCGGGCAGAGTTGCCACCTTGACGGGCACCTCGCCCCAAGGCGTCGCCACCTGCTCAAAACGACGCGGCAGACAGACGCGCTCCATAACCTGGCGGCGGATGCCGTTGGTCGTGGTTTCCAAAAAGATGATCATCTGCAGACGGTCAATGTCCTCGCGGGCGCAAATTACCTGCAGCTGCCAGCCGGGACGACCTTTTTTGCAGTAGAGAGGCAGCCAGTGCACTTCGCGGGCGCCCGCCTCGCGCAAGCGGTCGGCGGCATAGGCGAGTACCTCGGGCGACGCATCGTCGATGTCGCACTCCAGCTTGACGATGGTTTCGGGCGCATCGGTCTCGCGGGACAGCGGAGATTTGCTATCGCATGGCATACGGTCCGGATCCTTTCCGCACGGGCTCGTTTTATTCACCCAAACGCTAGCACATCGGACGTGGCACAGGCGCGACTTTCGTCCGTCGCCGCCCTCGCCCCTATCCAAACATGTACATCAGCCTCCAAACATGTCATTTTTTGTCGGTTTTGGAGGCTGACGTACATGTTTTGAGAGCAAGCGAGGTCGCACCGCGCACCCTTTCCAGTCGATTTCGGCACCCCGCGCGCACGACGCGCCGAAGCTGCGCCATTACAATGGAGCGGATTCGCCAAATGCAAAGGAGTCGCCATGCCCGCATGCCCGCTGGTCGATTGCCATACCCACACCTCGTTCTCGGACGGGCACGCCTCGTTTGAGGACAACGTCCGCGCCGCTGCTGCGGCAGGCTGCCGTGTCATGGTCTCAACCGACCACCTTACCCTGCCTGCCAGCATGGATTCCAATTGCGAGGTGCAGGTTGTCGAGGGCGACCTGCCGGCACATCGTCTGGCTTTTGAGGACGCCCGCAAGCTTGCCGCGCAGATCGCGCCGGAGCTCACCTTTATCTACGGTTTTGAATGCGATTGGTACGAGGGTTGCGAGCCTTTGGTTGAGCGCTGGTCCCAGGGCGCCGTCGTACGCTTGGGCAGTGTGCACTGGATCGGCAACCCCGGCGATATCATGGCCGGCGCCGCGGGCACGGCGGGAACGGAAAACGTCGTTCGCCCCGATACACCCGATTCCCCTTGCGGTTGGGTCGACGACGACACCAACCTGCACGTTTGGGAAAACCTGGGGGTACGCGGCGTGTGGGAGCGCTACGTCGACGACTGGTGCCGCGCTTGCGAAAGCTCACTCAACTTTGACGTGATGGCCCATCCCGACCTGGTTATGCGCTTTTCGAAGGAGGGCTTTGCGCCCGATTTTGACCCGGCGCCGTTTTGGGAGCAGATGGCCGAATGCGCCCACGATACGGGTCGCCGCGTTGAGGTCTCGACGGCTGCGCCGCGCAAGGGGCTCGACGATTACTACCCCGCGACCGGGCTGTTGCGTTGCTTCGCCCACGCCGAGGTGCCGATTACTTTTGGCTCGGACGCACACCGCGCCTGCGACATCTGCTGGAACATCCGCGAGGCTCAGGCCCACGCCTACGACTGCGGTTATCGAACCTTCGACATCCCCCACGCTACCGGAGAATGGGAGTCCACGCCCCTCGCCTAGCCATCCCTTCATAAGTTGCGGTGAAATAGGGATTGTTTTGCCTGATGAAGCACTTAAACAGTCCCTATTTCACCGCAACTTCCATGACTCCGTTACACCAACAAAGACTGTCCCAAACGACTAATCGTTTAAGAACGTCCCCAATGACTAGTGGCGGCGGGCGTTGAGTTCGCCGGCCAGTTCGTCGAGGGTGATACCGTAGCGTTCGAGCGTTACGAGCAGGTGGTAGACCAGGTCGCCGGCCTCGTAGCGGATGTGGTCGTGATCGTTATCCTTGCAGGCCATGATGACCTCGCTCGCCTCCTCGGCAAGCTTCTTGAGCAGCTCGTCCTCGACGTCGGTCAACAGACGAGCAGTGTAGCTCTCCTGTGGCGACACATCGCGACGACCGTGAATCACCTCGGCCAGACCCGTCAGCGTCTCGCCGATATTTCCATCCTGAACATTTGCGGTGCGCACACCCATAGTTCAATCCTTTCCGTTTTACCGAGTGCCCAACAGGGCGCCCGCCTTAGGCGAGTTTCTTAAAGAAGCAGGTACGGTTGCCGGTGTGGCAGGCCGGGCCCGGAGAGTCAACCTTAACCAGTAGCGTATCGCTATCGCAGTCGGCCCAGAGCTCCTTGACCTCCTGCATATTGCCGCTCGTCGCGCCCTTGTTCCAGAGCTCCTGGCGGCTGCGACTCCAAAACCACGTGGTGCCGGTCTTGAGCGTCAGCCCCACCGACTCCTCGTTCATCCAAGCAACCATAAGCACCTCGCCGGTGTCATACTGTTGAACCACGCAAGGAATCAATCCTTTGGCGTCGTATTTAAGATCCGCTGGAGTAGTAATTTCTCTCATTTCAATTCCCCAATTTAAACATCGCCGGTCGGCGAGGGTTGTCCAGGTGCCCGAGATTCCGAGCGACAAGCCCGACGACGCGTACTTAAGTACGCGAGGAGGGTTGGAGCCGGAAGGTCGGGTGCCTGGGCAAGCCGCAGCGCTAGAAGTCCAACCTCACAGGAATGCCCTGCGACGCCATATACTCCTTCACCTGACGAATGCTGAAGGTTCCAAAGTGAAAGACGCTGGCCGCCAGCACGGCGTCGGCTTCGCCCTCGATCACGCCCTCGGCAAAATGTTCGAGCGTGCCCACGCCGCCGCTCGCGATGACGGGAATCGGCACCACGCGCGCCACGGCACGGGTGAGTGCCAGGTCGAAGCCAGCCTTGGTACCGTCGCGATCCATGCTGGTGAGCAAGATCTCACCGGCGCCGCGACGAGCCGCTTCCTCGGCCCACGCCACCGCATCGATACCCGTGGCGTTGCGGCCTCCCGCGGTAAAGACCTCCCACTTGTCGGCACCGGATGCACCGGGCAAACCGACACGCTTGGCATCGATCGCCACGACCACGGCCTGGCTGCCAAACGCCGCGGCGGCCTGGCTGATCAACGACGGATCGCGCACGGCGGCAGAGTTAAGCGACACCTTGTCGGCGCCGGCGGCAACCATGGTTCGCATGCCCGCCAAGTCGCGGAAGCCACCGCCCACGGTATAGGGAATAGCGAGCTCCTCGGCCGCGTGTGCCGCCATCTCGATGGTCGTCGCGCGGTTGTCGCTCGTCGCGGTAATGTCCAAAAATACGACCTCGTCCGCACCCTCGCGGTCGTAGGCGCGGGCCAGCTCCACCGGGTCGCCAGCATCGCGCAGGCTCACAAAGTTGACGCCCTTGACCACGCGGCCGTCCTTAACATCAAGACAGGGAATCACGCGTTTGGTAAGCATGGGCTACTCCTCCCCTCGGGCGGCGGCCAGCGCCTGGGCCAGCGTAAAGTTGCCCTCGTAGAGCGCACGACCGGTAATGGCACCTTCAATCGCGCCCTCACCCACCGCGGCCAGCGCGCGGATGTCGTCGAGCGTCGAGATACCGCCCGAAGCCACGACGGGAAAGCCCGCGACCTGCGCCACATGGCGATACGCCGCCACATCGATGCCCGTCTGCATGCCATCGCGCGCAATATCGGTATAGACCAGATGTTTAAAGCCCAGCTCGGAAAGCTGCGCCACGGCATCGTCGAGCGCCACGCCCGCGCCGTCACGCCAGCCGTTCACCTTGACCTGGCCGTCGCGCGCGGCGATATCTGCCACCAGCAGCTCGCCAAAGCCTTGGGCCACCACCTCGGCAAATCCCGGCTCGGTCACGAGCACCGTGCCCAGCGCAATGCGGCGAGCACCGTAGCCAGCCAGCTCGTCGATGCGTGCAAGCGAGCGAACGCCGCCGCCCACGTCCACGGACAGACCGTCGACGCCGCAGATGGCCTCGATCGCTGCCGAGTTGGCAGCGCACGCGTCCTCGTCCTCGCCAAAGGCAGCGGACAGGTCGACGACGTGCACCCAGCTTGCGCCCTGCTCGGCAAAGGAGCGGGCAACGGCCACGGGGTCGTCGGAATATACCTTGCAGCGGCTGCGGTCACCGCGCTCCAGGCGCACGACCTTGCCGCCGATCAAATCGATTGCGGGAAATAGAATCATCGGCCGGCCCCCTCGACGATGCTCACGAAGTTCTTAAGGATGCGCTGACCCAGCGCAGAGGATTTCTCGGGATGGAACTGGCAGCCCCACACGTTGCCATGGCGCACGATGCACGGGAAACTCCGTGTATAGTGCGTGCGCGCCAGCACATCGGCGGCATCAGCGTCGTCTGCCACCGCGTAGCTGTGGGTGAAGTACATATTGGCGCCCTCGGCAAAACCGGCGAGCAGCGGGTCGGCCGCACCGGCGGGCGTCATATGCACCTGGTCCCAGCCCACGTGCGGCACCTTCAGGCGGCTCGACTCCAGGCGCGTGCACGAACCGCGCATAATGCCCAGGCCATCGACCCAGGGACCGTCAGCCCGCTCGGGAGCGCTGTCGTGCACGACCACGCCCTCGTCCGCAGGCACACCCTCGTTGCCGCGCTCAAAAAACAGCTGAAGGCCCAGGCAGATGCCGAGCAACGGAGTTCCGGCGGCGACGGCATCGAGCACCGCGTCCGCCTCGCCGCTCTGGCGCATAAAGGCGATCGCGTCATAGAACGCGCCCACGCCCGGGATGACCAGACCGTCGGCATTGCGGATCTGCTCCGGATCGTCCGATGTGCAGGCGGCGGCACCGGCGCGCGCAAGCCCGCGCGCAACGCTCGACAAGTTGCCCTTGTGGTAGTCGATCACCACGATCTTCGGTTCGCCCACGCGACCCTCCCTTTTCCCATTCAAAACCTGCCAAAATAAACCTGTCCCTTTTTGGCAGGTTACAGCGAGCCCTTGGTGCTGGGGATGCCCTGCACGCGGGGATCAAGCTCGCAAGCGTGGCGCATCGTGCGGCCCACGGCCTTAAAGGCGGCCTCGATAATGTGATGCGAGTTGCCGCCCGCCAGCTCGCGCACGTGCAACGTGAGCTTGGCATCGCGTGCAAAGGCATAGAAGAACTCGACGGCCAGCTCGGTATCAAAGGTGCCCACGCGCTCGGTCGGCACGGGCAGCTCGCAGTATGCCTGCCCGCGGCCCGAGATATCCACGGCGGCCATCACGAGTGTCTCGTCCATGGCAATCGCCGCGTCAGCAAAGCGCGTAATACCCGCCTTGTCGCCCAGCGCTTGGCAAAACGCCTCGCCCAGCACGATGCCCGTGTCCTCGACGGTATGATGCGCGTCGACCTCAACATCGCCCACCGCATGCACCGTCAAATCGAACAGGCCATGGCGGCCAAAGGCGTTGAGCATGTGGTCGAAAAACGGCACGCCGGTTGAGATATCGCACACGCCGCCCCCGTCCAGGTCGAGCTTTACGACAATGTCGGTCTCACCCGTCTTGCGGGTCACCTCGGCATAACGGCCCATCTACATCTCCTCCTTCACCAGCGCGGCAAACGCAGCCAGCACCTCGTCGTTTTCCTGCGGCGTACCCACAGTGATGCGCAGACAGTCCGCAAGGCCCGGCGCATAGCTAAAGTCGCGCACCAAAATCGAATACTCATCACGCAGACGCTCGCGCACGCGCGTGGCATGCGGCGTACGCACGAGCACAAAATTCGCCGCGCTCGGCCACGCCTCCACGGGCAAGCCCTCGGCGGCCATTGCGCGCAGGGCGCACAACTCGCGCTCGCGCTCGGATGCAACCTGTGCCACCACGGGCGTATACGCATCGCGGGCACGCACGCAGGCAAGCGCGGCGGCCTGGCTCAGCACATTGACCGAATAGATCTGGCGAATCGCCGCGAACACGTCAATAACCTCGGGCGCCGCGATCACATAGCCCAGGCGCGTGCCGGCAGCGCCAAACGCCTTGGACAGCGTATGCAAAATCACCAGGTTGGGATGCTCGGCGATAAGCCCCTGCGCCGTGGTAGCCGCGCCAAACGAATCGTCGGCAAACTCCACGTAGGCCTCGTCGACCATCACCATGCCGGGGCAGGCATCGCACAGGGCCGCGACAAAGTCGAGCGGCACCACGTCGCCCGTGGGGTTATTGGGCGAGGTCACGATGGCAAGGCTGCACTCGGGCGCCGCCGCAAGCACGGCTGCCTGGTCGAGCTCAAAGGTCGCGGGATCGCGCCACACGTCGCGCACCTCGGTCTGGCACAGAGATGCAAAGAAGGCATACTCGCTAAAGCACGGCGGGCAGTTGAGCAGGGTCCGCCCCGCGCCGCCAAACGCCAGCAGGTAGTTATAGAGCAGCTCGTCGCCACCGTTGCCCACGCAGATATTCTCGCGCGTCACGCCATGCCAGGCAGCAAGCTCGTCGCGCAGGTCGTTGGACATGGGATCGGGATAGCGGTTGAGCGGTGTAGCAGCCAGGGCCGCGTCGATCGCCTCGCGCACGCCGGCCGGCACGGGATAGGTGTTCTCGTTGGCCGAAAGGTTGATGCGCGTGGGCGTAAAGTTGGGATCGTAGGGCTCAATGCCGGCCAGGTAAGGCTGGACGAGCTCCTTCATACGGGGCGCCAGCTCGGCCATATTAGGCCTCCTTGACGACCGCGCCAGCGGCACCGCCCGCAGCCGCCGCCAGGTCCACACCCTCGGCAACCGTCGCCACGGCGTCGCCCGGCCAGGCGACCTTGGTCAGGTCGGCCGCGGCCAACGACGCGGCGCTCACGGCATCCTCGCCCTGCTCCAGCACGCGGCGGCGCAGTGCGGCCGAAAGCGCGTGCGCCCACAGGCCCTCGGCCTCGGCCAGGCGCTGCGTAGCGGGAGCGTCGGAGAGCAGGCCCTCGGGTGTATAGCAAATGACACTCGAGCGCTTGACGAACTCCTCCACCGAAAGCGGGTTGGAGAACATGGCCGTGCCGCCGGTCGGCAGCGTGTGGTTGGGGCCGGCAACATAATCGCCGAGCGGCTCGGAGCTCCAAGCGCCCACAAAGATGGCGCCGGCGTTGCGAATGCCGCCGAGCAGGCCCATCGCATCCTTGCAGTGCAGCTCCAGGTGCTCGGGCGCCACGGTGTTCACCGCCTCGACAGCGGCGGCCATGTCGGCGGCCACCACGATAGTGCCCTCGTTATCGAGTGAGGCGCGCGTGATCTCGGCACGCGGGGACTGCGCCACCAGGATGTCGATACCCGCCTCGACCTCGCGCGTAAACTGCTCGTCGCAGGTCACCAGATAGCAGGCTGCCAGCGGATCGTGCTCGGCCTGGGCCATCAGGTCGGCCGCGACCACCATGGGCTTGGCCGTGGCATCGGCCAGCACGCAGACCTCGGACGGACCGGCGACCATGTCGATTCCCACATCGCCCGAGACAATCTGCTTGGCCGCCGCAACAAAGGCGTTGCCCGGGCCGGTGATTTTGTCGACGCGCGGAATGGTCTCGGTACCGTATGCCAGCGCGGCCACGGCCTGGGCGCCGCCCACCATATAGATCTCGTCCACGCCGCCGAGCTTTGCCGCGGCGAGCGTGTAGGGGCTGATCAGGCCGTCTTTTTGCGGCGGGGTCACCATGACCACGCGCTTGACGCCGGCCACCTTGGCGGGAATGGCATTCATGAGCACCGTGGAGGGATACTGTGCGCGACCGCCCGGCACGTAGATGCCGGCCGCCGCAAGCGGGGTCACCTTAACGCCGAGCATCGTGCCGTCCGCACGCGTGGTAAACCAGCTCTGCTCGACCTCGCGCTGGTGGAACTCGCGAATCTGGCGTGCAGCCTTCTCGAGCGCGGCGACAAAGGCCGGGTCGAGGCCTTCGAGCGCGGCATCGATCTGCTCTTGCGGCAGACGAAAGCTCTGCAGCTCAACGCCGTCAAAACGCTGACAGTAATCGCACACCGCGGCATCGCCGTTGGCGCGCACGTTTGCCACGATATCGCGGGCGGCGTCGACGATGTTTTGCGGCAGCACGCCCTTGCGGTTGAGCTGATTGGTAACGAGGCGCTCGCCGGGAGCAAGCTTGATGGTCTTCATATCGGTATCCCCTATCGGTCGAGGTTGTGTTCGAAAAACGAGAGGCCGGGCGGCGGCGCCAGTCGGCCCGCAGCCCGTACGTTGGGGCGCCCGTGCGTGCTCGCGCTATTGTGCCGAGCCCGCGACGGGCTCAAAATGTTTGTCCTTAACGGCCGCAGCCAGGCGATCGGCCAGGTTGCGCACGCGCGGATCCAAGCGCGCGGCACCCGGATTGACAAAGAAGTGGGCCGTGCAGTCCATGATGCGGCCGGTGATGACCAGGTCGTTGTCGCGCAGCGTGGCGCCCGTGGCGGTAATATCCACGATGCGATCGGTCATGCCGACGATGGGGCCCAGCTCGATGTTGCCGTGCAGCGAAACGATGTCGGCGTTCACGCCGCGCTCGGCATACCAGGCACTCGCGATGCGCGGGTACTTAGTTGCCACGCGAAGCGACCCGCGGCGGGCATAGTTGCGCTCGGCCTGACCGGCGCGCCACGCGGGCTCCGCCTCGATAAACGTGCACAGGCCATAGCCCAGATCGACCAGCTGCAGCAAGTTGAGGTCGGCCTCGATGAGCGAGTCCCAACCGCAGATGCCGCAATCGGCACCACCGCAGCCCACAAAGGCGGGCGCATCGCTGGGGCGTACGATGACAAACTCGATATCGCCGACCGTGCCCTCGCCGACACGCGTGTCGCGGCCGCGCACGATCAGGTGACGGCCGGGGTCACGCAGCTCAGAGACGTCCAGGCCCGCGGCCTCGAGCACGTCGAGCGTATCGGCCTTAAGCGAGCCCTTGGGCACGGCGATGCGCAGCGGGCCCTCGGCGCCACGGCCCGCGGCGTGATCGCCGTCGGAAGCGGCGTCCTCGGCCGAGGTGTGTGCGGCCTCCAGGCGCTCGAGCGAAAAGGCGAAGCCCGCCGCCGGCACCTCGATACCGTCGCTAAATGCACCGGTAAAGATGGAGTCGTAGCGTCCGCCCGAACCGACCGGATCGGGCAGGCCGCCGGCATAGGCCTTAAAGACCAGACCCGTGTAGTAATCAAAAGAGTTCATGATGGAGAAGTCGAAGGACAGCACCTGGGCGTCCTCGGGAGCCAGGCCCTCGACCAGGGCACGCAGTTCGCGCGTCAGCGGCGCGACGATGCCGGCAGCCTCCAGCAGCGCATCCACGCGGTCGAGCACCTCGGCACCACCGTGCAGGCGCGGCAGCTCGCTAATGGCGACCTTAACGGCCTCGGACTCGGCGCTTTCCGCCACGCGGGCATCGAGGCCCACAAAGTCGTTGGCATGCACGCAGCGCAGGGCCTCGGCAGCCAGCTCACGATCCTCACAGGCCGCAAGCAGCTCCTTAAACGGACGCACGCTACCTGCGATAATGCGCGCATCGGGCAGCGCGAGCTTACGCACGGCCTCGGCCACGAGCGACACAATCTCGACATCGCCCGCGGTATCGCCCGCACCGATTAGCTCAAAGCCCAGTTGTGTAAACTGGCGCGAGCCGCCGGCATTGCGCTGGCACTCACGAACCACCGGCGCCTCGTAGCGAAGGCGCAGCGGCAAATCGGCCGCGCGCATGCGGGTCGAAACCAAGCGCACGATCGGCAGCGTGTTGTCGGGACGGACCACCAGCAGGCGACCGTCATCATCAAAGAGCTTAAACGGCGTGTCCGCAATGCGTCCGCCTTCCTCAAGCGAACCCTTGTCCTCGAGCAGCGGCGTCTCGACCGGAAGGTAATGATGCTCCCTGAAGCAGCCCTTCACCGTCAGCGCAATCTCCTCGCGCGCCTGAGCCTCCTCGGGCAATATGTCCCGGAATCCCCACGGTGTGGCCGTCATCTGGTGAGCCTCCTCATGCTGCGTTTCATATAGAACAGAAGACCGGCATAGCTCCGCCGGTCTTCTGGGTACTTTAGCATACTAGAGTGTTTGCGGGGAGAATCGTCTTCCTCGGCTCACAGCGTATTCATTTGGAAACATAGGGGAAAGCGCGTCCCGCCCGCCAGCCAAAAACTGGGATGCGGTTTCCGGTTGAGGTCCTCAGCGGAAAGTGTGTCCCATTCTGAGCGCCTGTTCTGGGACGTGCTTTCCGCCAGAAGCCTCAAGCGGAAAGCACGTCCCGTTTCTCAAAAAGCGTCAAACGCCAACTCGGCGCCCTGTCCCACTTAGGCGCCAATCGCGCGTCGGTACTCCGCCATAACCTGAGCGTCGGCTGCCGCGGGATTGGCAAAATAGCGCCAGTCATAGGTCTCGGCCGAAACAACTCCGCGATAGCCGCGCGCCACCAGCCTATCTAGGTCGGCGCGCATATCGCGGTCGCCGTCACCCCAAGCAAGATGCGTCGTGCCGTCTGCCGCAACATCGACAAAATGCACGTGGGCGACATCATCGCCAAGCAGATCGAAATAATCGTCGATGGTATCCCCTGCCACCGCCATAGCGCCCAAATCCAGACACGCCTTAAGTGCCGGATGATCAACTGCCTCGATCATGCGCTTCGTGTCGGCCGCCGAGTTCACGATCATCGACTCAACCGGCTGTAGGGCCTCGAGCACCAGTCGCACGCCGCGCTCTCCCGCATGCTCGGCAATCGCACGCAGCATCGAGGCGCTGCGACCCCACGCATCCTCGATCGGCTCGTTCAAAAATGCCCAGCCGCTCGAGACCATGACCTGCTCGGCTCCAAGTTCCGCCGCGATATCCACAACGTTCTTAAAGTACGCGAGCGTGCGAGCGCGCGCCTCATTCCCGCGCGCCGCGATATTCCACGGCTTGGGATTGTTCTGTTCGGGACAAAGCCCCACAATCCGAACCCCATACCGCTGTGATAGCTCCCGCACCTGCTCGAGCGAATCGTATCCATGGCAATCGACATACAGATGCATCGCCCCGGTCCAAAGCTCGCAACACGTGTAGCCCGAAGCCGACGCCGAAGAAAAGAACTCCTCAAGGTCAAAATAACGATGGCTGATATTCATGACGGCAAGCTGGGGATAGCTCATAATTACTCTCCAACCCAAGCGAGGCCCCGTTCCATATAGGAGCGAGGCCCGATTACACAAACGTTATTTGCTCTTAGTAGTCGAACTGGTGATAGTAGCGACGGTAGTTGAGGTTGTGCTTGGTGACCGTCTCGTAGTAAGCGGCAAGGCGATCGGTGATCAGCGAGGAGAGGATCCACGGAGACACGATGACGCGGAACTCGTCGTCAAGGCC
>UMBF01003163.1_pt1 | contig 14466 bp, 10 predicted proteins | sample 1963901 | NCBI WGS metagenome assembly UMBF01 (sample SAMEA4835935, study PRJEB28245) | human gut metagenome | biome: gut microbiome; material: fecal sample | place: Denmark | collected 2008 | reverse complement strand
CCATTTCTCGGCGGCCTCTTTCAATGTCATATAGTCCATTTTGCACCTCCATAGGACATATTATAGTTCTTTATTTCGAATAATACAAGCTGACTATTGTGATTATGCTTACATAAAGAGCCGCAGATCATCTCTGACCTGCGGCTCTGTTCCTATTAACCTGTTAAGTATGTATCCCGTATTTCGCCGTTCGGATGTTCTCTTCACCATGCAGGATTACTCCGCCACAGGTCTTTGTGCCCTGTACCATGTAGCCCTCAAAAAAGAAGCTGTAAGGCAAGTAATCATCTGTCAGGACGATGCGCTCGTAGTTGTACCAATTAAAATGCTGGTCCAGAAACTTCCCCAGTTTGTGCCGCAGGATAGGATTCTCCACTACAGCCTTGAGATTTTTCCGGCTTTGAAACTCCAGCTTTGGCCGGTTCTGTTCCGGAATGGACAGCAGCCGCCACCGTGTTCTATCAACGGTTTCTCCCTCACCTGCCGCATATGAGCGGAATGGCTCATAAGGCAGTCTTATTCGCTCGGTATAACCGGAAACGCTGTCTCTACCAGCATCCTTCAGCCATGTGAAGGAAAGCTCCAGCACTTTGGCACCGCCTACGGCATCACACAGCCGCAGTTCTGCATAGGAATGGATATCTTTGGTGATCAAATACTTTTTCTCCTCCAGCCGCTGCAATTCCTTTTTCAAAATAATAACGTGCTGCGGCGAACAGCCACTTCTGGAACGGGTCTTGAGGGAAATACTATCCCGATCCACATAAACTGTTGCCATTGTCCTATTATTCATAATCCACCTCGTTTCTGTTATGTGCTCCTGCATGATGCATGGCAGTCTGTATGACCAGGAATGGATGCTCTACATACTCCTCTTTTGCTGAGGTATATGCCGCTCCGCCCAGAGAGTCCAGATACTGCCATCCGTTTTTGGATTTTGAGATGTACACATAGAACGGTGCAAGCACATACTCGTCCCGTTCATAGCAGCCCAGATACCGTCTTGCAAGTACTGCCACAACACCCAGCTCTGCCGCTTTCTGTGTCGTTAGGGAAACTGCCAGTTTCATTACTTCCTCTTTTTCAATATCGTTGAGTCCGAAAGTATAGATGCTCTCCAGGAACAGCACAGGCTTCTCACTGGTGACAGGCTTTCCGATATCCATGTTCTCCTGCGACAGATCAGCAAAAGAAAAATCGACGGCAGGCGGTTTTTGAAATGCACCCTTTGTCAAGCGGAGACAGGCACGAGCCACCACCGCTTCATCCTTTTTCACAAGGACAATCTTCTTATTAGAGTCGAAGGCAGCTAACAGGCACTCCCTCTGGCTTCCAGTACGGTAAGACAGACAGGTACTATGAGGAAGTTCGCCAAGCTGCAGCGTGTGGTAAAAATCATCCTCCTCCCCTGCCAAAAATGCACCTCGCGCCAACGAAAGATTTTTCTTCCAGAGGCTCTCCTGCATCTCGCTGACAGGGTAGCGAATCTCACGCTGCAGGTCACCGGCAAAATATTTGAGTTTATAGAACTGGCCCATCAATTCAGCCTGTACAATCCGTCGCAGCGCTTCAACAGCCAGCTCCTGCCCGTCCAGTTCCCCATAGAGAGCGCATACCATAGCCGCGCCGCCCTGCAGTAAAAATTCCATGACAGTCTCCCGGTTCTGCTCCACAAAATCGTCTGAAAATGCCAGTTTTTCTTTTAGATCCAGCCAGTCTGCATCTGTTGTCAGAATATCTTTCCGCACCTGCTTCCAATCCGTCATTTCCAGAAGAGCCGTCATATTATTGAGGGCAAATACCGCATCCGACTCTGTAGTGAAATCCGGTATGAATGCCTGCAGCTGCATATAGTGTTGCAGCAACCCCATGGCAATCCGCCGGGTCAGCCCACAGATATGTCCAAATGAACCCCGATACCATTCGCTAAACGGCCTTTCCAGCAGACATTTTCCAAGCTGCTCCAACTCTGCATCTCCTGTATACTGGCTGACCAGATCCCGTTTTATCAGCTGCCGCAGTGTCAGCAAACGCTGATCTATGGAAAGAGGTGTCAGCATAGTGTATAACCGGACATAAACCTCTTTCTGATGCCAAAGCTGATACATTTCCTCAAAGGTGTACTGCTGCCCTTCTTCCAGAAGCGTAAAAAAGCTGTCGCTGCGGTTCACAGAATCGCTGGCTTTCAAATTCTTCAGCGTCAGGGAATTGATGTTACAGTGCTCACAAAAGCCCGGCTCAAACAATAGAGAGTATCGCCCCAAGGACAGGAACACTTCACTGTTCTGATCCACCAATTCCAAAAAATGCTTTTTTCTATGCTCCACCGCATAAATGAGAATTGAAAACTGGAATTGCCGGACAGCATTAAAATCCAGATGGAGCCTGCCGGCATACAGAGCATTCAGATAACTCAGTTGGTTGCATAAAATTTCTTCCCTCCGTTCCTTGCTCAAAGGATGTGGCTGGGAGATAAACCAGTTGAGGTCATATTGTCCGGCATGGTTGTCCAGCCAGAGGTCAAAAAAAGCAGACAAATCCTCTGCGTCATATTCAAATACAGCCAACAGCCGGCGGAATTTTCCCACATCGGTCATTTTCATCCACCGGAGATCTTTCAGGCGTTCTACTGACAGAAACAGCCGCACACCATACCGATAGAGCAAGATGCAGACTCTCTGGAGCGGACGATTCTGTTCCAACAGTTCCAGAGCTTTCCGTTCATTTTGATGCCAGAAAAACAGATACGAGCCAAGAAACGGCTGCCGCATCATATCCCGCTGGTGCTCCGTCAGCATGGAAAGTCCCTTCCACTCCGCAATGGGAAAAGTCTGCAGGTTATCCAATATGACCTGCTCCTCTTCTTCATACATCACAAAGGGAAAATAGTATTTCAGGTATTCAAACCGCAGGGAAGGCAACAGTTCCAATTTCATGACTGCCAGCACCTGCTCTTGGGGATACGCTGTCAGTTTCTCTCCATACCCGTCTGCTGACTCTAAGACTGAAGCAATTTCTTCATCGCCAATCTCCTGCCTGCACAACACACCATAGAGCGCTGCAAAGTTCGGCACCCGAATCAGTTCTTCCTGTATCCGCTTTGTCTTTCGGATGTGCAGCCGTTTCTGTAATTGAAGTGTCTCCACCTGTCCACATGCCTGCTCTATGGCATCCTCTGAAAAGCTGCCTGTAAGCGCCGGGAGCAATCCGTCATCTTTCATTCTGGTCAATAGGGTCAGATGTTTTAATGTATTTCTCATGCTGCTTCACCTCCAATCAGTGTCAGTACCATATTCAAAATCTCATGCCTTGGCCGGGGTTCAGACTTTACCAGTTCACCACACAGTTCAAAAAAGGCATGTGCGCCTTTGGCTTCCATCGTCCGTACACAACCGACAGGCCATTCCACCAGCTTGTCAAACGCCATATTCAGCACCTCGTTCTTCTCGTCCTGATGATAATATCCCCCAATGAATTTAACCAGAGATTCGGCGCTGCCGTTATAAAGTTGCTGCAGCTTTTCCCGTTTCTGTATGGTCCGTTTTTCCTGCTCCAGTCGTTTTTCCTGCTTCTTTCTCTCAGCTTCGGCTCTGCGCTCATCCTCCAACTCTTCCTTGGAATAGAATGTTTCCTTCAGCCGGTTGATTTCATAGCCGTTATACTCGCTGTGGAGCAAAAACTGCCGCAACACCGCTGCCAGCGCTTTTTTATCATAAAGGTGTTGGATCTCCGGTGCTTTTAAGGCACTTAAAACGAAGTCCTCATATTTTTCCGGCTCAGTCTGGAAAACTGAACGCTCCACCCAGTCATAGAGCTGTCGATGCTGCTCTGCAGATAGGAATGAACGGCTGATGTATGTTTTATATTCCCTTCTGCTGTAATACCCCTCACTCCTGACAAAGCATTCGTGAAAGTAAAACCGCTCGCCAAAAATCGTTTGAAGTTGGGAAAAAGTGTACTCAGCCAGTAGCCTCTCTACAAACCGGAAACACCTCCAACTTGAAATTCTCAGGGCATACTCCCGCAGCAGTTTCAGTTGTGGCGCATCTTCACCATCTTGCCGATGCTGCTTGAAAAACTCCCATAGATTGATTTCCTTCTTTTCCACCAGAAAGGCAAATACCCGCCTACCGTTCGTATGCCAACTTCTGAAATATTCTCCATAGTCAGCTCCGGTCAGTTCCTGATATCTGGAAAGCCACTGTTTCAAAGGGATCCTCTGCCTGGAATGCAGCATCTGCAGGGTAAACAACTCCATATAGTTATCCCGCTCCAGTTCCTTCGCCAGATCATCGTACTGAGGATCAAACACATCAAATCGGTACGGAAAATCCTTCTGTATCGTTTGATTCATCCATAACAGTGTTTTCGGTGCTGTGGGGTTCAAACCATATTGAACCGCTTCCCAGAGTCCCTGAAATCCTTCGTACTTGACCGTAAAGCTGTTATAGAACTGAAACAGCCAGCCAAGATACTCGTAAAATTCTTCCGAAAAATCCTTTGGAGCATTCAGAAGCATCCGCCCACACGCTGTTGCGATTTTCTCGGCAGTGATACTCTTGGAACTCAACCGGTCCGGCAGCCTGTCCGCCCATACAGCGAGAGAGTTTGCCAAAATGATTTCATCGCAGCGATACCCTGCTTTAGTCAAAACCGAAAATTCGCGGCTGTCGGGCTTCATATTCATATACGGCAGTTTCATCAGCGTGCGCAGCACCAGGTCGGCTTTCCCGCGGTACCTCTTTGCCTGCTCTGCATAGAACCGGATGAACCATTCCAGCACACCAAAATCATATACCAGTGAAAGTGTCAGATTTTGTGTGAATAGATGACTGAGTTGGGTATGCATCACCTCATAGCCGCGTTCCCTATCATCAAATAACGACAGTACAAACAGGGCTTCTTCCGTTCTCGTACACTCCCTTTCTGCCAGTTTCTCCAACAGGGCATGGCGCTGTGCCGCATCTGTTTCCAGAAGATACAGAGCGCCCTGCAGGTACACATCTTCTCCGGCAGACCGCCGCAATTTCTGGAGGAATGCTCCCCGCTGATTGCCCACAAACATATTGTCAGACTGGATCGCACAGGTATTTCCCAGCGCCAGGGCCAGAGCGCGGAGAACCCGGACATCATTGCCCAGTTTTTCCTCAAACCGCTCCAACACCTCGCCAGGATAACGCAGATGATATGGTTCAAAATAGCCGGACACATCCGTTTCCACCTGCCATATCTGCATCGCCCTTGTTTGTCGGTAAGTCCTTCTCGCCGTATCGTCCTGAGAAGTCTGTACTACCAATTCGGCAAAGGCATGGTAAAGCTCCAAATCAATAGCCCTCTGATATACCCGGTAAACCGGTATCCTGTCGATATGCATTAAAATCCCTCCTACTTGAAATCTTCCATAAAAGATATGGGGAGAGAGCCGCAACATGGCTCTCTCCCCATTGATCAACTGACAGCATACCGATAGTATGCTATATTTTCTTACTCAGCGCCGGCCATGCTGAAGAACTCCGCAGGTGACAGCACCGTAACGCCCAAATCCCTGGCCTTGGATAACTTGCTGCCGGCATTTTCGCCACAGACCAGATAATCCGTCTTCTTGGACACCGAGCTGCCGGCATGGGCGCCCAGTGATTCAATCAGGTCATTGATTCCGTCCCGGGTGTAGGGTTCCACCTTGCCGGTAACTACGATAGTCTTTCCCACAAAGGGATTATCCTGCACCCTGTCTTCGCTGTGTTCTGCCACAGCAGGCTTTTGAATACTCATCATAGTCTGTAACTCCTCCCAAATACAAAAATTATCTTCTACACAGAACCAGTCGTGGATATTGTTATGCAATATCTCCCCGAAATCCGGAAGCTGCCGGAAATCATAGCCGCCATAGACCGCATCCCGAAACTCATCCAAATCATAGTGGAACACACGACCCAATACCTTGCTGGCAGTGTTGCCGATCATAGGGATGTCCATAGAAATCAGATACCGTTCAAAGGTGGTATTCCGGCTCTGCTGGATAGCGTCCCAAAGGCGCTGCCAGGACTTTTCACCAAATCCATCCATGCGGACGATTTCAGCCCGGTAACGATCCAGACGGTAAATATCCAGATAACTATGGATAAATCCCTGACCGATGAATTTTTCCAATGTAGCCTCCGACAGCCCTTCAATGTCCATCGCCTTCTGGCTGACAAAATGGACGAACTTTTTCAGCCGACGTGTCTCGCAGTCAGGGTTATCACAGTACAGCGTCTTGATGATGCGATTCTCGCCATTTTCGCCCTTTCCACTTGATTCATGGATGCGGGTAGGCTGTCCACAGCAGGGACAAACATGGGGAATCGTATCCACCATAGAGAAGCCGCCTCTGTCCAGATTTTCCTCCACGTGGGGGATAATCATGTTTCGTTTGCTTACCAGAATCCGGTTTCCAGCCATCAGTTCCAGATCCTCAATAAAGGACAGGTTGTGCAGACTGGCCCTGCTGACCTCACAGCCATCGATTTCCACCGGCGTAAACACTGCTACCGGAGCAATCTCTCCGGTTCTGCCCGGTGTCCATTCGATGTACTGCAGCAGGCTCTCATGCAGGTCATCTTCAAACTTATAGGCCAGACCGTCCTTATAGTGATGTCCGGTGCGGCCGCAGCTCTGGGCATAGGCGATGTCGTTAAACGAAACCACGATACCGTCAATGGGGATATCTTTGTCAGTGGCATATTGCCGCAGCTGATAGATACCGGCTTCCACATTTTCCAGCGTCAGTTTCTGCTTTGTGACCAGATACTTACAGGGCTGGAACCCCAACGCACGCAATTCCCGTAGCTTATCTGATTTCCGGGTCAGGTGCGGAAAGCCCTCCAGCACACCAAACGGCATGAAAACCAGCCGACGCTCCCGGCATGTCTTGGCATCCATCAGACGGATGGAACCAGCAGCCATATTGCGGCCGTTTTTATAGGGCTTACCGCTGCTGTCCTGCAGGCTGGTCTTCAGTTCCTCAAAATCACTGGGTCTGATAAAGCCCTCACCCGTCACAACCAGTCTCTCTTTGTAGGTGATGTGGGAAGGGATACCGCTGATGGCTCGGGTGTTATGGGTAATGATCTCCCCTTCGTCACCATCGCCACGGGTAGCCGTCTCCAGAAGTTCTCCATTCTCATAGGTCAACTTTACAGTCAAGCCATCCAGTTTGAGCATCAGCATCACCTGCTGCTCACCCATGAAATTCAGAAGATCCATACTGCTCTTAGTCTTATCCAAAGACAGCAGCGGGATCTCATGTCTGGTTTTCTCCAGCCTGCTCACCGCAGGATAGCCTACTGTCTGGGTTGGCGAATTTGCCATTTGGATTCCCGTTTCCTGTTCCAGCTCTTTCAACTCGTCAAAGAGTCTGTCATAGACCTCATCTGACACGCTGGGAGCGTTGCGGTTATAATACTCATCCCGATAGCGGTTGAGCCGGTCATTCAATTCCCTCTGCTTTTCAAAAATATTCCGTTCCATTATGCTGCCTCCTTTTCAAGTACCCGGAAGGACATAACCAGTTCTTCTTCCGTATGCTTCTGTTCACTGTCGAAAACACTGCAAACACCGTCTGCAAACTGCCAGTGGGCGGCTCTGCCCCACCAAAGGATCGGGCCGCGGCCGCCGTTGCCTCTGTTGGCAGACGCATCCGGCTGATTCGCTACGGTACTATAAAAGCCCTGCGTGTTTACCAGCGTAATGTTCCGTATCTGCCCAATACACTCCGGCCGACAGTGATCCAATATCTCCAACTGTGTCCCTTCCCGAAGTGTCCTGCGCAGCTGATTCAGATTTTTGATCATGCGATTTTCTCCTTTCCCCGCCCCACAGGGCAATCCTGCTGTGCGGTATGAAGCCCATTTCTGCCGGCTGCATACCTGCCAAAATTCAATTCATGGACAATACGCTGAATGGCGTCATCATCATTCCACGCTGCGTGAAGCGTATTCCGCTCTGGCCCGGCTCCCACATGGACACATACCTTTTCACTGCCAACCTGCAGCAGCACATCCTGTCGCCTGGCGCAAACCACTGCCAGATTTCCAATTTGTTTCATGCTCTGCTCCTTCCTTCTTCATCAATGACCGGACGCCCTCAAGGACGCCCGGCCATTCTCATTTTGTCACGCTGCAGCAGCCAATACCGGAGACTGGATGCTATCCGTGTTTTCCATCAGGTCTGCCATCAGCACATCCGCCAAAAGCCTTCCTGCCAAATGACCGGTATGGATGATGACACGATCCTTCTTCAACTGGATAAATTCCTTCTCACGAAGAATCCGGCTTTCCGCAGCCAGCGCCTTGTCGCTTTCTGTCAGCCTGGCAGTAATCACCCGCTGCCACTTCTGCAGAAACTCGGTCGCCTGCTCAATGTCCTTCTTCTGCCGGTCATATTCCGTCCGTTTCTGCCTCACTGTTCCATCCGGCTCCACTTCCAGCGTGTAATAGGCATGGAAAGGATCAGCCGTTTTACGCAGAAACACCACAAAGCTTTCTCGCCGCTCAATCCGGTCCCAGTAGCGGTCACTGCTGCCTGCACAGTGATGGAGCGCACGCCCCTCGGTAATAATGTCCAGAATACCGTCTGGCACCACTACCATGTAATCCGCATCGGCGTACTCATATTTCGCTTTGATTTCCTGACAGATGGCATTAACATGGGGGAATTTCTCCTCCATCTCCTCGGCCTGCAGTTCAATATCCTTCTCCTGACATTTGAGCACCAGATCATCGTGGCGCCGCCGCAGTTTTCTGGTGCGATATACGATCTCATCATATACATTCATGTGCAATTTCTTTGCCATGGAAAGATAATCCTCCCAGGTACGCAGTACCTCATGGCTGTTTCGCCGGAAGGATGGCATCTGACGCCGTACATAGTTATAGACCTGCACCATGCTCATGCGGTCAGCAATGAACTGGACATCCCCAGGCTCAATATCCTGCTGACACATCCACAAAAGGACATTATCCGGGATTTCCCTGCCGATGCCCTTTTCATATTGCAGCCACCGCAGCAGATCACAGCCTCCATTATGGAGTCGAAGTCGCTGAAACCTCCTGCTGTCAAGGCCCAGAGCTTTAATCAGACTCCCGGCACTATGGTTTTTGATTAGTTCGCTGACTGTTCCGCAGGAACTGAAACATTCCTTGGTAAGCTTCGGCAGGTTCACCTTGCTGATCTGTTCCATTTGAGGTATCCGTTCGAGCACAGCCAGATATTTTTCCGGATCAACGCTTTTCTGCTTCCGAATCCAGTTGACCAGCCCTGTGCATCGAAGTTCCTTCTGTTCCAGAGTTGGCAGCGTTTTGCCATAGACCCGTCCATCATGTGAACCAGACCAACTATAAGAACAGGGGCTTCCGGAAATCCAGCGCATATTTCGCTGTTTATACAAACCCCAATAGTAGGTTCTTGGTTTTCTTTCCCGGTCATAAATCGTGCGCCGGATTTCCTGACAATAAAGCTTGGAGTTTGGAAGGCTTTCTTTCCCATATGTCCGGTCAGCCTGAAATTCACGAACTACAAAACCGTCTTTGCATCGCTGGATCAGGTAGGCAAAATGTTTTTCTGTCTGCATATACCCCGCCCGACCATACGCTTTGAATACCACCGGATGTCGGCAGCAGCTACAGCGGCCTTGTTGATTGTGATGGGGATGCACCTTGATCGGCACTTCCTTTTCGCAGTAGGTACAGTAACCTGTTTTGGCGCCGCCCTTTTTGTAGTGGTAGTAAATATAATTTTGCTGAATGGCAACCTTATCTACCCAGCGGCTCCAGTCCTTTGGAAGCTCCGGCACCTGTTCCATATCCTTATCCCATGGATCAGTTTCCCGCCGGTGCCGCTGTTCGAGCTGTTCATCACGCACATCCCGCTGAAACTGAAGAATTGCATCTACTGCTTTTTTATCGCTGCCCAAATAAGTCTGTACGGCTGTCATATCTTCCTCACTGACCCAGCTGGTTTTGGCATACCAGTACAGCTGTTTCCAGTCCAGTCTGTCCAACTTGGACTCACACCACTTCTGCGTCAGGCTGTTATAGGTGATAAACTGCCGCTTTTCTTTATCCAGATACACTTCATAGGCCGGATTACTCCCATTCAGGCGAAGATGCTCCGGCAAAAAGAAAGCCACTTTCAATATCCCGTCCTGCGTGATACATCTCAGGTAGGCATAATACTCACACACCTCCCGAACATATCCATAGGTGGTTTTTTCTTTTCTTGGCAGATCCGAAGCAGCTATCTGTTTCATTTCATCCGTCGCTGTCAGCTTTGGAAATGCCATCAGGACTCGTTTTTTCATCTCAATTCACCATCCTTCTTGTCAAATCCACGCCATACCACACATCCGGCAGCAATATGACGCCATCAATTTGTCCTACAGCAACCTGTACAATAGCTTCGGAATCCGGAGCCTCCTTCGCAAAAGCAAGGATGTCTCCCAGTCTGCCGGTGGCAACGGGGTCTTTCCCCCGTACCACCGCATAACCGCAGTTCGCCATTGCCCGGTTGGCTGCCACATGGGAGCTCCACACCCTGCGCGGATGATCTACCATATAAGCCAGACCATGTAGAAATAATTCTTTTTTTGTCAACTGCTTAATCACGGTCAGTTCTGTACAGGCGATTTTGGAGTCATGATCATCTTCATCAATGTCGCCGCCGGCGTTGACGATATAATATTCCGAATGCTCCAGGCTGGAATAATAGCTAAGGCAATCAAGTGGGTCTTCCGCGCAGTGGAATCCATTTTCCCTGCAATTTGCCTTTTCGGTTGTATTGAGCCCCATCACAAACTGGTAGCCACGGCATATCAGCCCGGGGCGAAAACCCTTATAAGCAATCATTCTGCATTTTTCCTCCTTTGCCGGCTCAGCCTGCCTTTGCCATCCCAAAATCCAGCAGCGACATCTGCCCATCCTGAGAAGGCTTTTTTTCCTCCTGCTTGGGTGCCGCCTTGGGTTCCGTCTTTTTCTTCTCTGCCGCCTTCTTGGGTTTGCTCTTTGCAGAGGACTTCCCAGCATACGGCTTGGGAACAAACTTCTCCTCATCCTCATGGTCTTCCTTGGCATCAGGGTCACGGAAATAATCTTCCGCCCACTGATAGCACATATCATCCGGCACATCGCAGCCATATGTCTGCTGTCCGGGACCAGGGCGGGTTCCGCTTGCTTTTAGTTCATCCTGCACATAATCCCATGCCTTTCGGTTGATGTACTGGAAACAGCGGATCATGTTCTTTTTCGGATGCATCGTCAGACGGGCAAACGCCGTATCTTCCATACAGAGCATCTGGATATGCTCGGACACACATTCCTTCATATTTCGCCGTGTCAGTTTTTCTACATCGGTACTCACCCTCTGGGTAGAGGCCGCGATTACTTCTTCATCACTCATCGCTTCCAGACGGGCGATCTGCTTCTGCTCCGCGGCTTTCTTCGCCTGCTGTTTGGCGTCAAATTCCGCTTTGCGCTGGGCTTCAGCCGCCTCATGCTCCGCACGCTTTTTTTCTTCATCTTCTGCGGCGGGCGGTTGTGCCGAATTCCCCTCCTCAGCAGACTTCTCTTCCCCAGCAGGCGCTACTTCATCCGCAGGTTCCTCCTCTGCATCAGCCAAAGCAGTCTCACCGGCAGAAACCGAAGCCGCCGATACTGGGACAGTGTCTGTACCTACAGGCGGCACAGGCAAAGATTCCATCTCCTCCAGCTCAAAGGCTTCATCATCCTCAAAGGCTGCAGACGAATCGAACATACTGTTTTGCTGCTCCATTGCTATTTCCGAAAAAACACTCATTGTAAATCTCCTTTCGCAAAAAAGGCATGGAGCAGGCCGTTATGACCCTTTCCATGCCATTGTGTGTTGCTCACAGCACATATAAAAGTGTGCTGAAGCTGTCAAAACAGTAGCAGACCACGCCAGTATACTGCCTTGACCATTCCTTGATTTTCTCCTGCACCTCCTGCGCAGTCTTTTGATTGCTCATATTCCAGGGTGGAGGTACCGTTACGGTAAAGTAGCCATTCTCCAGACAACTTCTGACATCTGCCGGAAGATTGGAACACTGCTCATACAGTGCTGTAATCTGGCTTTTCTTCTTTTCTGCAATACGCATCTGACCCCTATCCCTTCATTCCTGTTTTTGAGCAGGCTCCGGAAGTCTTTTACACAAGAATGGGGAGAAGCGTACCGGCGCAAAATCCCGGCAGTCATTCACATAGAAGTATGTGCGTTTGCCTTGGCAGTCCAGTTCCACCACATCAGATGGAGCCAACGGACGGCCTCTGTAATCTTCCGGCAAATGCTCATTAAAGTCCAGGAACAGGCGCCCCAGCACTTCCATGTCATTCTGCCCCTTTGGGCAACAGATCTCTGCGCTCCATACCGTCTGATAGGCGGCGGCAGGCGGCTGTTCATATCCAGCCTTACGCAGTGCATCCAGTTGCTTGAACGCGAAAGGTACCGTCTGTGTCTCACCCAGGCAAAGCTGGTAAATGCAAAACCTCCGGAAAACTCTCTGGCTGTCCAGAATATCCTTTAGCGCCCGATTGCCCTGAGCAAGAAATATCTGATACTCTTCCTTTGTCAGCCTCAGATACTCTGTCAGGTCCAAATCTTTCTCCGCTCTGGTGTGCCAAAGCTCGACGCAGCCATCTATATAGGTAAAATCACACTTACCGCACAGATATTGCTGCTTAAAATTCATTCTCTGCACCTCCTTTTCCTTCTGTTCTTTCTCCCGAAGGGCAAGCTGCCAATCATCAAACCCTTTATAATTCGGATTCCAGGTCAGCCGACGACATGCCATTCCATTTTTTCGGGCCATCAGATAGATCTTAGATGACCTGCCTTTCTCAGTTTTGATTTATCCTTAAAGCCCTTTCAGGCTTACAGGCAATAAAAAAGCGAGAATGACAGGCGGCATAAAGCCTGGCGTCCATAGTTGCCTATGAACCGATGTCATTCTCGCAATGGTGGGTAAATCCCGTAAAATAAAAAAAGCCAGCAATATACCGGCCTGAAAAGGCGCAGTGATACTACTGACACAAGTACAAAATTAACAGCGTGTGCAATGCAGTCATTACTCCGCAACACAAGCCCTAAAGCCTATGGGGAGTTATACAGGAATTCTGGACAGTGTGCGATGACCACAGAAGCGCGCCCATAATCGAAGTGCTGCACAGCAGCAGCCTGAAATACACGGCAGAACCGTTCTGGCGTAGGAAATGGCCCCATTAGAGTTCTTTTGTTATTTCAATACCTCCTGACCTCAAGACCGTTTTCATTGTTTTTGTTGAAAACCTTCTTCTACAAATCGTAAGGGATCATTGTAATCGAAAAAAGGAGGACGATTATGGAGAAAAGAAAACCGAATGACCTACCGCCGGAGCAGTGCTTGGCTGTTGATACCGATACCCTTTGCAAGCTGTTGTGCTGTGGAAGGCACACTGCAGTACAGATTGGGGATGGGGCATGCCGATTTCTCTACTACAATGGACATCTACACCCATATCACACAAGAGAATATGCAGGAGAAGGCAAAAAACATTAGTGTGAACATGAAGCTGATGTAAAAAGAAAGGCGAATCTGCATTTTATAAGCAGATCCGCCTTTCATATTGCTTCGTCCGGTTTCGTAGGGTCTCGCGCAAAAGTTGTAGAAAAGTTGTAGTAACGCGATTTTTTGTAGTAAATGACCTCTTTAGTACAGCTTTGCTCCTGCCGGAATACTGTCATCCAGCATCAAAAGATTTAAGCCTTCCCGTCCGTCATACTCGTACACTGCGGAAATCAGCATACCCTCGGAATCAATACCCATCATCTTTCTCGGCGGCAGGTTTGTGATTGCCACACAGGTCTTACCAACCAGCTCTTCCGGCCCGTAATACTCGTGAATACCGCTTAAAATGGTGCGTTTCCGGTCTGTTCCGTCATTCAGTGTGAATTTCAGGAGCTTCTTGGACTTGGGTACTGCCTCGCAGGCTTCGATCTTAACCACTCTGAAATCAGACTTACTGAATGTTTCAAAGTCTACATCATCTGCAAACAAAGGCTCGATTTTCACTTTGGAAAGATCAATCTGTACGCTTGGCGCGGACACGCTTGCATCCTCTGCAGAACCATTTACCGCTGCTTTTTCGGCTTTGTTTTCAGCCTTCTTTGGATCCAGGGTCTTCATTGGCGGGAACAGTCCTCCGTCATAAGTGGAGCAGGCCAACACCAGTTTCCCACAGTAGAATGCGCTGGTCACGGCATAGGAAAGGTCTGTTGCCGTCAGATCGCACATGGCGACTTGCGCACCTTTTCCCTCCAGCTTTCTCTTGAGGGCCTCCGATGCATATGCGGTATTTCCATAGATGGATGCGTAAGCGATCAGGATGCCCTCCGGTTTTTCCGGTTTCCATTGTGACCAGAGATCATAGAGCCGCAGAT
>UMBF01000406.1_pt1 | contig 14477 bp, 7 predicted proteins | sample 1963901 | NCBI WGS metagenome assembly UMBF01 (sample SAMEA4835935, study PRJEB28245) | human gut metagenome | biome: gut microbiome; material: fecal sample | place: Denmark | collected 2008 | reverse complement strand
CCCCGGTCGGCAGCTGATCCGCGACGGCGGCGACACGATCGGCATCGACGCCGTAGCGCTCGTAAAACTGCGCGGTCTTGCGGGCCATGCGCGGGAACGTGTGCTCATAGACCTCGGTCGCGTTCGCCGGGACATGCGGGATGCCGCCGCAGGTGAAGCTCGCGGCCACTCCTTCGGGGAACAGCGACAGGTAGGTCAGCGTCAGGAATCCGCCATAGCTCTGGCCAAGCGTCACCCACGGAGAGCCGCCGAACTCGGTGCGGCGCAGATGTTCGAAGTCCCGCACGATCGAATCCGCGAGGAACCGCTTGAGGTAATCCGCTTGCGCACGCGCTCCCCCGGCGGCGAGCCTCGCCATGGCATGCGAGTCGACGCGCGACGAGCGGCCCGTGCCGCGCTGATCCGGCAGCACCACACGGAAATGCTTGACCGCCTCCGCAATCCATCCGTCGCTCGACGGGTTCAGCAGCCTGGGTCCGGCCCCTCCCGGACCACCCTGCAGGAACACCAGCAGAGGCAGATCGTCATGCACGTGCTCGGGGGCGGTCACCACGCGGTAGAACAGGCTGATCGATTCCCCGTCAAAGCCGCGCCCCGGCTCATGACCGGCCCAATCAAGCGGCACCGTGGCCGACCGATCCTCGATATGCAGCCCCGGCACGTAATATTCGGCAAGCAGCGTCATACATTCCCTTTCATTGATGCACCCCGGCATCCCACGATGCCGTACCATTCTCGGTTCCACTGTAGCCGACCGGCGGCGGAAACCCGAGGGGATTCCCACCAACGAAACGCACCCCGCCCGACACGCCGCATCGCAATGAATCATCCGGCCGACCGATGTGGGTCGGGTCACCGCACGCGATACGCTGAACCGTATGGGAATCATGGAACGAATCACCACGTGGAACAGGAAGCATGTGCTGCTCGCAGATGCCCTGTATGCGGTGATCATCTCCATCTTTTTCACGCTCATGGCCGGTACCAATGACAGCAATCCCGGCATCATCGCCTATTTCGACCATACGGTAATGGCCTTCTGGAGCTTCGTTCTGATGGTTCCCGTCGCGATGCGCCGGTGGAAGCCGCAGATGGCTACATTGCTGTTCGCCGGTCTGGTGGTCGTCCAACTGGCGTTCGGGCCGTCGATGGTATATGCCGACCTGATGGCGCCATGGATGCTGTATTCGGCCATCGTATATGCGGATCCGCGCAATTCGAAGGCGTTCATCGTACTCGCCGTCGCCATCGGGGCCTTGGCGTCGCCCGTCATCATCTGGTCCGCCGATGCAGGTCCCATCCTCAATCAGGGCGTGCCCTTCGATGGACTCAGCCCCCTGGAGACATGTTCGGGGACATACATCTATGGTCTGAGCGGTGATTGCGCCACCACCATAACGACAAGCTCAGTGGCCATATTCATCTTCATCGCCGTGTATCTGTTCGCGGCGATCATCGTCGCGTACTGGCAGCGGGCCCGGCGCATCACCGTCAGCATGATGCATGAGCGCAACGACGCCTTGCAGGCAAAAGAGGATGAGGAACGCCATATCGCGGCGCTCGCCGAACGCGCCCGCATCGCGCGTGACATGCATGACGTGGTGGCGCACACGCTGTCGATCATCATCATCCAATCCGATGGGGGCCGGTACGCGGGCGCCAACAATCCGGCGCTGGCCCGGCAGACCATGGAGACGATCCGTCATGAATCGGAGCGCGCGCTGCACGACATGAAACGTCTGCTGGGCGTGTTCGGAGGGTCGGACCATGCCGATTACGCGGATGTGGACGCGCTGATCGACCAGGCGAGGGCGGCAGCCGGCATGGGGTGCACGATTCGCAAGACCGTGTCCGGCCAGCCGCGGGTCGCCGCGCTCGGCGCACAGGCGAGCACCGCAATGTACCGCATGGTGCAGGAGGCGCTGACGAACGTGCGCAAATACGGCGGCCCGAACGTCACCGTGCAGATCAGCGAGATCTGGGGGGCTGACGGACTGCACGTCACCGTTGCCGACAATGGCCGCGGCGCGTCATCGTCGTTGGACGGCCACAAGCCCGGTTACGGACTGATCGGCATGCGCGAGCGAATCGGCGCGATCGGCGGCAGCGTGACCAGTGGCCCGCAGCTTGGCGGCGGCTTCGTGGTGTCCGGCTTCGTGCCGTACAGCACTGTCTCAACGCAGTCCGAGGATGCTGCGCCGGCGTCCGAAAGCCCGAACGCGGCGTCTTCCGCTGCGGTGTCTTCGGGCGCGGCAATCATGCCGATGGCGGCCCCGACGACCGGAACGGTTTCAATGGCGACGGATACCGGGAATGCCGGGGTCGTCAGTAATGTCGCGAACGCCCCGCAATCCGCCGTCGCCAGTCAAGTCGGTGTCGTCCAACCGGCCGGTGTCACGCAACCGGCCGGCGCAAAGATGCCCCGTCCGGTGTCGCAGATGTCATCGGTCCCGACACAAGCACCGCCGGCGCCCATCACCATACGCCTGCGCACGATTCTGTCCGCCCTGCGTTCGAAGCCGATCCAGCAGGCATCCGCTACCGGGGAGCAGCGGCTCAACTGGATCGAGCGCATGTCGCAGTGGACCGAGCGGCATTATCTGCTAACCGACCTGCTGCTCACCATACTGGTGGCCTGGATGCTACTTTCCATCAATCCATCCGTCATATACGCCGAGGGACTGCAGCTCGACAACCGTTTCGACCGCGCATTGACGATCATCATCCTGATTCCGTTGATCTTCCGCCGCAGGTTCCCGGAATCCAGCGCGCTGGCGGTGGCCATCCTCGCCGCGCTTCAGCTGCTGTTCTTCGAGCCGGTCAGCCTGGCCGATATCCTCGCTTCCCTTGTGGCCCTGTATTCCGCGGTGTTGTACGGCCGTGACAAGGCATGGCGATGGACGGGGATCGCCGCAATATCGGATTCCGTGCTGTTCGGCTGCAAGATCTTCGCCGCTCAAACCGGGTATCGAAGCATCTTCAGCATGCTGACTCATCCCCGCCCGGCATATTCCCTCGCGACGACGCCCGCCGCGTTCGCATCGGCAATCATGTTCATGGTGATATCGCTGGCGTTGTGCATAAGCGCGACGGCCATGGCACGATGGGACCGATCCAGCGGATCGAACGCGCTGGTGCTGCAAGCCCGCGAGGAGGCGTTGCGCGCGGAGCAGGCCAAGCAGCGCATCCTGGCGGCGAACATGGAACGTGACCGCATCAGCGAGAGCATCCAGTCCGAGGTGACGATGACGCTGACCAGCGTGATCGACCAGGCGGTCGCCGGCCTGCGCATGCTTGACGATTGCGAGCGTCACGGCGAACAACCGTCGTCCGGGTCCATCTCCGAGGCGTTCGCGGCCATCGGATCACAGGGCCGTGCGGCGCTGGCCCACATGCGCAAGCTGCTGGGCGTGCTGCGCGAGACCGGATTCAGCGATGAGGCTCACCGGCAAGAGCAGCCCGGCATGCAGCTCAGGCCCGCGGCATCGCTCGACAAGCAGCTGCACGATAGCCAGCTGCACGGCATCGCGTCGTAATGAGACGGCGCTCCACGGCCCGCCGGGGATCATCCGACATGAATTCAGGGTTAAATCAGGGGGCGTGATACGGGACTTGTTCGCCGATGTTGGATACAGTGGAAGGCATGAGTGAGTTGCAAAGAATTCGGGTGGTCATCGCCGACGATCAGGAACTGGTGCGAGCGGGATTCGCAATGGTGATCGGATCCCAGCCGGACATACAGGTGGTCGGGCAGGCGGGCGATGGCGCCCAGGCGGTGTCGTTGGCCGAATCGCTGCACCCCGATGTGGTGCTGATGGACGTGCGCATGCCCGGCATGGACGGACTGGAAGCGACCAGCCGCATCAGCGCGCTGGAAGCGGCCGCCGGAGACGCACCGCGCAAGACCCGCGTGATCATCCTGACGACGTTCGACTTGGACGAGTACGTGATGGCGGCTATCAACGCCGGCGCATCCGGATTCCTGCTCAAGGACACCGAGCCGGAGACGCTGCTGAGTTCTATTCGCACGGTATATCAGGGCAACGCGATTATCGCGCCTTCGGCGACGAAGCGACTCATCGAAAAGATGATGGAGGACGGGTACACCAAGCATGGGTTGACGGCGACTGACGGCTATGCGGACGGTTCGTCCACGATGCCCGGCGCCCGGCCGGTGGCATACACTGACCCGGAACTGAACCTGCTGACCGAGCGGGAGCGTGAGGTGCTGGTGGAGATCGCCCATGGATTGTCGAATCAGGAAATCGCCGACAAGCTGTTCATCAGCCTGCCAACCGCGAAAACGCACGTGGCGCATATCCTTGCCAAAATCAATGCGCGCGACCGCGTCCAGGCCGTCGTCTTCGCCTACGACAACGGCCTGGTATAAGGCGAATATAAAAAAAACGCCCCCGCTGGGCGGGGGCGCGATGCTCAGTCCGCCAGCGGGGGCGCTAGTTGTCAGATCGCGTGCTTGCGGCGGATCATCGTGATCGTGACGCCGGCGGCGGCGATCAGGATGAACGCCGAGGCGATGCCGGACACGTCCGCGCCGGTCTTCGACAGCGGCTGCGTGCCGGAGGGGTTGCGGCCAGAGGCATTGTTGACACCGGTGTTGCCGGCATTGCTACCGCCGTTACCGTTGCCGCCGTTGTTGCCGTTGCTGCCACTCGTCTCGCGCACGACCGAGGCCTGCGCCTGGCCGGGCTCGACCTTGACGACGTTCTTGCCGTCGGCGCTCAGCGTGACCTTGGCGCTGTAGGCCGCGGCGAGGTTGACTCGCGCCCAGCCCTGCGACGAGGCGTCCAACGGATAGCCGGAGTCGCCTTCGGTCGCGGCGAGCACGGCCTTCTTCTGCGCGGAATCCAGCGACTTGAACGCGGCGACGTTGTCGAGCATGCGGACGGCCGAGTCAGGCACCACCGGCGCCTGTCCGGTCGTGCCCGTGGCCTGGAAGCCATAGGTCATGCGGGCCTTGTACGCGGCCAGTGCGGAGGCGCGGTCGGTCACCGGCTTGGTCGAAACCTCGTCGGTGAAATCGTTGCGGTAGCCGTTGGCGGCGTTCGCGCCGGTGTTCGTGATGCAGGCGTCGAGCGTATCGCCGTGGTTGTCGGCCTTGCACTGCGCGGTCAGGTAATCGACGAGCTCGGCGCGGGCGGCCGCGCCTTCCTGTGCGGTCTTCTCGCCGCTCACCGCGGTGGCGACGCCATACTGGCCGGCGATGTGGCCGCCCATGATGTCGAGCGGGTAGTGCACGCCGAGCACGATGCGGTTGTTGCCGGCCTCGGACACGCGGGTCATGATCTCCGGGCCGAGCTCGGGCAGCAGGTACGACAGGCCGGCGCCCTGCGTGAACGCGAAGGTGGTGTGGCCGGACGGGAACGAGCCGGAGTTGTACAGTCCGTCATACTCGTTGTCGGGCGCTTCGCCGTCTCCCCAGTCGAAGTTCTCGTAACCGGGGACCTTCTTGATGTTCAGCGTCTGCTTCAGACCGTTCATGTTCAGCGTCGTGCCGTTGAAGTTCACGCGGTCCACGTAGGGGCGCGGGTGCTGGTATGTGGCCTTGGCGACGCCGGTGGAAGCGGACTTGTTCATGTCAGACAGGAACTGGGCGGTCTTCGGCAACTTACCAGCGTCGGCGGCGTCCTTGTAGTACTTGCCGAGCACCGGACCGAGCGCGTCGTACAGCGTGTTGGTGGAGTTCATCTGGGCGTCGGACAGGGCGCGCTGGTCCTGCGCGGTGTTGCCGTCGGTGCCGTACGCCTTGTTGTTGATGTCTTCGGTGAGCTGGTCGTCGTGCGCGAGCACCGACTTGCCCTCATCGGTCACGCCCTTGCCTGCGACGTAGTACTTGTTGAAGTCGGTCAGCAGTCCGGTGATCGTGTCCTTGGAGGATGCGGTCTTCACCACGGTCGGCGCCTTGGCACCGAAGGAGATGGCGGTGATGGTGCTGCCGTCTTCGCTCAGCGTCACCTTGGCGCTGAAAAGCCTTGGCGAGGTTGATGCGCTCGAATCCGTTGGAGCTGGCGTCCAGCGGGTAGCCGGAGTCAATTTCGGAGGCTTCGAGCACCTGACGACGCTGGGCGTCGGTCAGGTCGGGGAACGCGGTGAGCAGCAGGTTCTCCGCGCCTTGCGGCACGACGGGCGCCTGACCGGCGGCCGAGGTCTGCGAGAATCCGTAGGTCATGCGTGCGGTGTAGGCGTCGATGGCGGACGCGCGGTCGGTCACCGGTTCGGTGGACACCGCGTCGGTGAAGGTGTTCTTGTATCCGTTCTTGTCGTTGGCGCCGGTCTTGCTCGCACACGCGGCGACGGTGTCGCCGTTGCCGTCGGCCTTGCAGCGTGCGGCGATGTAGTTCTCAAGTTCGTCATGGGCCGGCAGCAGCACGTTCTGGCGGAACGTGGCATCAGACCACAGAGCGGTGACGGATGCGCTGGCGGAGATGCGTCCGCCGATCACGTCCATCGGGTAGTGCACGCCGAGCACGACGCGGTTGTTGCCGCCTTCGGCGGCGCGGGCCACGAGTTCCGGTCCGAGCTCGGGCAGCAGCGTGGCCAATCCCAGACCGCGGTTGTAGGTCTTGGTGGTGTGGCCGGACGGGAAGGACTGCGACGGCTCCTGATAGTCGGTGTAATCCTCGCCGTATTCCTGGCCGTCGATATTGATCATCGGGATGCGCTTGATGTCGAGCGTCGGGCTCAGACCGTTGAGGTCGGTGTCACCGCCGATCGTGCGGTCGACGCCTTCGTTCCCCTTGTTGAAGTACGGACGCGGGTAGTTGAAGTCCTTCTTGGCGCTGCCGGTGCCGACGAAGCCCGCGAACGAGTCCTTGCTGCTTTTGCTGAACACCAGGTCGGAGGTCTTGGGCAGCTCGCCCTGCGCGACGCCCTCGGCCACGTACTGGCCGATGATCGGCCCGAACGCGTCCTTGTAGATGCGCAGTGCGTCGCCGTCGCTCGCGTCGAGAGCGGCGCGCTCGGCCTGCGTGTAGGTGCCGTCGACCTTGGTGGTGTCGGCGGCGGCCTTGTTGTTGATGGCCACGACGGTCTTGTCGTTCTGTCCGAGCACGCTCTTGCCGGCATCGGTGACCTTGCCGCGGAAGGCATCGCCCTGCGGCGTGTTGTTCACGACCTTCTTCGGGGTCCACCAGTTGTAATACTCGCCGAGCAGCGAGGTGATGTTCGGCTTGACCGCACTGCCGTACGAGGGAGTGTCCGCGGCGTTCGCGGTGACGCTCACGGACATCAGCATCGCGATGGATGCGATGCCTGCCACGGCGCCCTTGAGGACCGCGGACTTACGCATTGTCTTGTGCATTCTTTCAGCTTCCATTGTGTGTTGGTTGATATGGAACCGATTCTGTTGTAGACCAACTGTCAGGTTCCGACCGCTGAAAGATAATGAAAATCACCTTCGATTAATGAACAGTTCATTTTGCAACGTACCGATTTTTCGCGTGTTCAGGTTATAACATCGCGCGTCGGGAGCCGCGTGTCACGGGTCGTGCGGTATAACGCCGTATAGGCGATGAGGTCCCTTCTTTTGAGTGAAAGAAGGGACCTCATTGTACTGGCGGCTGTGTTGACCACCCACCGGCTCTACGAACTAGGCTTCAGCCAGAGCCTCGACAGGCTGAACCGTCAAACAGACAGTCCGGTGGACTGTCTGTAGGTGAAGTGAGCGGCTTGCCGCGAAGGCCGCCTAAGAGGCTCAGGCTTCAGCCAGAGCCTCGACAGGCTGAACCGTCAAGCAGACAGTCCGGTGGACTGTCTGTAGGTGAAGTGAGCGGCTTGCCGCGAAGGCCGCCTAAGAGGCTCAGGCTTCAGCCAGAGCCTCGACAGGCGGCGTCTTGACTGCGCGACGGGCCGGGAACACGCTGGCGAGCAGGGCTGCGATGGCGGCCACCACAAGCACGATGCCGTTCATGCCCCATTCGAAGGGGAACACCGTCTTGCCGTACAGGCTGAACACCATGTACGACCCCAGCCATCCGAACAGCGTGCCGAGCACCACGCCGACCACACCTGCGACGAGCGACAGCAGCAGCGCCTCGACGGCCAGTGAGCGCCGCAGCTGCCCGCGGGTCATGCCGATGGCCCGCAATGTCGCGGATTCGCGGGTGCGTTCAATCACCGACAGACTCAGCGTGTTCGCCACGCCGATCAGCGCGATGAGCACCGCGACGGCGATCAGCGCGACCAGAAGCATCAGCATCGAGTTGATGATGGTCTCCCATTGTGCGCGTTGCGCCACGGGACCGGTGATGGACACGGTGGAGTCATACGAAAATACGTCCTGAATCTTGTTGAACACGTCACTCAGGGAGACGCCGGCCGACTGGGTATCCACACGCATGAGCAGCATGTGGCTGGTCGCGGTGACGTCGCCGTTGTTGAAATGGCTGGTGTTGATGAAGGCGACGGCATCATAGTTGGACGAGACGCGGCGGTAATCGGATTGCACCGGCTTGAGACGCATTGATGAGGAAACGCCTCCGTTCGTCGAGCTTGCGCTGGCGGACCCGTCTTGTTCGGTGCTTGCCGCAATGCCATTCGATTCCGCAGCGGTGAACCGCAGCTTCGCATCGGAGCCGAATGTGATCTCCTTGCCTGAGGTGGCACGGTATTTCGGCAGCAGCACGGTGTCGTCGCCGACGGTGACGCCGCTCAGGTCGGCGTGCATGACGCCGGCGAGTTCGGAGGTGTTCTTGACGCCGACGAGCAGCAGGGACATCGTTCCCCCGTTCACGCCTTCCGCGGTCACCGTCGCCGTGGGCGCGTACATGGTGGCCGCGACGCCCTTGACCTGGGCCGCTTCCTTGACTGCGCTGGTCTTCAGGCCGTCGCCGGTGGCGATCATGTCGACACTGTACCGGGACGCGAGCGCCTCCCCCATGGTCTGCTTGGCGCTGGCTGCACCGGTGGCGATGGTGGCGACCAGGGTCACGCCGATCAGCAGCGCGGTGCCGGTGGCGGCGACGCGACGCGGGTTCTTCTGGATGTTGGCGTGGGCAACTTTGGCGCTCGGACCGCACATCGAGACGAGCGCGCCGACGCCGCGCATCAGCACCGGCAGCCAGAACGTGGCGGTGAGTACGAGCCCGAGGAACACCAGCGCGGCCCCGCCGATGGACATCAGCAGCACACTGCTGTAATTGTCGCTGGCCATGGTGTCCAGACCGTTCAGCATGCCGGACAGCTGCCATACGGCGACGCCAGCCAGTGCCAATCCGGCGATGATCGTCAGAACGCCAATCGTGGCGCGGACCTTTCCGGCGCGTGATGTATCGGTCAGCTCGATCGGGCGCAGGGCCTCAAGCGGCGTCACGCTGGTGGCGGACCGTGCGGAGCCGAGTGAGGCGAGTACAGTCATGATCAGGCCGAATGCGATCGGAACCACGAACGCTTGCCACGAGAGAATCAGCCTGGCCTGCATTCCCATCATTTCCATTACGCCCGTGTTCGTGACCAGCGCGATCAGACCGACGCCGAAGCCGACGCCCAGCACCGACGCAATCAGGCCAAGCAATCCGGCCTCCACCAGTACGGATGTGTACAGCTGGCCCTTCTTCGCGCCGATTGTGCGCAGCAACGCCAGCGTGCGCCTGCGTTGCGCCACCAGCACCTGGAACGTGTTGGCGATGACCAGGGCGGCAACGAACAGTGCGAGCACACCGAAGCTCAGCAGGAATATGGTGGGGAAGCTGGTGTTGTTCGAGCTGAGGTCTCTGACGGCCTCCGCCTCGACCGATCGGCGCGATTCCACGCCATAGGATTTCGGCAGGAGCCCGGAGACCTCGTCGACGGTCCGCTGCGCGGCAGCGGCGTCGGCTTCGTCGATGTCAAGCAGGAGCATGTACGCCTGCATATGGTCGAAATCATCCACGCCGTATACCGCGGCGACGACGTTCTCCGACAGCACCGAAGCGCCACCGTAAAACGAGTACACACCAAACGGGTCGCTGGTCAGGCCAACGACGCGCACGTCACGCACCGCGGTGCCGCTCAGAGCGCTGCCGTTGGATATCGGAGCGACGTCCACCTTGTCGCCGACACCCACTCCAAGTTGTTTGGCGACGGATTTTGGCAACGCCACCTCGTTGTTGTCGACCGGCTGGTCGCCGGAGACGATGCGGACCGGCAGCAGCTTGCGGTCGGTTGACGTGCCGACGGCGTATCCGTTCGAGCGCTTGCCCGCTGCGGAGATCGAAACACTGACGGACGTGTCGACGCGGGCGCCCTTCACGCCTTTCGTGGCGCGTATCCGGTCGAGGTTGAAATCGGCGACGGTGGTTCTGTCGGCCGAGCCGTTTTCGGAGACCGCGCCGTTGCTGTTTGTTTTCATCGTGGCGATGTAGTTCGCTTCGCCGAGCTGGGCGGTACTCTGCCTGCGCAGCGAGTCGTCCATGGAGTTGGAGAACAGGAACGTGGCGGCGATGAACGCCGTGCCGATAAGGATGGCTATGCCTGCGGGGATGAGCATCCTCGCGCTTTTTTTCATGAGTTTGATGGTGATGGAGAACATGAGAAGTCCTTAATGCTGTGGGCGGGTCAGCGGCGGTGCTGGGCGACGGCGGCGTGCTGCGGAGCGCCCGGAACGCTTGGAGCACCCGGAACGAAAGACGCCTTTTCGGTGTGCCCCTTGAGGGCCGCCACCGGCGGTCTTGGAACGGTGGTGCCCGCGGACGGCCCGCCGACCAGTTGGGTGGCCCGCTCGCGCTCGTTCATCAACAGTTGGTTCATGCTCTCGGCGGTCGGGCGCTGCTCGTCGGCGACGATCTGGCCGTCGGCGAACACGATCGCACGATCGGCATAGGATGCGGCGACGGCGTCATGGGTGACCATGATGACGGTCTGCCCAAGTTCCTTGACGGATCGCTTCAGGAAGCTCAGCACTTCGGCGCTGGAGACGGAATCGAGGTTGCCGGTGGGCTCGTCGGCGAACACCAGCGACGGTTTGGTGATGAGCGCACGCGCGATGGCGACGCGCTGCTGCTGGCCGCCAGACAGTTCATTCGGCCGGTGCGTGAGACGTTCCTTGAGTCCCAGCGTCGTCGTCAGCATGTCGAACCACTGACGGTCGGGCTTCTGACCCGCCAGAGTCAACGGCATGAGGATGTTCTGCTCGGCGGTGAACATCGGCAGCAGGTTGAAGCTCTGGAAGATGAAGCCGATCTTGTGGCGGCGCAGCATGGTCAGCTGATTGTCGTTCATGGTGGTGATGTCGGCGCCGTCGAACACGATATGACCGCTCGTGGCCGAGTCGAGTCCGGCGAGCGTGTGCATGAGCGTGGACTTGCCGGAGCCGGACGGGCCCATGATCGCGGTGAACCTCCCTTGCTCGAACCGCACATTGACGCCGCGCAGCGCATGCACCGCGTTTTCGCCATGCCCGTAGTCCTTGACCAGGTCGATCGCCTCGATGGCGATGGGGTGCCGCTGTTCCTGCGCCGCACCGGCATTGGTCTGCGGCTGCATGATCTGCTGTTCCATAACGTCCTCTTCCATATCAATACAGGGATTTTCCCTGAACGTTACTTTCACCATACGGATGGCGGGCTCGGACCGGCATCGTGCGGCGGGGTGAATCGCCATCGTGCCCATCATCCTTGAGTATTACGCGCTCGAACATTGTGCGCGGTTTCACTGCGCTCGGCGGCCTCTCTCGGCCGGGAACGCACGGGCCCGTGGCGATGACGGGGGGATGATAGGGGATGCCTGGCAAGAAGAATTGTACGATGAGCGAGAACAGTGTTGAGAACGAGAATGGCGAAACGTCCATTTTCCAATGATTCTTAGATTTGCCCTCACGCCCCGAAACGGCATGTAACCGGTTAAAAACGATTTCGTGGCACAGGGAATGCCACGAAATGCCGAAAACAGCGATTTTTACCGTTTCGTGGCACGAAACCCCCTGCTTGCATCACTTTTCAAGACAAAAAGCCAAAATGTGGTCGGAACGGAGCTGAACAGCAGGATCGGACCATACGCCCTCCCGCTGGCGGGAGGTGGCGCGAAGCGCCGGAGGGTGGTTGTGCGGCGACATCCCACCCGCTTCACTACAGCCCAGCCAGCAAGGGCTATATGTAACAAACCCGCGCTGCATGACGTCAGCGCGGGTTTGTACGGGTTCCCCTTCTCGTTCCGCGTCACGGTTCCCCGACCGGCGACGCGGAAAATCCTTGCGGCTATCTAGCCAAGACCATCACTTGGCCAGTCCGGAGGCGCGCAGCGCCTCGAAGCCGCCCTTGAGGTCGTCGAGGATGTCCTCGATGTTCTCGGTGCCGATGGACAGGCGGATGGTGCCCTGGTGGATGCCCTGATCCTCCAGCTCCTCCAGCGTCTCCTGGGAGTGCGTGGTGGAGGCCGGGTGGATGACCAGCGACTTCACGTCGGCCACGTTCGCCAGCAGAGAGAACAGGTGCAGGTTGTCGATGAAGACACGCGCCGCGTCCTTGCCGCCCTTGATGTCGAAGGTGAAGATGGAGCCGGCACCGTTCGGGAAGTACTTCTTGTACAGCTCGTGGTCGCGGCGCCCCTCGATGGACGGGTGCGAGACGGACTCGACCTCAGGCACGGTCTGCAGGTACTCGACAACCTTCAGCGCGTTCTGCACGTGGCGCTCGACGCGCAGCGACAGGGTCTCGGTGCCCTGCAGCAGCAGGAACGCGGCGAACGGGGACAGGGTGGCACCGGTGTCGCGCAGCAGGATGGCGCGGATACGGGTCACGAAGGCGGCTCCACCAAGGGCCTCGTAGAAGTTCAGACCGTGGTAGGAGGGATCCGGCTCGGTCAGGGTCGGGAACTTGCCCGGCACCTCAGCCCAGTTGAAGTTGCCGCCTTCCACGACGACACCACCCAGCGTGGTGCCGTGGCCGCCGATGAACTTGGTCGCGGACTCGACCACGACGTCGGCGCCGTGCTCCAGCGGGCGGAACAGGTACGGGGTGGCGAAGGTGTTGTCGACGATCACCGGCAGATGATGCTTGTGGGCGATTGCGGAGATGGCCTCGAAGTCGGGCAGGTCGGCGTTCGGATTGCCGAAGGTCTCGAAGTAGACGAGCTTGGTGTTCTCCTGGATGGCGTCCTCAAAGTTCTGCGGAACCTCCGGATCGACGAAAGTGGTGGTGATGCCGTCGCGCGGCAGCGTGTGCTTGAGCAGGTTGAAGGTGCCGCCGTAGATGTTCTTGGAGGAGACGATGTGGTCACCGGACTGGGTGATGTTGCGCACGGCGTACTCGACGGCCGCGGCGCCCGAGGCGACCGCGATGCCGGCGGTGCCGCCTTCAAGGGCGGCGATGCGGTCCTCGAACACGCCCTGGGTGGAGTTAGTCAGACGGCCGTAGATGTTACCCGGGTCGGCGAGTCCGAAGCGGGCCTCGGCGTGGTCGAAGTTGTGGAAGACGTAGCTGGTGGTCGCGTAAATCGGCACTGCGCGGGAGTCGGTGGCCGGGTCGGCCTGCTCCTGGCCGACGTGCAGCTGCAGGGTTTCAAAACGGTACTTCTTGTTGGCTTCGGTCATGGTGGTCGCTCCTTTTCCCATGTCGGGATGCTGTGGTTTCCGTGTCTTTCTTGTCGCCACCCGTCGGCGGTTTCCAGCGTCTGGCGAGGTGTTGGTTTAGACCATAGGGCACATGGATGCGGCATCGCAAGTCCGGCGTTATCGCGGTTGCCTATAACCCTTTAAAAGCCGTTGGCATCATTGGTGTCGCAGGTCGTAACAGGAGCCCTAAAACCGACTATCCACGATGCGACACGCCGCTGCCGTCAGAGCCGGTTCCACAGGTCACGGATCATGTCGGTGATGGTCAGGTCGCGCAGGGATACCATCTTCGGGAACGTGCGGATCAGACGGCGCTGCTGGCGGTTGAGCGAGCGACGGACCAGCTCGCCGGCATCCGCAACCGGTCTGGATGCCGCACGAATGCCCTGCTGGGCTCCGGCCGCGAACCGGTCATACGCCTGCTCCGCCTGCCCGCGCAGTTTGGCGGACGTTTCGCGCCACTGCTCGTCGGCCTCGCTGATGCGTGTGTCGATCTGTCTGATCTGCTGCGATTTGAGCGCCTTGATGCCCTCGCTGACCTTCGCCAGACGCGAATCGAGACTGCGCAGACCGGCCTGGGTGATGGCCGCATCGATTACCACCACGACGAACGACAGTCCCGCGACGGCGTGAAGCAGCCATATCGGCCAGGACCGGACGATGTCGGACATCCACGGCTGGACCACCAGTTTGATGCACGTCGCCCCCGCGCCGAACGCCAGAAACCCGTTGAGATACACGCGCCCGTTGATGTTGAACGGCTTGCCGGAATAATCCCAGAAACGCATGTGGTACAGTTTCTCGATCGCCCAGCTCGACGCATATTCCAGCGTGCATGCGAGCACGCCGCTGGACAGGAACAGCGACAGCGGATTGTTCACGTCATGCAGCAGCACGACGACCAGCAGACCGCCGAACCCGTAGATCGGGCATA
>UMBF01053219.1_pt1 | contig 14537 bp, 13 predicted proteins | sample 1963901 | NCBI WGS metagenome assembly UMBF01 (sample SAMEA4835935, study PRJEB28245) | human gut metagenome | biome: gut microbiome; material: fecal sample | place: Denmark | collected 2008 | reverse complement strand
GGGCTTACTCAAGCCACCGGCTCAGCCGGTGGTTTTGACTGTATGAATTTTTCGGTTTGTGTTGCATATTTGTTACGGATTTGGTACAATAAATCTGTGCGGAAAAGGAACGTTGGAAGAGCGAAAAAGGGCCGGGACGGCGCAAAGCCGCCCTAGGGTAAAGGAGAGCGTTGCGGCATGGATGCGATTGCCCATACTCAGGTCAGTGTGGTCTGTCTGGTCACGCTGGCGGTCTTGCTGCGGGCGCAGCAGAAAATGCGGGATAAAAGTCTGCCCGGGCGGCTGTTCACGGCGCTGCTGTGGTCTGCCGGGGCGCTGACGATCGTAGATCATGGCAGTGCGCTGGCGCAGCTGGGCGCGTGGCAGGATCTGGGCATCCCCCTGACCTACCGGCTGAACGCCGGGGGCAGTATTCTGTTTTATCTGCTGGCGGCGTGCTGCTGCCAGCTGGTGTTTTTGTATGTGGAGGCAGAGCTGGGGCATACATGGATGGAGGACGGCCGCAGGCTGGCGCTCAGCGCCGCACCGGTGGCGCTGCTTTTGCTGGCGCTGCTGACAGCGCGGGACGAAAACGGCTTCTGCTATCTGGATGCAGAGGGGCTGCGGGGCAGCACCCTGTTCTGGGGGGCGAAGCTGGTGGGGCTTGCCTATCTGGCGGCGGCCTTTCTCCGCTGCAGCTGGACGCTGAGCAACTGGAAGCAGGAAACACCCAAAGAGGAACTGAAGACCCTGCTGCTGCTCGCGCTTGCGCCGGCGGCAGGCTTTTTGCTGCAAGGCTGGCTGCCCGGGCGCGGGTTGCTGTGCTGCGGCATTACGCTGGGGCTGGTGTGCGTGTATGTGCTGGTGTTGCAGACCAAGTTTACGGTGGATACCCTGACCGGCGTCAGCAACCGCATCGTGGCGCTGCGGTATCTGGAAAGCGAACTGCCCTACTACCGCCGTCACCCCAACCGCTCGCTGCACTTCCTCATGATGGACATGGATCACTTCAAGCACATCAACGATGAATACGGCCACCTGGAGGGCGATGCCGCGCTGGTGCTGCTGGCGGGCATTTTGAAAAAGGTGTGCGCCAACTATAACGGCGTGCTGGCGCGCTACGGCGGCGATGAATTTTGCATCGCCTGCGGCTGCAACAGCGTGGAGGTGCGCACCCTGATCGCCTCCATCCAGCGGGAGCTGGACGCAGCTAACGCCGCCTCCGGCAAGCCCTATCAGATCGAGATCAGCATCGGCTGCGCCCGCCTTGAGCCGGACATTGCCACCGTGCACGACCTAATCGATAAAGCCGATCAGGAAATGTACCACCTCAAGACCCGCAAGCGCGGAGTTTCCTAAAAATAAAGAAAGCACCTGCAACCCTTCCTGTCTGTGCGTTGGCACCCGAAGGCGTTTGCGGGTGCTTTTTCTTTGACCTGTTGAGCACCAAGAAGCAACCCCGCAGTGCGGATGTTTCCGCAGGAAACAGGCACTGCAAATGCCGTTTCCCTCTACGACCCCTCCTGTGAAAAAGCAATTTCGAAACGCCCGCAGGCGTTTCGAAACTGCAAATCAAAATAATTCTTCCGCTGAAAATGGCTAGAGTGCAACGACGACGACCGCCGCCAGCGGCGGAAACAGGAAGGAGTTGTTGGGGCAGCGGCCAGCAAGACGCACGTGCCGCCCAAGGCACGATGCGGATGCTGGGTGCCGCAACCCGATAGCGGAGGCCATTCAAAATCATCCCGCCCCGCGCTTTCTAAACGTTTTTTACCCTTCTGCCCTTGCATCCCGGGGTGGAACGCGGTATTCTTATAAAATAGACCGGAACCGCGACAGCACAGGGGAGGGAGACCACATGGACGCACAGGAGATCCGCACATTGCTGGGCAAAAGCATCTTTGAGCGGGCGCAGAAGTACCGCAAGCGTATCCTGCAAAGCAGCTGCACCACCAACGAGGACGGGGTGCGGCACCTGACGGCGCTGGTGCAGGGCAGCGGGCCGGACTGCTATTATACGCAGGTCTGGCTGCGGGAAAACGGCAGCTTTGTCAGCGCCTCCTGCGACTGCCCCTATAACCAGAATGGCGACGGCACCTACTGTAAGCACATTGGCGCGCTGCTGCTGCAGGACGCGGAAAAAAATCCGCCTGCCCCGGAAAAAAAGCCGGAGAGCATCCCCGGGGTGCAGCGGGGCGTTGCCGGGCTGAACCCGGAGCCCCGCAAGGACAGTTACAGCGCCGGGCTGGATATGCTGTTTGGCCGCAAGTGGCGGGGTGAGGAGCCGGAGACCGACTATGAGGCCCAGCTGCTGCTGAAGCGCTACCAGCGGGAGGATGCGCAGCCCCAGCCCCAGAACGCCGCCCAGCGCACCGGCTTTGCTCTGCTGGAACCGGAGCTTACGCCGCACAATGGCCGTATCTGGCTGCGGCTGCGGGTCTCGGACGGCATCGGCGGGCGGCAGTATCTGGTAAAAAGCATCCCGCAGTTTCTGGATGCGATCGAGCGGGGCGAAAGCGTCAGCTACGGGAAATCGCTGGCTTTCGTGCACCGGTGGGACGCCTTTGCCCCGGATGCGCAGCAGCTGCTGCGGCTGCTGCGCCGTCAGGTGAGCGCCCGGCAGGCGTTTGAAGCCGAGGGCACCATGCGCTCCGGCTGGGAGAAAGGCCCGGCGGGCGGCCTGCCGTTGACCGGCGAGGGGCTGGATACCCTTGTAGAACTTTACGCCGCCGAGGGCGTTGTGGGCGGCTATACCCTTAAAGAGGGTCTGCCGGTCATCAGCCTGAAGGTGGAGCGCCGCAAGGGCGGCGTGCAGCTGAGCTGCACCCCGGTGCTCAGCGGGGTGCAGGGGCTGGACTATGCCTACCTGCTGGGCGAAAGCACCCTCTGGCGGATGCAGCGGGAGGAGTGCCGCCGGGTGCTGCCGGTGCTGGATACCTTTGGCGGGCGCAGTTTGTTCTTTACCAGCGCGGACGCCGCCGCCTTTTGCAGCTATGTGCTGCCGGAACTGGGCAACCGGGTGAACATCGTGGACCCCGACCGGCTGCTGCTGAACCAGATCCCGCTGGAACCGGTGGTGCAGTTTTATCTGGATGCTGACCGGGGGCTTACCGTCACGGCTTACCCGGTCTTTCTGTACGGAGAGGACAGGGTAGCACCCGGCGAGCCGGTGCCGCCCGACCTTTTGCGGGATGCCCGCACCGAGAACCGGGCAAAGCGGCTGCTGGAAACCTATCTGGAACCCGAGACCGGCAAGCCGGGGCATTACAGCATTTCCGGGGAGGAGGCGCTTTTCCAGCTGCTGGAGGAGGGTATTCCCGCCCTGCTGGCCATGGGCGAGGTGTACCAGACCGATGCTTTCCGCAATTTGCAGGCTGCCCCGCCTAAAATTTCGGTAGGGGTATCGGTGCACGGCAGTGTGCTGGACCTAGAAGTGGACACCGGCGCCTTCCCGGTGGAGGAACTGCGGGAGCTTTTGCAGTCCCTGCACCAGAAAAAGCGCTACCACCGCCTGCGGGACGGCAGTCTGCTGCGGCTGGACGACAGTCTGGAAGGACTGGACGAGCTGAACGACACGCTGGAACTTTCCGGTGCAAAGCTGAAGGACGGCCACGCCGCCCTGCCGCTCTACCGTGCCCCCACGCTGGACTGGGCGCTTTCGGGGCAGAACGGCTTGCGGTTCGACCGGGACGATGCCTTCCGCCGCATCAGCCGCAGCTTCCACGCCGTGCGGGACAGCGAGTATACCCCGCCGCTCTCCCTGCAAAAGACCCTGCGCAAATACCAGCGGGACGGCTACCGCTGGCTGCGCACACTGGATGGCTACGGCATGGGCGGCATTCTGGCCGACGATATGGGTCTGGGTAAGACTGTGCAGGTGCTCAGCTACCTGCTGGCCATGAAGGAGGGCGGGCAGCAGCTGCCCAGCCTCATCGTCTGCCCGGCGTCGCTGGTGCTGAACTGGCAGGAGGAATGCCAGAAGTTCACCCCGCAGCTGCAAAGTGTTGCCATGGACGGCGATGCCGCCCACCGCGCCGCGCTGGTCGATGGGTGGGCACAGGCGGATCTCGTCATCACCAGCTACGACCTGCTGCGCCGGGACGAAAAACTGTATGCCGGGCAAAGCTTTTACGCCTGCATTCTGGACGAAGCGCAGGCCATCAAAAACCACACCACCCAGAAATACAAGGCGGTGTGCCGGGTGAACAGCCGGGTGCGCTTTGCCCTGACCGGCACCCCGGTGGAGAACCGCTTGGGCGAATTGTGGAGCATCTTCTCCTTTTTGATGCCGGGGTATCTGCCCCCCTACAAGACCTTCTGCGCCCGGTTTGAAAAGCCCATCGTGCAGGACGAGGATGCCAACGCCGTGCGGCGGCTGAACCAATTCACCGGCCCCTTCATCCTGCGGCGCATGAAGTCCGAGGTGCTGCGGGAGCTGCCGCCCAAGACCGAGAACGTGCGCCGCGTTGAGCTGGAGACCGAGCAGCGCAAGCTGTATCTGGCAGCGGTGGTGGACGCCCGGGAAAAGCTGCGGGCGGCAAAGCCGGAGGACAAGATGACCGTGTTTGCCGTGCTGATGCGGCTGCGGGAGATTTGCTGCGACCCGCGTCTTGTGGCAGACAACTGGACCGGCAGCAGCGCCAAGCTGGAAGCCTGTCTGGAACTTGTCACCGAGGCAGTGGCGGGCGGGCACCGCATTCTGCTGTTCAGCCAGTTCACCTCCATGCTGGAACTGCTGGCAAAGCGGCTGGACGAGGCCGGGGTGAGCCACTTCACCCTGCAAGGCTCTACCCCGAAGCCGGTGCGTGCCGAGCAGGTGCGCCGGTTCAATCAGGGCGAGGCGGACGTCTTTCTGATTTCGCTGCGGGCGGGCGGTACGGGTCTGAACCTGACCGCCGCTGATATCGTCATCCACTACGACCCGTGGTGGAACCTTGCCGCGCAAAATCAGGCCACCGACCGCGCCTACCGCATCGGTCAGCGCAACCCGGTACAGGTGTACCGGCTGATCGCGCAGGACACTATTGAGGAAAAGATCGTGGAGCTGCAGCAGGCCAAGCAGTCACTGGCCGACACCGTTACCGGCGGGGCAGACGGCGCGATTTTGTCTATGAACCCCGAACAGCTGCTGCAGCTGCTGGGAGAAGAAGCATAAAGGAGTGTATCCATCATGAAGGTTTGGGATCTGCATTGCGATACCCTGTACGAACTGCGCCGCGCCGAAAAGGCGGGCGCACCCAAAAGCTTTTTGCACAACGATCTGCATATCGACCTTGAAAAATTGCAGCAGGGGGATTATCTGCTGCAATGCTTTGCGGCCTATGTGGATCTGGCCGACCCCGCCCCCGGGGCCGACCCGCTGGTGAGCGTGCTGGAGGAGATCGACATCTTCAAGCGGCTCATGGCAGCTTATCCGGAAAAGATCGCCCCGGTGTACACCGCCGCCGACCTTGAGCGCAACCGCGCCGAGGGCAAGTTCAGCGCTATGCTGACGGTGGAAGAGGGCGGCTGCTGCAAGGGCAGTCTGGGCGTGCTGCGGCGGCTGCAGGAACTGGGCGTGCGCATGATGACCCTGACATGGAACTACCCCAACGAGCTGGCAGCCCCCAACGCAAACCCCGGCGGGCCGCTGGTGGCCAACACCGAGACCGGCCTGACCGAGCGGGGCTTTGCCTTTTTGGAAGAGATGGAAAAGCTGCACATCACCGCAGACGTGAGCCACCTTTCCGATAAGGGCTTCTGGGACATCGCAAACCACAGCACCCGTCCCTTTGCGGCAAGCCACTCCAACTGCCGTGCCCTGTCACCCCACAACCGCAACCTGACCGATGAGATGATCCGCGCACTGGCAGAAAAGGGCGGCATTGCAGGGCTGAACTACTGCGCTTCCTTTGTGGACGCAGACTCGGCACACCCGAAGCTCTGCCGCAGCACGGTGGAACGGCTGGCAAAGCACGCGGCACACTTCAAGCAGGTGGGCGGCATTGAGGTCATCAGCCTTGGCAGCGATTTTGACGGTATTGGCGGTCAGCACGAGCTGGAAACGGCGGCAGATATGCCGCTGCTGGCCGAGGCACTGCGCCGCGAAGGCTTTACCGAGGACGAGGTGGAAGCCATCTACTGGCGCAACGCATACCGCTTCTTTAAAAACAATCTGTAATAAAACGGCTTAAAATTGCAAAAAAATGCCCGGAGATGCCCTGCTGTGTGCGGGTATCCCGGGCTGTGTATTGCCCTGCGAGGGGAGGTTTTATATGGTCTGAGGCGCGCGTCCCCTGAAAAAGAACAAACGACTTGGAAAGATAAGAGGAATTATAACAATGGGTATCACGATTTCGCCGTGGATGATGGCGTTTCTCATGCTGATGACCGGCTTTGCAGGCTTTGTGGATTCGGCAGCCGGCGGCGGTGGGCTGATCAGTCTGCCTGCCTATCTGTTTGCCGGGCTGCCGCCCCACTACACCTATGCCACTAACAAGTTCAGCGCTGCCTGCGGCACGACCTTTGCCACGGCAAGCTTTTTCAAAAGCGGTGCCATGAACGTGAAGGTGGGTGTTCTTGCGGCCATCGGCAGCTTTGCAGGCAGTGCGCTGGGCGCGCACATCGTGCTGCTGCTCAGCGATGAGATGCTGCGCACCATGATGTTCATCATCCTGCCGGTGGCGGCGGTCATCATTCTGTGGCAGCGCAACCTGCCGGACGAGAACCGGGACGACGGCACGCTGGATCTGAAAAAGATTTTACTGGCGCTGGCCATCGGCTTTGGCATCGGCCTGTACGACGGCGTTATGGGCCCGGGCACCGGAACCTTTGCCATCATTGCCTTTACCACCCTGATGGGCTTTGACCTGCGCACCGCAAACGGCAACGGCAAGGTGCTCAATCTGGCCAGCAACTACGCCAGCCTGTTCACCTATCTGATGAACGGTCTGGTGGTGTTCCACATCGGCATCCCCTGCGCCATCAGCAACATTCTGGGCAACCTGCTTGGCTCCCATTTTGCCCTGAAAAAGGGTGCCCGCTTCATCCGCCCTATGATGCTGGTGGTGCTGGTGCTGCTGCTGGGCAAGCTGATCTCGGACGCGGTGCTGTAAGGGCAAGGCGGGACGATTTGGAATGGCCTCCGCTTTGCTCTGGCCATAATCAGCGGAAAGAATATTTTATTTGTAGTTCCGAAACGCCTGCGGGCGTTTCGGAACTACTTTTTCACGGGTAAAAACAAAGTCGGGCAGCCCGCGGGCTGTCCGACTTGTTTTTGCGAATAGGTTTTATTCCAACGTCAGCTCTTTATCAAAGAACGCGATGCCGAATGCGCCGGGGCCGGTGTGGGTGCCGATGACGCAACCGATCTGGCGCACCAGCGGTGCGTCCAGATGCAGGTTGTCCTGCAGGTAGGTCAGCAGCGGCTGCAGCTCCCGGTGGTTGACGGTGTAGCCCAGCAGCGGGGTGTAGCCCGGGTGGATGCCGCCCATCTCGTCGATCTTCTTGAACAGCGCCACATACACGCCGGGCAGACCGCGCGCCTTACCGGCCAGCGCCACCTTGCCCTCTATGACGGCGAGGATGGGCTTGATGCCCAGCATACCGCCCGCCACAGCTGCGGCGGCGGACAGTCTGCCGCCCTTGCGCAGGTACTTCAGATCGTCCACGGCAGCTACCAAATGCAGGTGCTGCTTGGCCTTTTCCAGATCGGCGGCGATCTGGGTGATCGTCTTACCGGCGTCCCGCAGCTGCACAGCCAGCCGCACCAGCAAGGACTGCCCCAGACAGACGTTCTCGGTGTTCACGAACACCACATTATCCACGTTGGCAAGGTCGGCAGCAAGTCTGGCGCACTGACCGGTGCCGGACAGCGCATCGGACAAAAAGATGCCCAGCACCTCGTCTCCGGCGGCAGCAGCGTCCAGATACAGCCGCTCGAACTGCTCCGGGCTGGGCTGGCTGGTGGTGGGCAGCTTGCGGCAGGCTGCCAGATGGGTATAGTATTCGCTGGGGGTCATGTCGATGCCGTCCCGCAGGACGGTGCCGTCCTCCAGCGTCACGTTCAGGGGGATCACGGTCACGCCCAGCTGCTGCGCCTCGGCGGGCAGGATGTCGCACGCGGAATCGGTGAGGATACGGATCATAATAATACCTCCGGTCTACCGGTAAAATACAGTATAAGCAACGCTTTTATTAAAAAGGTTGGAAATTATTATACCACCATTTAGGGCGATGTGTCAATGATTTGCATAAATTTGCCACGACAGAACGCCCAAACCTTGCGCACCCGGCGGCAGATATGGTACTATAACCGGGAACGAACCATAGCAGGAGGAGACCGACCATGCACAAGCTGAATCCCCGCACCGCCGCACTGCTTTCGGCCTTTGGCTGGGCGGTGGGGTATCTGCTGGCGGGCAAGGCGCTGGCGGTGCTGCTGCCCATGCCGCCCGGCGGTGCGGTGCGTTTCTGCCGGGTCTGCCTGCTGGCTCCGCTGGCGGAGGAAGGGGTGTTCCGGGGCGCGGTGCAGCGCCGGGCGCAGCCGCTGGGCAGGGGACAGGCTATTCTTTTGCAGGCGGTGCTGTTCGCCTTGCAGCACGGCAGCATCGCTGCCATGGTCTATGCGCTGGTGTGCGGGCTGGGTCTGGGGTGGCTGGCCGACCGCACCGGGCATCTCTGGCCGGGGGTGCTGCTGCACAGCGCAAACAACCTGCTGGTGCTGGCGATGGGATGAGAGGATGGGATACATGACCGATTTTGAACTGATGGGTCTTGCGCTGGAGGAAGCCGCCAAAGCCGCCGCCTTGGGCGAGGTGCCGGTGGGTGCGGTGGTGGCGCGGCACGGCGAGGTGATCGCCACGGCGCACAACACCCGGGAGACCGAGAAAAACGCCCTGCACCACGCGGAGCTGCTGGCCATTGATGCCGCCTGCAAGGCGCTGGGCGGCTGGCGGCTGTGGGAGTGCGAGCTGTTTGTTACCTTAGAGCCCTGCCCTATGTGCGCGGGCGGCATCATCAACAGCCGTCTGCGCCGGGTGGTGTACGGCGCTGCCGACACCAAAGCCGGGTGCTGCGGCTCGGTGACCGACCTGTTCGCGCTGCCCTTCAACCACCATCCGGTGGTGGAAAAGGGGCTGCGGGAGGCCGAGGCGCAGCAGCTTTTGCAGGCGTTTTTTGTTTCCCTGCGGGAAAAGCGGGCGGGCAGACCCCGCTGGAAGCCCCCGGTGCCCGAAAACAGGGGAAAATAAGGAAAAATAGTGGGAACTGCGTAAAAAATTGCAGTTCCCACTTTCTTTTTGGGCTGGATTGTGGTATATTATTCAATGGAATCTTGTCGAAACCCATCGCAACTGCAGGCAGGCACGCCAAAGCACCGGACCTTTGCCGGACACATAAACGGAACGCTGCACTGTCTGGGGATGGGCACAGGGTTTTTCCGGCTGGGGCACTGCGCCCGGCCGAGAATACCGAACAGGAGGGATATACTCTTGTACGAGGACGAGTTTGAACTGACCTTTCAAGTGCCGGAGGAAGAGAGCGCACCGGAGCCCCTTGCCGCACCGGCTGCAAAGCCGGCTGCGCCGGTGGAACCGGTGGTGGATGAACCTACCCGCATCATGACGCTGGGAAAAACGGCAGCGCCTGCGGTGGACGAACCCACCCGGGTGATCACGCTGGAAAAGCCCGCAGAGCCGCCTGCGGTGGAGCTGCCCGAAGCGCCTGCGCCGCAGCCTGTAAAAGAGCGGCCTGCCCCTGCCGCACCCGCTGCGGCGCGCCGGGTGCTGATCTCCGGCGGCGACCGGGGCATCGGTGCTGCCGCTGCCCGCGCCTTTGCGGCAGCAGGGTATCAGGTGGCGGTGCTCTACCACCAGAACGCAGCTGCTGCCGCTGCGCTGGAACAGCAGCTGCCCGGGTGCATCGCCATCCAGTGCGATGTAGCCAGCCGCGCCAGCTGTGAGCTGGCGTTCCACGCAGTGGAGCAGGCCATGGGCAGGGTGGATGTGTTGGTGTGCAACGCCGGCATCGCGCAGCAGAAGCTGTTTACCGACATCACCCCGGAGGAGTGGCAGCGGATGCTGGACGTGAACCTGAGCGGCGCGTTCCACCTGTGCCAGCTGGCATTGCCCGGCATGATCCGCCGCAAGCAGGGCCGCATTCTGACCGTGAGCAGTATGTGGGGCCAGACCGGCGGCAGCTGCGAGGTGCACTATTCCGCCGCGAAGGCCGGGCTCATCGGCCTGACCAAGGCACTGGCGAAGGAAGAGGGCCCCAGCGGCATTACGGTGAACTGCGTAGCGCCCGGGGTCATCGAGACTGACATGATGGCGGCTTTTACCGCCGAGGACAAGGCGGCGCTGGCCGAGGAGACCCCTGTGGGTCGGCTTGGCACCCCGGAAGAAGTTGCAAAGCTGCTGGTCTTTTTGGCCGGCGAGGATGCCGGATACATCACCGGACAGGTGTTCGGGGTGAACGGCGGCCTTGTGATCTGATGCACAGGGCAATATTACAGGAAATTCCCCGGAGTGGGAAGGAGAGAAAAAATGGGCATGACTTTGAAGGAACTGTTGACTAAGGGCGAGGGCACCCTCTCTGCACAGGAGGCCAAGGCGCTGGCGGCACAATGCCGCATGGATGTAGACACCCTCTACACCCTGCTGGAGGAGCGCGGCATTAAGGTCCTGGAGGAAGAGAACGAGCCGAGTCTGGACGTGGACAGCATCATTGCTGAGGTGGAGAACGCCGAGAACAACAACGATGACATGGGCCTTGCCGATGAAAACGAAGAGGATGCCGAGGAGAACCCGGCAGACCTGAAGGCTGCCATGGACGAGCTGCTGGACGACCCGGTGAAGAACTACCTCAAGCAGATCGGTCAGATCCCGCTGCTGAGCGCCGAGCAGGAGGTGGAGCTGAGCCGCCGCATCCATGCCGGTGCCGAGGCTGCACACATTTTGCAGGCAGACCGCCAGAAGTACGGCGCACCGGAGTACATCAAGAAGAACAGCGCCCGCTTCTCCTTTGAGGAGGACGAGAACAGCCGCAGCTACACCGAGGATCTGGACGAGGACGGCGAAAAGTCTGCCGAGGATGCCGAGGAAAAGGCAGACGAGGAAAAGGCCATGGAGGCCGTGGAGAACGGCCCCCTGAGCGAGGAACGCCGTCAGGAGCTGCTCAAGATCCGCCGCGACGGCCTGAACGCCCGCCGCAGCCTGAGCGAGGCAAACCTGCGTCTGGTGGTGTCCATCGCCAAGAAGCATGTCGGCCATAATCTGGCCTTCCTTGATCTCATTCAGGAGGGCAACATCGGCCTCATCAAGGCCGCCGAGAAGTTCGACTGCGACCGCGGCTTCCGCTTCTCTACCTACGCTACCTGGTGGATCCGTCAGGCCATCACCCGCGCTATCGCGGATCAGGCCCGCACCATCCGCATCCCGGTGCACATGGTGGAGACCATCAACCGGATGCGTCAGGCCACCAACCAGCTGGTGTACCAGAACGGCCACGAGCCCACCCCGGAGGAGCTGGCAAAGGCCATGGATATGAGCGTGGAGCGCGTGCGCGAGATCCAGCGCATGGCACAGGAGCCCGCCAGCCTGGAAAGCCCCGTGGGTGAGGAAGAGGATTCCTCTCTGGGCGATTTTGTCGCCGATGAGAACGCCGAAGCACCCGGCAAGGCAGCCGACCGCGCCATGGTGGCACAGCAGATCAATCTGGCACTCAAGAGCCTGACCCCCCGCGAGGAAAAGGTCATCCGCCTGCGCTTTGGTCTGGATGATGGCCGTCCCCGCACGCTGGAAGAGGTCGGCCGCGACTTCGGCGTCACTCGTGAGCGTGTGCGCCAGATCGAAGCCAAGGCCATCCGCAAGCTGCACAGCCGCAAGTGCCTGACCCTGCTCAACGGCCTGATCGAGTAATACTAAAAAATAGAGACACCGGAGCGTCTGTGGACGCTCCGGTGTCTCTGCTTTATAAATAAAATTTCAGTACGAGCTCAGCCCAAGGCTTACGTCCAGCGCCTGATCCACCCGCTTCTGGTCGGCGGCGGTGATCTGCCCGGCGCGCTCCCGCAGACGGTGCTTATCCAGCGTGCGGATCTGTTCCAGCAGCACCACGCTGTCCTTGGCAAGGCCGGTGTCTGCCGCCCGGATGTTGATGTGGGTGGGCAGGCGGGTCTTGTCCAGCCGGGATGTAATGGCTGCCGCGATCACAGTGGGGCTGTGCCGGTTGCCGATCTCGTTCTGTACGATCAGCACCGGGCGCACACCGCCCTGCTCCGAGCCCACCACTGGCGAAAGATCGGCGTAGAAAACTTCTCCTCTGTGTACCTCCATGGAATCTCCCTCCTGTTTGTCTGGAGGATGTGCCCCGCTATGTGATGCGTCCGGCGCATCCTGTCTGCTCTCAGTATGCGCAGGCGGGGTGCGGCTTATGCAGTGCGGGGGCGATATTCCATTGTATGCACAAAGGGTGGTCAGCTTTCCTCTTCCAGCGTGCAGAAGGCCAGCGCCATGCCGCCCTCGTGGCTTAAAGAGAGCCGGGCACGCAGCCGGTGCTGCGCCACCCATGCGGCAGTCTGCCCGCTGAAACGGTAAGCCGGGGCACCGTTCTCCTGCCGGACGGCCTCGATCTCACATAGAGAAAAGGGTTCCCGCAGGCCGGTGCCCGCCGCCTTGAGAAAGGCCTCCTTGGCGGCAAAATCTGCGGCGGCGCTGGCAAGGCGGTGGGCATTCAGCGGCGCAGGGGAGGCCTCCAAAAGCCCCAGTGCCGCCTGCTCGGCCGGGCCGTATACCCGGCGCACAAAGGCCGCCGCGTGAGCAGAGGAAAGGCTTTTTTCCAGATGGGAAAGGCTGCACAGGTCGCAGCCGATGCCGTAAAGCATACAAAGGCTCCTTTCGCGGGCAGAATGCCGCCCGGACATCGTTCATCTTGCCGGAACATTGCTGGAAATTTTGTGCAGGATGTGCAAATCCAGCGTAATTATCTTGAAGTTTCGGCGCAATTCGTGTACAATGGGACTAGTTTCAACCGAAGGGGGTGTATTGCGTGGGAGACGCAACCGCGATTTTCTCCATCCACGATAAAAAGGACTATGAGATCCACGAGATCGTACAACAGGTGTATGATGCTTTGAAGGAAAAAGGCTATAACCCGGTCAATCAGCTGGTGGGCTACATTTTGTCCGAAGACCCTACCTACATTACGACCTATAAGAATGCCCGTGCCATGATCCGCAAGGTGGATCGTGACGATCTGCTGCAGGCTATGCTGCGCAGCTACCTCAACGTGTAATACGGTCCTTTTCAGCCCCGCTGTCTTGCAAGACGGCGGGCTTTTTTTGCGCGTGGGACGATTGGGAATGGCCTCCGCGTTGCTCTGGCCATGTTCAGAGGAAAGATTATTTTAAATTTCGGGGTTCAGGAAAGTCTGCGGACTTTCCTGAACCCCATTTTCACGGGTGGGGTCGCAGGGAAAAGCCTCATTTATTATGGATAGGATGGTTTTGGAGACCATTTTAATCGTTTTCCACCAGCGGCAGGGTGAAGATCTGGTTCACCACCACCTCATACTCCCACGGCTCCCGCAGCTTTTTCAGTTGCTTTTCCAGCTTTTCTGCCCCGGCAAAGCAGTGGATGAGGTAGAACCAGTGCCCCTTCATCCGGCTGATGGCGCAGCCTGCGCTGCCAAACAGTTCGGTGTAGCCGTGGTACAGGTCGGTCAGGTAGCCCCGCAGCTCCTCTTTGGTGGCGGGTGCACCGCCCCGTGCTTTGCGGAAGAGTGCAGGGTCTGCGATGAGCCCGCGCCCTACCATGATGCCGGACAGGGCGGGGAACTCCTTTTCCAGCGCGTGGAGCTGGGCGGCGGTGGTCACATCGCCGTTGTAGCACACCGGCATAGTGCACCGGGGCAGCGCAGCGGCAAAGGCGGCGCGGTCGGCCTGCCCGCGGTACTGCTGCCGCATCACCCGGGGGTGGATGGTCAGCTCCGAGATGGGGTAGCGGCTATAAATTTCCAGAATGGCGGCAAACTCCTCCGGTTTCTCTACCCCCAGCCGGGTCTTGACCGAGACAGGCCCCTCGGTGCGGGAGAATACGCCGTCCAGAAAGGCGTCCACCTTGGCAAGGTCCCGCAGCATTCCGGAGCCCTTGCCCTTGGCAGTCACCGTCCCGGCGGGGCAGCCCAGATTCAGGTTCACCTCGGTATAGCCCAGCGCCCGCAGCTGCCCGATCATCCATGCAGCCAGCTCGCCGTCCTTCGCCAGCAATTGCGGGATGACCGGCGCACCGGGGTTTGCCTCCGGGGCAAGCTCTGCCATCTTCTTTTTAATGAGCACCCGGTTCTCCGGCGGGGAGATAAACGGCGCATAATAGCGGTCGGCAGCGCCTTGTGCGCCGAACCATTTCTGATGGGTCTGCCGCCAGACCCGGTCTGTGAACCCCTCCATGGGGGCAGCATAATAAAGCATGGGCGTTTCTCCAAACGATTTTTGTTATCGGTATTGTAGCATAAAATTGCGTGAGGGGAAAGGGGAGGGGACGGGGGATGTTCTCTTTTGACACCAAAAGAGAACCAGAAAA
>UMBF01005538.1_pt1 | contig 14730 bp, 13 predicted proteins | sample 1963901 | NCBI WGS metagenome assembly UMBF01 (sample SAMEA4835935, study PRJEB28245) | human gut metagenome | biome: gut microbiome; material: fecal sample | place: Denmark | collected 2008 | reverse complement strand
TTTTCCTTCCTCTTTGAACTCCTACCTTTCCCTTGCTTGATAGTACGGCGCAGATTGCCAACATGTGACCGCTGCGAAATAGGGGGACGGCAGAGGATTTTTTCTCTGCTACGGACGAACTACCTTCGGAGTCCGTCCTCTTGAGCAACCTGTTCGCAGGGTCAGATAGCGTACTGCTACACATGCGGGTTAATCAACGCAAGGCGCGGCATGACCGTGCCGCGCAAATCCTTGGCACGTTGTACCGCACGGCACCTACGAATTTAGATGTTTGGTACAATTTATCCTCGCAGACCCTGTCTATTATAACGCGCTCACGAGTTGCGCGGCACGGTCATGCCGCGCCTGCGTAGAGTAAACCACCTGTGTAGCAGTACGGTATCTGTGAACTGCGAAAAGGCGGAGAAAGTCATGTAAGAGTAACCCGACTGCCGTTCTCTTTTTCGGAGCGGTCTCCGGTCTCTGGTCTGCGCCAGACCCTCTAAGGGAAAGGGGAGATACACAAGAGGGTGGAAACCGCAGGTGTCTACCCTCTTGTGCGCCTGCGCGGCGTCAGCGCACATTTCGTTCGCTTCTCAAGCGGTGGCTATATATAAGGAATAGGCGAAGAAAAAAACACTTGAAATTTCCGCGCAATATGATATAATAGAAAAACTGAAATTTCAATGCCTTGCAAGCTTATGCTCGCAAGGCGTTCTTTTTTTGCCTTGCGGCATAGACGGGGCAGAAAAAACAGTGTTCAAAACCAAGTTAGACGAATTAGGCTTCCTGCTGGCGTATCCGCTGCAGATCTTTGTGGTCAGTCCGTTCTGCCGATTTGTATTTTACGGACGCATGGGCGCGCGCACGCATATCTTCGCAGAGGGATAACAGGCGAGTTCGGAAGGATTTGCTGGATAATGTCAGGAAATAGGGAAATTGGCAGAATGCACATAGGATTGACGATAGATTTGGTAATTTCGTTCAAAATCACGGAGCAAAAATTGAAATCTTAGCTGGTTCTTTACGCGAAAAAGAGTATAATATTCTATGCAAAAGGTTATCACATTAAGAAAGGGTGGGAACAATGTCATATGACTTTCTGTTGACGATTGCGATCATCATGTTGTTCACAAAGGTATTCGGCCTTACTTCGGAGCGCGTGCATATGCCGCAGGTTGTCGGTGCACTGATTGCCGGTGTGCTGGTTGGCCCGAGCTGCCTCGGCTGGGTAGGCGAGACCGATTTTCTGGTAAAGGCCGCTGAGATCGGTGTAATCATCCTGATGTTTAACGCAGGTATGGATACTGATCTGGACGAGCTGAAAACCACCGGTTTTGCGTCCTTCATTATCGCGCTGATCGGTGTTATCGTGCCGCTGATCGGTGGTGCTGCATGCTATCTGGCGTTCGACAATGATCCGACCGACCCGATGAACATGCTGAAGGCTGCTTTCATCGGTGTCGTTCTGACCGCTACCTCGGTTTCGATCACCGTCGAGACCCTGCGTGAGATGGGCAAGCTGAAAAGTAAAGTCGGTACAGCAATCCTCGGCGCGGCTGTAATCGACGATATCCTCGGTATCGTGGTGCTGACCATTCTGACCGCACTGACTGACCCGTCGGTAAAGCCGATTCTGGTACTCGGCCGCATCGTTGCGTTCTTCGGTTTCGTACTGGTTGTTGGTCTCGTTATGTACCGCGTATTCCTCAAGATGGAGGAGAAGTGGCATCATCATCGCCGTATTGCAATCTATGCGGTAGCATTCGCATTCCTGATGAGCTATGTTGCAGAGCGTTACTTCGGTATTGCAGATATCACCGGTGCATACTTCGCAGGCATCGTAATGTGCCGTCTGTCCTCTGCGCGTGACTACGTTGCAAGCAAGACCAACGTGCTCGGCTACATGCTGTTCTCTCCGCTGTTCTTCGCTTCCATCGGTATTAAGACCAACCTGGAAGGTCTGACCAGCACCATGGCGATCTTCGCAGTGGTACTGACCATCATTGCAATCCTGACCAAGATCATCGGCTGTGGCATTGGTGCCCGCATCATGGGCTTCCATACCTATGATGCGTTCTCCATCGGTCTGGGCATGGTATCCCGCGGTGAGGTTGCGCTGATCGTAGCACAGAAGGGCGAGCAGGCCGGTCTGATCGACCCGCACATGTTCCCGCCGATCGTACTGGTCGTTATCGTTACTACGCTGGTAACGCCGATTCTGCTCAAGCTCGGCATGAGCAAGCAGACCCCGGCAAACACGGAGTTCAATGCACAGGAAAAGGTGCAGATGCCCAAGGTAAGCCAGCACTAAAAATTGAAAATTGAGGATGGAGAATGGAAAATGCTTCATCCGAAGGAAAACAACGTCCTGTATTGTGTGCAGGACGTTGTTTTTGTATTTGCTAAATTGCAGGACGGGGCACTCTGGAGTGGCTTCTCTTGCAACTTTGCCGCAATTCACCTTCTGGGGCACCCCGCCCTGCTTGTTATCGTCAGCATATTCGCCCTTGCGATATTGAAGCCTTGCGGCAAGTATGCTATAATAGTAGCGTTTAATACTATCTCTTAATGGAGGAAACAACATGAAAGCAACGAAGCTCCTGCCGATTCTGGCGGTCGTGCTGTGTGTTCCGGGGATTGCGCTGCGCGCGCTGCACCTGCTGAACGGTTTTGACGTAAGCACCGGCTTGCCGACGGCAGGCGATAAATGGATCTGGTTCGTAATCGCGCTGTTCGCTATCAGTGCAATTGTATATGCTGTGCTGGCGCTGCCGCTTAAGACGCGCGATAAGGTGCCGTTTGAGCAGCTGCTCGGCACGAAAGAGACGCTGTTCCGCATGGCGGCTGTCGTTGCGGGATTGATTGTAGCGGCGGGCAGTCTGGGTTACCTGTATCTGACCATCACCACGGCAGAGCAGGACGTGGCTGCATGGGCGCGTGTTCTGGAGATCGTCTACGCAATCATGGGCGTGCTGACCGGCGGCTGCATGATCAGTCTGGCTAAGGCACAGGGCGTACAGATGACGGAAAAGAGCGCCGCAATGACGCTTGTACCGCTGTTCTGGAGCTGCCTGCATCTGCTGGTCAACTACCGCATGACCTGCACCGATCCGAAGCTGGCGTCGTTTGGCTTTGGACTGGTAGCGGATGTGATGATTGTGCTGGCGTTTTATGAGCTGGCGCGTCTGCTGTTTGGCAAGCCGGCGCCGGCTATGCTGGCGTTCTTTGCCGCAGTGGCGGTCACCATGTCGGTGTCGGATATCGGCGGCTACGGTCTGGCTATGCTGATGGGAATTCCGTCCATGTGGTCGATCAAAATGGTGCTGCGCGGCATTCTGGCTGCAGCAGCGTGCGTTATGCTGGCTGCTGAGCTGTTCTGCCTGTGCCGCTCGGATGCAGCGCAGACGGCAGCCGAGAATTAACAGGGGAGGACACCGAAATGCTGTTTGTATGCTATCCCAAATGCTCGACCTGCCAGAAGGCGAAGACGTGGCTGCAGGAGCGCAGCGTGGCGTTTGACGAGCGTGATATCAAGCAGGACAATCCGACCGAGCAGGAGCTGCGTGCGTGGCACGAAAAGAGCGGTCTGCCGCTTAAGCGGTTCTTTAACACGAGCGGCCTGCAGTATAAGGCGCTGGGGCTCAAGGACAAGCTGCCGGCTATGACCGAGGACGAGCAGTATGCGCTGCTCGCGACCGACGGCATGCTGGTCAAGCGCCCGCTGCTCATCGGAGAGGACTTTGCTCTTCCGGGTTTTAAGGTAAAAGAATGGGAAGAGCGGCTGTAACAGCCGTTCTTCTTGTAAAAAGCTGTTGACAAGCAGGAGAAATTCCTGTATAATAAATCTTGCTTATCGGGCAAGATACGGAACGGTATCGAAGTGGTCATAACGAGGCGGTCTTGAAAACCGTTTGTCCGAAAGGGCGCGTGGGTTCGAATCCCACCCGTTCCGCCAATCACGAGATTGCGCGCGGAGGGTTCGATCGAGGATAACTCCGCGTACAACTCAATACCTTGACATGGAGACATACCCAAGCTGGTGAAGGGGCTCCCCTGCTAAGGGAGTAGGTCGAGAAATCGGCGCGAGAGTTCAAATCTCTCTGTCTCCGCCATGAAAGCTGCACTTTTTGTTGCGAAAAGTGCAGCTTTTCTGCATTTATAGATAGAAAACGATAACTTTTAGAACGACTTAATTTTTCTTGACAGCAATCGTGACAGCAACGGGCTAATTTACGGCTTCCAGACTGGAGATCAGCTCCTCCATACGGGCGGCGCTGCTGCGCTGCATTTGATCGCTGACATGAGCGTAGGTTTTCAGTGTGAACGCAGCGGTACTGTGACCTAAATTTGTCTGTACGGTTTTAATATCATCGCCGTTTTCTAACGAAATCGTAGCGAATGAGTGGCGCAGAGAATGGAACGTGTAATCGCCCATACCGCAGGAACGCAGCAGACGCTTGAGGTGCTTGTACACGGTCTGGTGGTTGAGTGCGCGGCCAAATTCATTGGTGAAAACCAGATCGAACGGATTGTTCCACAGCGGTCCGGCGGCTAAACGCTGACGCTGCTGCTTGGTGCGCTGCTTCTGAAGCGTAAGCATAGCCGTTTCCGCCAGAATAATACGCCGCTGCTTGTTCTCTTTCGGGTCAATGAGCGTATAACTGTAATCACCTTTCTTGCATTTCTGCTGGAGCTGCTTGCGTACAACAAGGCTGTTTCGGTTCCAGTCAATATCAGCCCAGCGCAAGCCGAGAATTTCGGACTGGCGCATACCGGAGAAAATATCGAGGAAGAACAGATAATAGAATTCGTCCTTGCGGATCAGATCGAGAAACTGATTCAGCTCGGCAGAGGTGATCGCTTTGGCGCGGGTTTGCGTTACACGCGGCAGAGAGCAGAAGTCAGCAACATTGCGCTGTAAGATCTCATCGCGCTGTGCGGCGGTCAACAGGGCGTGCAGCGTGCCGAATACAGTGTGTACGGTCTTGGGAGCGAGTCCTTTACCGCCTGCCCATAAAGACGAAGCAAAGCGCTGTACCTCGCGGTGGGTGAGGTCGGTTAAACGGCGGGAACCCAGTGCGGGAAGAATATGCAGCCGAAGATTTTTCTCGTAACTGCGCTGTGTGGAATCGGTCAGCGTGGCAACGTGAGTTGTCATGTATTCTGCGGCATATTCGGCTACCGTGATTTTACGCGGTTCCTGAAAGGTGCCGTTGTCAATACTGGAGGTTGCAGCACGCAGTTTCTCTGCGACTTCTTTCTGTGTTTGGCCGTAAATGGTATGACGACGAGGCTTTCCGGTTTCCGGATCGTAACCGGACACATACTGACCCTGCCAGCGGCCGTCTTTCCGCTTGGTAATAGAGCCGCTTCCGGCTTCACGCTTTTTATTTTTTCGTGCCATAAGTAAAAGAATACTCCTTTCCGGCACATACAGTTCGATTGTATGTCCATTATTGTAAACAGAGGACTCAAGCACATCATTGACATATACACGAACATCAGCAATTCGGTTCAAATCTTCACAATTCAATCGCATTTCATAACTTAAATCAGCGAAAATTTTATTGTTATTGCCCGTAGAATTCTCTATAATATGCTCTAGTCCAGCTTGGCGATTATCTATCCACCTACAAACTTACCCCCAGAGAACTTGCAATGAAAATTATCCTGGATGTGATCGAGAATACCGGAATTACAGCCACCGCAGGTATTGGTACGAATCTTTATTTATGTAAAGTCGCAATGGATATCTTGGCAAAACATATCCCTGCGGATGAGAACGGCGTGCGCATCGCAGAGCTGGATGAGATGACCTACCGTCAAACCATGTGGTCGCACCAGCCACTCACCGATTTCTGGCGGGTTGGACGTGGATACGCCAAGAAGTTAGAGGCACACGGAATGTTTACCATGGGCGATGTTGCGCGAATGTCGGTATGCAATGAGGATCTTCTTTACCAGCTCTTTGGGAAAAACGCTGAGTTGTTGATTGACCATTCGTGGGGCTGGGAACCCTGTACCATCCAAGCGGTTAAGGCATATCATCCCAGTGAAAACAGCCTTGGTTCCGGTCAGGTCCTGCATTGCCCGTATTCCGCAGAAAGGGCTCGGTTGGTGCTGAGAGAAATGGCAGAGCAACTGGCACTGGATTTGGTGAGTAAGAAGCTGATGACCGACCAGATTGTTCTGACGGTCGGCTATGACATTGAGAACCTAACTGATCCGGCACGGCGAAATCGTTATCATGGCCCAATAGTCAAGGATCACTATGGCCGCGAGGTTCCAAAGCACGCCCATGGAACCGAGCGCCTGAACGATTATACCTCCTCTACAAAGAAAATCATGGGGGCAGCTACAGCGCTCTTTGATCGTATTGTGAATACCGACCTCATGGTGCGGCGACTTAACATCGTTGCGGGTCGGGTGATTTCAGAGAGTGAGGCGATGACCAGAGAGGGCGAATTTGAGCAGATGGATCTGTTCACCGATTATGCTGCCGTTGAGGCTCGTCGAAAACAAGAGCAAGCAGAACTGGATCGGGAGCGAAAAATGCAGGAGGTTATGCTCACTATTAAGAAGATGGTGCCCATACGAACTATGAATTATCGGCGCATAGACCGCACGGTTGCAGGACATATTCGACCCATCCGTTACATCTGTACCCTCAGTCTGTGAGGGGGAACATCGTATAGGAGAAGGCGGCAGCGGGATGAATCTGCTGTGGCTGCAGATAAACTTTGCGCGCTTCCAAGCTGAGGAGTTTACACTGAATTTGGGATGGCCGCTATGCCCGTGTCAGCCTGCCCAGTGGAAACTTCAGCAGCACACACGCTTCTGTAACGGCTGTGTCGGCTGACAGAAGCGTGGAATGGGCTGGAACTTTAATCAGTTTTTGTGGATACAGTGGTCAAAACATCCATAGACTCCCTTGAGCCGCTGGCGGCTCAAGGGAGTTTTTTACGATAAATTCAGATTCCTCGATAAATCTCGATTTGCCCTTGCATAAAGAAAAAATAAATGTATAATTATTAGACACTTGATTGTGAGGAGTGCAGAGAAGAATGTCCATTGAAACGTCGAAAAAGAAAAAAGGCATCCAGATGCCCCACACGTACATTATTCTGTTTCTGATCGTGTTGGTTGTCTGCCTGCTGACCTACGTGATTCCTGCCGGCCAGTTTGAGCGCCAGGAGGATGCCAGCGGCCGTATGCTGATTGTACCGGGTACATACACTCAGGTGGAATCGTCACCGGTTTCACCGCTGGAAATCCCCATGGCTTTTGTGAGAACTCTGGGCAGCTCCAGCGTAAACGAGATCATCTTCTTTATTTTCATCATCGGCGGCGCCTTTGAGCTGATTATGCAGACAGGGATGATCACCGCCTTTTGTGCCAAGCTGGGCAAGATGTTTGCGGGAAAAGAAAAGCTGCTCATCCCCATCTTCATTACGGTCTTTGCCGTAGGCGGCTTCACCATGGGAATGTCTGTGGAGGTTCTGGTGTTTGTGCCTATTGGGATTGCAGTGGCCAAGGCAGTGGGCTATGATACCATCACAGGTACAGCCATGATCGCCATGGGCTCCATCGTGGGCTTTACGGCGGGCATCTATAATCCCTTTAATGTGGGTGTGGCTCAGTCCATCGCGGGTGTGACTCCCATGTTCTCCGGAGCCTGGTATCGCTGGATTATCCTGGTGGCGTTTATTGTTGTGACCAGCCTGTATATTATTCATTACGCGGAGAAGGTAAAGAAGAATCCCTCCAAGAACCTGATGGGGAACGAGGATTCCAACCTGGAGGATGTGGATGTATCTGCGATTGAAGTGACCGGACGGCACAAGCTGATCCTTCTGGCCGTTGTCATCGCGTTGGCCGTTTTGATTTACGGCGTGGCCTACTTGGGATGGTTTATCACCGAAATGGCTACTTTGTTTTTGGTGCTGGGTGTGGTATGCGGTATTCTGGCCGGGTTCAGCGGCAACAAGATCTGCGATCTGTATGTGCAGGGCATGGCCAATATCACCTTCGGTGCGCTGATTGTGGGAGTGGCCGGTACGATCAATACCGTTATGGTGGACGGCATGATCATTGATACCATTATCAATGCCTTGGCCAATGCGATTGTGGCACTGCCCAACTCGGTAAAGATCATCGGTATGTTCCTGGTGCAGAACATCATCAACCTGCCCATCAACTCTGGTACGGGCCAGGCGGCAGCCACCATGCCGATCATGGCGCCTGTGGGCGATCTGGTGGGCCTGACCCGCCAGAGCACTGTGCTGGCCTTCCAGCTGGGTGACGGCCTGACCAATGCCATCTACCCCACTTCGTCCACCATGCTGGGATTTTTGGCTGCGTCCAAGATTCCCTATTCCGTGTGGCTGAAGTACGTCATTAAGCTGGTGATTTTGCTCAGCCTGGTTTCTATGGCCTTCCTGGCTTTGGCTGTGGTGATCGGTTACTGATCCGTTTAGAGCTGGCCGCCGCAACTGCATGGCGCGACGGCAGGATATTATAAATTTCAAAGATATAGGATGGGACATGCCATGGAAGAAATTCAGAAGCAAATTGCGAATATCGTTTCAGAGCTGATGCCGCAGCTGTGCGCGCTGAGCGACGAAATTTTTGATTACGCCGAGCCGGGCTATGAGGAGTACCGCTCCTCAGCTGCGCTGACAAAGTGGCTGCGAGCCCACGATTTTGAAGTAACCATTCCCTACGCCGGGCTGGATACGGCTTTTTGTGCCGTGTACCGCCACAAGGGAGGGCGGGCTGCCGGAGGGCGCGCAGTAGGATTTTTAGGGGAATATGATGCGCTGCGGGGCCAGGGACATGGCTGCGCCCACCATATGCAGACCCCTGCCATGATCGGCGCGGCAATGGCCCTGCGGGGAGTGCTGGAGTCTTCGGACCAGCCCTTTGAGATCCATGTGATCGGGACGCCCAGCGAGGAGTCGCTGGACGGAGGCAAAAACGAGATGGCCGCCCACGGCGGGTTTGACCATATTGATGTGGCCTTCATGGTGCACGGCAGCACATTGACCCAGCTGGAGACGCCCTCTCTGGCTCTGATCGAGATGGATGTGGAATTTCACGGCAAAACCGCCCACGCGGGTATTGCGCCTTATGCTGGGCGCAGCGCAGTGGATGCGGTGACCATGCTGCAGACAGGGCTTGGGCTCATGCGCAATCACCTCAAGGATTCCAGCCGGGTGAGCAATATTGTGCTGGCTGGGGGGACGGCAGTCAACTCCGTGCCCGATTTTGCCAAGGTTAAGGTAGAGATCCGCCACTCCTCCATGGCGTATCTGGAGAGCGTGGAGCAGTGGACCCGGGAGATTGCCCAGGCTGCTGCCATGGCTACCCAGACACAGGTACAAATTACCCCTGTGGCGCATATTTACAACACCACCATCAATGATGCCATGGGTGCGCTGCTGATGGAGTGTGCAGAAAAATTTGCGTGTGACGGAATTGCTCCGCCCCGGAAGGACTGCGGTTCTACCGATTTCGGCGCGGTGACCCACCGGCTGCCCAGCTGCTGCCTGCGGGTAAAGACCATCGAGACAGATGATCCTCCTCACACGGACGCATGGGTAAAGACCGGGAAAGAGGCGCGGGCTCATCAGGGCATCTATGACGGTGCTGTGTGCTGTGCACTGGCTGCCTTCCGCCTTGTGACGGATGAGGCTGCCTGGCAGGATGTGTACCAGTGTTTCCTTGCACACCAAAAGGAGAATTGAGGAATGGAAGAACTCTCACGGGAATGCCTGATGGAGACACTGGATGTGTTTTCCGGGCTGAAGCGCATCGGCGGTTCGGAAGATGAGCACCGTGCCTGCGGCTATCTGATCAAGAAGCTGCAGGAATGGGGCATTCCATGCCGCGTGTATGAGTGTGACGGATATGTCTCCACTCCTATAGAAGCGTCAGTTACTGTAGAGGGGATGGATCAGACCTTTGAAGCCCTTCCCCGTTCCTTCTCCGCCCATTGTCCGGACGGAGTGACCGCTCCCTTGTTTTATGATGTCCATGCCCACGACCAGCTGAAGCCCAGACAGGAGCAGGATTGGTACGCGGGGGCGCGGGGCTGCATCGTGATTGGGGACAATTTTTATGAGGACTATGTTCAAAAGCTGCGGGGATACGGTGTAAAGGGCCTGATCCATCTGTGGACCAGCGAGGAGCCTGTGCTTCACTACGAGACGGTCAGCCCTGTGTGGGGCACCGCGGAGCCTGAAAACGGAAAAACCTATCCTGATTTTCCGGTGGTGGGCCTGAGAAGCTGTGACAGAGAATCCATACTGCCCTTGCTGACGCCTGGAGCCTGCAGCCGTACCGCGACGGTGCGCAGCGTACTGCAGTGTGGATGTGTGCGTCTTCAGATCCCTGTAGCCGAGCTGGCCGGTGAAACGCCGGAGTATGTGCTGGTGGGCAGCCACTATGACTCCTGGGATTATGGTGTGACGGATAATGCCACCGGGAATGCCGCTGTGTTGGAACTGGCACGGGTACTGTCCCAGAAGCAGCTGCGGCGGGGTGTCAAAATCGCGTGGTGGCCGGCCCACTCCAACGGACGGTATGCCGGGAGCACTTGGTACTGCGATGAGCAGTTTGAGGACCTGGATGCCCGTTGTGTGGCGCTGGTCAACATGGACTCTCCCGGCTGTATGGGAGCGCAGGAGATCGGGTTTTCCACGTCCGGTGTGGCAGGGGATACCCTTGGGGATATCCTGCGTCGGTGCACCGGGCAGGCTGAGGTGGTGATCCGCCCGCTGGGGCGGGGATCAGACCTGTCATTTTTCGGGCCGCGCATTCCCATCCAGGTGTCCTTTGACTTTTATCAGGCGCCGCCCAACCGTGGCCGCTGGCACTGTGCAGGCAGCGGCGGAGGCTGGTGGTGGCATTCCGTGGAGGATACCATGGATAAGGTGGACCCCCAGCTTCTGATGAGGGATACACGGGTGCTGGTGGAGCTGGTAAAAGAGTTTGCCGATGAAGCGCATCTTCCCTTTGACGCGGCAGGGTGTCTGGCGCAAATGAGAGATACTGTGGCAGACATCCGGACCCATTGCGGCGATGACTTTGATTTCGCTCCTGTAGAACGGGCACTGGAGGAGCTGGACAAGGCCTGTGCCGGGCGTATCTGCTTTTCCAGTGACAGACAGGCGAAGGAGGCAGGAGGCCGGCTGACGAGACTGCTGTGCAGTGCCTGTGATGAATATCACTTTGACAACACATTTGCAGTGGGCCTGCTGCCCGGTCTGCAGCTGGTCAGGGGCAAGCACCGCAATGACCTGCCACCTCAGGAATTTTTGTATTGGCGGACAGCCTTCCGCCGGCAGGTGAACCGCTTTGTATCTGAGTGCACAAGCATTGTCCAAGCACTGAACAGCGACGCGGACAGTGTGGTATGATAGAGAAAGGGGATATGGATTATGCAGACCAATATCAAAGAGTATGACGAATCGTTTGATCTTACCCAGGCACTCCAAAAGAAGGGCACCAAGGAATATGGTTTTATTCATTTGGCCCAGCGGGCCAACGGTTCATGGGTGAATATTCCCATTATGCTGGCGGTGGGCGCCCAGGACGGTCCCACGTTGGTGGTGGATGCCTGCAACCACGGCGACGAGTATGAGGGTACTGAGGGAATTATCAAGACCTTTGAGGGGCTGGATGTATCCAAGATGAAGGGAAGCTTCATTGGAATCCCTGCCCTGAATGCAGAGGCCTTTGCCGAAATGAAGCGCTATAATACCCTGGACTTTGTGCCCCAGGATCTGAATCGCATCTATCCGGGCGGAACCGGCCCCATGACGGCTTATGTGTGCAGCTGGTACTGTGAGAACATCATCAAGAAGGCTGACGCGGTGATCTGCATCCACGGCGGCGGCAACAGCGAGTATCTGGAGCCTGTTGTGCTGTACTGCGGAGAGGAGTCTCCTGTGGCGTATAAGTCCCGTGAAATGGCCCAGTGCTTTGGCTTTAAGGTCTTGTGGAAGAACACCCGCTACGCGGAGAACAGCGGAATTGAGGATGAGTATGCCTATCAGATGGGCATTCCCTGCATTACACCCGAGATCGGCGGACAGTGCACCCGCATGTATCAGCGGGATGAGCACAAGCAGATGTTGGAGACCGGAATTCGCAATGTGATGACCCTGCTGGGGATTCTGGAGGGCAGCGTGCCCGCCAATGAGGGCGTACACCACTATGACATTGATTATATCTATAACCGCAACGGCGGGATTCATGTGCCTGTGAAGAAGGCAATGGATTCTGTGCGTAAGGGCGACACGCTTTCCATCATTACGAACCTGTTCGGAGAGGAAGTGGATCGGGTCATTGCTCCCTTTGACGGTGTGGTCATCGGGTACTGGACATATTCTGTCTGTCCTCCTCATGGCTGGGTATACATGGTTGGCAAGCCTGTGGATGGGGAGTAAAGCGCCCAGATCCATGCATCCTGCAAATCGAAGTGCCAGTTGAGTATCCTAGATACGAACAGGGCAGAAGCAGAGTGGGCTGTACATGGCCTGCAGAAATGAAAAAGGGCACCCTTTTGGATGCCCCAGTCTGTCGAAAAAGTCCAGCGAAAGCTGGGCTTTTTCGTTTGTAAACGGGAAAAATGAGTGGTGAGGGATGCTGAAACGGGGAAAAATGGGGCACAATGACCGGGTGTCTGGACATGCTGACAGCCAGCTTAGCTGGTGGTTTTGACTTGAGCTTATGCAATCAACAGCTTCTTATTGTTGGATAGACAACTTGATTTTCTGATAGGTGTTCCAATCAATGAGGTTTTGTTTGCGAAGGACCTCATTGAAGTAATCAAACCAGATTCGTTTCGTCAAAGCCTCGCGGCTTGGTTTTCTCATACGCAGGCCCCCTTTGCTACAGTATGCCTGATCTTTTGGGCGGTCATACCTGGCATGATGATAAAAAATGAATCTGCTCATTTTCCAAGGAGCAGGGCCTGTGCGAGGGTAATTGGGCCCCTTTTGGTGATCGACTGCACTGAGATTGTTCCGTAGGGTAAGGTTGTATCTCATATACCGCTCTTGTTGCTTTGTGGATGGCGATGGAACATATATTCCAGATCTGGCTCTTTTGTGGACAGGATTCCCGCTTGTAATCTCTGGTTGCTTAACATATGCCAAAGCGACGAGCAAACGGGGAGGGAAATATCCGCAAACGAAAGGACGGACGCTGGGAGGGGCGGTACACAGTCGGTCACGATCCAGAAACAGGAAAGGCCATCATTAAAAACGTCCTTGGAAAGACGCAAGCGGAAGTCAAGGAAAAGCTGAAGAAAGCCATCGAGGAAAATGTGGGCATCGACTACGGACGGGCCAAGACCTACACCGTGGGTAACTGGTTAGAAGTGTGGTATGAGAACTATGCCAAAATCAAAATGCGCCCATCCACCTAAACAGTCTATACTTTATGGCTTACACCACAAAGCATGAAACAGAACTCGACAGCGCAGAGAAGATGAAAGCCTTTATTGATGAGCTGGATCAAATCTCCGGTTCGGCGGTATTGTATGGCGCAGCGGCAAACTATACAGGTGATCGCGCACAGCTTTGTACACTGTTTGGTGAGGACGCATTGGAAACCTCGGTTCCGTGGGTACTGGATGCGTATGGCTATCTGGATATGAACGACTATGCACAGCAGGACACTGCTGATACGACAGCAGTAGAACCGGCATCGACTGCGGATATCTCATCGGCTGATTATATTTTCCCGAGTGACCGCCAGTATATCACTGAGTCCGATATGGCAGGCTGGGATCAAAAGACGGCTCTGCTGGCCCGCAACGAGATTTTTGCTCGTCACGGCTATGTATTCCAGACGCAGGAAATCCAGAATTACTTTGCGGCTAAATCGTGGTATACGCCAAATTCGTCCTATGATGGAAGCGATTTGAGTGATGTAGAAAAGGCGAATGTCGATACTATTTCTGCATATGAGCAGAAGATGGGCTGGGCCGAGCAGGATGTTTCGCCGACAAAGTTGGCGCAGGGTGCGGTCAGCAGCTATGTGGAGAGCCAAGGCGATTACTGTACCGGTTTCGACTATGTTAGACCATATGCAGAGAACGAATATTTGGTCTGTGCAAAGATTGGCGAGTATGAATGGGAGGCCGAATATATTGTAGAGGTCAACGGCTCTGACGCATGGGTAATCGGCCGTCTGGACGGCGGTGTGTTTAGACCGGTATAAAAGCCAAAAGCCCGAGCGGGAAACCGCTCGGGCTGACAGCAACGTGACAGCAATCACGATAAAAACAACCGAAACTGTATGTGCTATATGTACTCAAAAAACGGGATGATGAACTGAATAAGACGGAATAACACAGAAAAAGATGCAAAAAATCAAAACTTTGCTTTTCAAATCTCTCTGTCTCCGCCATGAAAGCTGCACTTTTTATTGCGAAAGTGCAGCTTTTCTGCGTTTATAGATAGAAGGCGTATGCCGATACCATCGTGTACGGCTTTGACGGCAATACCTCCGCTATCTCCGCCATCAAGGACGGTACGCTCGGCATGGATATCGCCCAGCTCGGCTACGACATGGGCATAAGGCGGTTGAGGCTGCGGTAAAGGCACTGGAAGGCGAACAGGTTGATTCCTTTATTGATTCCGGTTCCAAGGTCGTTGACTCCACCAACTGCGACGAGTACATCGACGATATGAAGGCTAAGGGTCTGTGGGAGTAATTCACAGACCGGCTGCACGC
>UMBF01028222.1_pt1 | contig 14915 bp, 9 predicted proteins | sample 1963901 | NCBI WGS metagenome assembly UMBF01 (sample SAMEA4835935, study PRJEB28245) | human gut metagenome | biome: gut microbiome; material: fecal sample | place: Denmark | collected 2008 | reverse complement strand
GATAAAGTCAGGAACTTCTTCATCAGGTACAACGTTCTCAGCACTGCTCTGCTCCTCTGTAACGAGTTCTTCTAAGTCTTGCGGCTTATCATCAAAGCTTACGATTGGAACGTCCTCTGCTTCGTCTGTGTCCGCTGTATCAGGTGTTTCCTCTGTTGTCTCTTCCTTATTCGCAAAGTATTCTTCGCTCTTTGAGTTGGCGATAAGCTCGTCAACATTCTCATTGATAAAGTCAGGAACTTCTTCGTCAGGCGCAACGCTCTCAGGGTGGCTCAGTTCCTCTGTTTTGCCATACTCATTTAAGCCATTATCACCATATCCCTGCTCTATATTAACAGGGGCTATTGCCGCAACAGAAGGAGAATTTTGATAGAACTCATTTTCATCAAAAGTTTCCTCGAACTCTGCCGAAAGCTGTTCCTGTTCCTCACGCTCCATATCCTCATTTTTAAAGTTCTCAGGCATTTCTACCTTCGCAAGCTTAAACGCCGCCTCAGCGTTTGTTATCGGTGACAGCAAATGCCTATGATAATCGTCAACCGTCCTTACACCAGTAATGATGTTATAAATACCATTGCGGATAAGCTCAGTCACAAATTCGTCGTAATTGTCTATCTCGACCCTGTTCACAACGCTATAGAAAATTTTAAGATTAGGGTCAGCCTTTTTTAAATCTGTGAGTATTTCCAACTCGCTTATCTCTTTATTCTTCGAGCCGCAAGGAACACCGTTCACCCAAAACAAGGCGTGAGGATTATAAACCTCTGTGATTTGGCGAATGAGTTCGTCTTTATTTTTTACTGAAATGATGATGCCCAAAACATTGATGTTATGTTTCTTACTGGGCAGATATTCTTTCATTGTCTTTTTATTAAGCTTATTGCAGACAACAACTACATTCATTGTATACTTTCCTTCCTATGTCTATAAGTATATTTCGACCCATTCCTTTATCTTGCCTATAACCATATCAAAGGAACTCGCCAATGAAACATCTTCCTGTACCGAATTAAAAATGATAGTAACAAGAAGTGATGCCACAAGACAAACAACAAACGAGCTGAGTATCTTAACTATCCACTCGCCAACGGCTTTCAAATTATTCTTGAACTTTACGGAATGGTCTATCGTTCTTTTTTCTTTCTCGGCAGCTTCTTCACTGTCCTTTTTATCGAAAAACAACAGTCTGCTTTCTTCTGATTTCAATACACTCACCTCATTATAAATTTTACACTTAAAATGCGCAAAAGTCAACACATTTGAGCAAATGTGCTATACGTGTCACATCAGAAAATCATCAAGTGCCTGCAAAACAACTCTTCCCTTACCACGGATATGCTGTGAGTGAGTTTCATTGTATGCCTTCACATAATCGTCAAGGCGTTCTTTCATTTCCTGAGTGATATAGAAATGCACCTTTATCGGTCTTTTTCGTTCCTCAGACAGCATACCTGAGTCGCTTTTCACAAGATATTCTCCCTTAATTTCCGTTGGATTGCTCAGGAAGCTTTCGAGAACAGGCTGCCAAAAGCCCACATACTGTGTATGACCGATTATCTCATTATCTGCAAAGTAATCATCAATGGCTTTCTTCATTTTCTCAGAAACCGCTATTCTAACAAGGACGTTATTGAAAACTTCCTTGGTTATAGACTTTTTCTTCTTTATCGGTGACAAGATAAGGTCGGGATATTTTTCAGCATAAGATTTTGCAAGGACTCTCACGAACTCTCTTGACGTATTATACATACGTCCTATATCCGCATACCGTTTACCCTCTGCGATCATATCGCTCATTTTCTTAGCATCGAGACGAGAACGAAGAACATCAGGATATCGACTTTCGTGGTCTGTTATCCACGCTTCAATGAAGTCAAGCTCAGACTTATCAGAAGTCCATTCAACATAATGCTCCTTTATATAATAAAAGATGTTAGATGTACTATGATAAGGTGTAGCAATCGAATAAGCCTTATCGTATACTGTTTTGTCGCCACATTTCAAGTACCTTGCGCCGATCATAGCAAGGATATCATAACTATCACTACAGGTCTGCATCAGAACGTCCGCATACTTGACTGAGCTATCATTGAGGTTAATATTCAGTGTTGCGCCATTCACGCCTACAAGAACGCCCATTACTATTCTTCTACTGCCGCCTCTCTCTTTTGTGAAAAAGGCATTGTCTAAGATATAGTAAGCACTCTTATATTCAAGTGTACTGCCTATGTTTATCTTTTGGGAAATGACCTTATCCAGTTCTGCCTTTTCCGCAGGAGTTCTCGGTACAAGGTCATTGATGTTTTTTATGATTTTCATAAAATAAAACCTCTTTCGTATTGTGTTCTATGAATACATTATAGCATATTATAAGCAATTTGTCAAGTGCTTTTTTGCAAATGTATAAGAAAATTATGAAAATACTTGACGTGACATATGTAGCACACAAAAAAATAGCAGAGGTCTTAAACTCCTCTGCTATCTTCATCATTCTATTTGCTAGGGTCAGTTGCACAAAGCTCATAAACCAATGAATTGGCTCTGACTTTTCGAGGTATTCGCATATCATACATAACCTTTTTTTGACCTACCTTTATGATACCTGTTCCAAGAACGCCTGATGATACCCATTTAGTTTCTTCGGGGGTAAGCTTAAATCTTGCCGCCGCTACTTCAATATCAGCCTCTCCCTGCTGACAAAGTATCGTCATACTTGCGTTGTCCATCATCGCATTGCCGACCGTGGACTTTGAGAACGTTGAAATGTTCTGAACAATAGCTGTCGGTATACCGCCAAGTTTACGAATACGGCGGTAAGTTTCCTCGTAATATTTACTGCTTCTCGTTGCCTCTTGTCCTGTATAGTCTGTGAGCATTGTCTGAACTTCATCGTTTACAAATATCGTTCTGTAGCCATTTTTGCTGTTCTTATTTACAGTCTGCCAAATCAGTTCAAGAATTATCTGCAATGACATTGTTTTGTCCTTTTCGATATTCTTAACATTGAACTGGATAAGCTTATTATTCATATCAATGTTCGTGTGACCGTCAAAGAAGTAATCACTATCTGCATAAAATTCAAGGTCAAGGGCAAGCTTTTTCGCATCGTCCTCGTCTTGTCCTTTTAGCATTTTGTACAGGTCGCTGAATACTGGCTTGTCCTTCTCGTCACCACTCTTTATATACGGCTGATATAGATGCTTGATACACCTATTCAGTATACTTGTTTCCGAAGAGGTAAGAGGAGATTTCTTTGCAAGCTCGACAACCATAAGCATAAAGTCTATTTTCATTGAAATAGGGTCTTGCTGAGTGTCCTTATCAACATAATTCAAATCTATATCGAATATATTGATTTTCGTTTTCGAGGACGGAGTAATGTTTATCTGAACGCCGCCCATTTCTTCAAGAAGATGTGTATACTCTCCGTCAGGGTCGATAAATATTGACCTATAATCGGGGTGTTTCAGGTACATCTGAATAAATGTCAGCTTTTCAAGCATAGACTTTCCTGAACCCGATGCACCGAACATCATAGTGTTAGCGTTCATTCCTTCGTCCTTATCAATAGCGATAAGATTTTTATTGACCTTTTCAAAGCCGTAACATACACCATTCGGATTGTAGAATACTCTCGTTGAAAAAGGTATAAGCACCGATGCCGCCTCAGTAAGAAGGTTTGTAGTATAGCTCGTTTTACTTCCGTCAAAATGATTGACTGCAAACGGCATAACAGAATGTATTCCCTTCTCTTGTCCGCCTGCTATTATATTCAAAGCGACCTGACTGCTTGTTGCTTTCTGCTTGATATAGTCCGTAAGGCTGTCAAGCTCTTCAAGGCTCTCTGCGCTTATCGTTACAAACAGTGCAATTCTGAAAAGTTCGTTTTCAGTTTTATTAACCTCGTCAAGAACATTTCTGAGGTTTTTAATTCTTGACGATACGGTATATGACATACCAGTAACGCCCTTCTGACTGTTTTCCTTTTCAATTTGATCCTGACGGTCAACTGCATCAGCGTAATCATTTTTTATCTGCTTCAAGGCGTAATTCTTATCAAGCCTTGTAACGATTTTTGATACACATACCCTATAAGGATTGTCAAGGAGCTTTGCAATGAAGCTGTCAGTAAGCTCGTTCACATCATAAGCAAGTCTCATTGCCAACACTCTCATAAAGTGATTGTCGCCTAACTCTATGTACTTTCTCGTAAACTTGAAGCCATTTGGCGCAATGTAATCTCTGATATTTTCTCCCCTTGCATAGATATCCTTTGCAAGCTTGAACTCTTCATAAGGATAATAGATATCGTGCATTAACTTAAATGTTTCTTCTGGCTCTAGGACTCTTGTCTTTGAGCCTAGTGCTTCAAGCACGTTGCTGATATCCTCATAGGTGTTATGCAGAGCTGTCAAATCGTCCTTGCTGTTAAGCAGCTCATATGAAAGAGCCATATACGTTAGATGTTCAGCCGTTGACTTTGCAGACTGTGAAACATAGTATGCAATGATATCATTCATACTGTCAACGAGTTCTTCTTGCTCCTGATTATCCTTCGTTTTAAGCATCATGTCTCTATCATAGCGTTTAGGGTCAACAGGCTTGTTCACTATAAGCTCCTGATACGTTACATTCTGTGGCAGAGAGTTCAACAATTCATGATACTGGTCTACCATTCTTCGTTTGCTGTCGAGCGTCAGCTTATTATATTCGATATCCGTATATGCAAATACCAAAGCATATACATTCTCACGCACCTTCACAATTCCGTCCTCGTAAACTTCTTCAAACGGTAGTGTATCTTGCGCAGTCTTTGGAACACAAATCGACTTGCCCTCATACTTGCTTTTTTTCTTCTTCATTTCCGCTTCGTCCTCTCCTACAATGAATATTCCTTCGACCTTTTTGGTGTCACTTATAGATGCCTCTGCGCCAACTGGCACGTCAAACGTGCCTCTCTTGCAATATGGTCTTATATCCACTCTGTTTCTTCTCATATTAATTATGTGTGTTACAAGCATTTCATTATCCACCTCGATCAAAAAACCGAAAATAGAAGAAATGATGATTAACCCACCTATTATGGCTCGCAGCACTAAGCCCATTCCAAACAGCTTGCCGAAAGTCAGCATTTCTGCAATGACCGCCGCCGCTGTAACAGCGATTACAGTTAAATCTTTAGTTGAAAAAGTTCCTTTGCTTTTTTCACTCTCCGACTTAACGTACTTTATGTTTATAACTTTTGCTTTTATCTCAGCCAAGTTTCATTCCCCCTTATTCAAATATCCTATATAGAAACGATTTTTTCAGCATTAAACAGCCTAAACCGATTACAATAACAATGCTGTCTAAGTTCATAAATGTAAGCTCGCTCATTCTTTCGTTCACCCAGTTTCGACCTATTAAATACATCAAAGCCATTGGTATCGTTTGACACACTAAAAAAATGTATGATTTAAAGAATTTTCTGAAAAGCCATTTCATATTTTTCATTTGCATACACGCAAAGAAAACAGACGATACTGAAATCATACAGCATAACTCTATCTGTCGAACTGTCAGCTTGCACACAAGGCAAAGTGATACAACTAACATTATTAAATTCAACAGGATAAAAGTCATATAGTTGTTCAGCCAAGCAAGCACCGTATATATGAAGTCTCCAAAAACATTTCCTGTATCGCTTCTTTCAACCGTTGACTCAAAGCTTCTAATTATTAGATCGTCATTTGTAACAAGGTTTGAAACAACACCTGACTCAATTTTCAGTATAATAATACACAAGCCAAAGGCATTGGTTATCCAAAAAACTACTCCCAAGAAAGACCATGCAAGCTGTTTAAATTCACGCTTGCTAAAGCCGTCAAAACTTGATGATGCTATTTGCTTATACACATCAATGTACCATATCATTATTGCTATGAATATAGCAAAAGGATATAGTGAAACGTATATGTTCTTTACCATTGTGAATGTGTTATCGTCAAACAGCCTTTCTTTTGTCAATTCTCTCCGAAAATAGTTAAAGCCAAAGGACGATATTTCCACAAATCTATCGCAGAAATCTGTAAGTTCTTCAAGCACGTCTCCTGCTAAATCTGTCTCACCTGTGAAAACTCCGATTATGTAATTAAAGCTGTCTATAAAGCTTTGCCAATTATCACGGTCAAACTGTTCTGTATAAACTCTCCAACGGTCATATATGGAAATTTCCTCTCCAATATTGTCAGCCTCACCATTGAAAATCTCGTTCCAAGTAAAGTATGGCTGTTCATCATCGCCAATATCTTCTCTCAAAAACCGCACATAAAGATTTTGATAGTCATTTCCTTGCGATGATATCCTACCTATAACATCGCCTGCCTCTACATCATCATCAGGCGACACAAGCCATTCTATTGAGCCACTTATCTGTGGGCTGTATACGGTCTGTATCTCCCCTTCATTATCCTCTAGCCACAGAAAATCAGACTGGATATCAAGAATGTAGCCGTCCATAACAGCATAAATGTTTCTTGTTCCTCCACGATCGGCGGCGAATTTAAAGGCATAAAATACTCCGTCCTCGTCATTTTTTTCTTCCTTGTTAGCAGTCAAGGGATAACACCTATCGTCAATATACACAGGCTCGTCCGTAGTCTGTGTTATTCCCTGTATAGGCTCGTTGTCAGCATTGTCGGCATAGGCAGATATTTGAGGAAAAAGCAATGTTATGAATATGGTGAATACAACACTCACCATTAACTTCTTCATTTTATTCCCCCTCTCAATGTGCTATATGTAGCACATTATGCTTTCACTAAGTTCTGCAATACTGACGGCGGCTTTAAAAGCATTATGCCCATTGCAATGAAAATAAAGATATCTGCAAAGTAGTCGCCTATCGTTCTATCTCCGCCTATATTGAAAATTGTTTCACCATTGTTCACCATATCTGCAACTTCATCGTTAAACCATGTCATTCCAATAAGAATAACGATAGCCATAAATAAAGTCTGAATAACCACAGATATAAAGGTCATTATAAACTTCTTAAAATACTCTGACAATGACTCAAAGCCTGCACAAGCGAAAAACAACGGAGATACAGCTATCATACAGCTTACCTCAATTTGTCTCATTTTTAGCTTTATGTCCACGCACCAACCTATTACGATCAGCACTATTACTGATATAAAAATAGGAAGAACATTTACCAAACCCATAAAAAGGTCTGCAAGATAGCCCATATATCCAAGTCCTGCTCCTTGACCGAATATTTCATATGAGTCATATGATAATCGCCAAGTATCAAAAAACTCGTCCATACTCGGAAATAAATCTGCAACAAGACTCACCATACCCTCATTGATATATACAATACATTTGCAAATCCAATAGCTTGCGATTATAAAAACAAATGACGGAAATGACCTTGCTAATGCACTTGTAAATCTTTTAAGCGTGAGTTCTCCGTCCTCAGATTTTTTTATCTCATTTTTTAATTCAAGTGCAACACCAATCGCCCATATACCCACTGCCGTGAGAGAAAGAGTGGTAGCAATATTAGCAACTAAATGACCGCTACCATACAATGTATTTGAGCTAAATAGTTCATCAGCAACAACATCGTCCATTATACCGCTCCATAAAGCAGTAAGAGATGTGAAAAACGTATCAAACCAACTCGCTATTAACGGAGCGGCAAGGTTTGTATTTGAACTGACAAGACTTACAATGGCATCAACTACTTCTCCAATCGTATCAGCAATGCTACTCAGTGCATTACTTATCCCCTCAAAAAAGCCCTCATCATCGTCCTCGCTGTTGCTTTCATTATCAGCATATGCTTGTATTACTCCTACGCTGTTATAATTAAGTACCTTTCCTGTTGTACAGCCAAATAAGCACACTGCAAACACAAGAAAAATGCACAGTATTTTCTTCAATTAATATCACCCTTCTACATTATTAAGAAAGCCCCTTGCAAGGGGCTTTCTACAATTAAGCGTTTGAGCCAAAAAGACTCGGCATACCTTCGCCCGACAGCAAAGACTTTACTCCAACTTCAAGTGCTACTGTTGCGGCAACGATGACTATGCCCATAATGAGCTTTCTCTTTGCTCCTTTGGACTTTCTTTCTTCGTCCTCGTTTTCTCCTTGCCACCACTCTTTGAGAGGCTCAACAAGTGTGACGATGATATAAATTCTGACTGCCCAAAATAAGAGCGTTACTATATCAGCTATGTAGCTGTTAGCATCTGCCGAAGTAACTAACAACGATACTTCACTGGCAGTCCTCGTAACTTTTGGTGCTAATGCCATTATTGCACTCCTAAACACTTTTTTCACTCCCTTTCATCATTTTTTCTATTTCAAATGTTCACACTTTTGAACATTCAAAACCACGTCTTTAACTCTCATAAGCCCGACCATTTTATCACGGTTCTCAAGAACACCTGTAAAAGATATTCTGTCGCCTTTCTTAAAGAAGTCAGGAAACTTCAAAGAGTACGGCGGCATTATTTTTATGTCTATCCAAAACGGCTCACTTGCATTTTGAAAAATAGCAAGTGAATTATAGACCACCCTCATTGGTTTGCCGCCTATAATCGTTTCTGTGAGTCGAACATCTTGTCCGAGCCTTCCTACTCCTTGTACGGATAACTGCATAAATCTCACCTTATTTCATCGTCATTGTCATTGTCGGTGCAGGAGAAGGCGCAGAAGATTGAGCCGCTGAACTTACGATACCCTTAGCTACCGATGCGGCAACTGTGGCAGCAGCAGAAGCACCGCCAGTCGCCGCCCCTGCCGCTGCTTGTGCTGTTGCTTGTCCTGTGGCTTGTGCCGTAGTTTGCGCTGTCGCTACTGTAGCACTTGATACAGCCTGTGAAGCACCTACCTGAGAAGCTTGCGCCGTTGTGCCTTGTACGGCTTTTGCGCTTGTTGCCCCATTGACTTTAGCAACTCCGCTTTCAGCCTTTACAGCTCCTTCTGCAACTTCTTCGGGTGACATATGTGTCACGCCCTCGTGCTTTCTGTATGCGCTCATATACTCTTTATACATATTTACATTCGACTTATCACACAGCCAATTCAATCCGTTTTCTGTAACATAAAAATCGTCAAAGCGTGGGTCATATTTTATAAGACCTTGTTTTTCCGAGCTTTTGAGAACGTCCATAACGTTTGACTGCAACTTTGCATCAGGTATGTTTTTTACATACTGCAAACTAAGTCGGTCATTCGGCAAAAAATAGTACATATCACTTTGCAGCCCTGTAAACTGAAATGGCTGTTTTCCAAACAATTCTCCTGCCGCATTGCTTCTCGCTTTAAATAAACGTTGCTGAGCCTTCCTCGCTTGCGCCTCTCCTGCCTTATTCTGTTTGCCTGCCAATCTTCTGTTCATTTTAAACTGAAAATAAAACTGTATGGCAGTTTGAAGAACTCTCCAAACACCACCCAAACTCTCTGACTGGTCTGACATTTTCACATTCCCCTTTCATATATTAATCTCTTTTTTCTATCTCGCTTGCAACTTCCTGAAAGAGAGCATCTTTGTCAAATTCAACTTTGACAGCCCCCTTCTTTTTCTTTTCTTTCTTGTCCTGCTTAACATATTGAACAGTCGCCTCACCATAGACTTCTTCAAAGAAATCTTCATCGGTAACTGATACTAAATCAGCATCGTTATAATCTCGTTCAAACTGTTCTCCAAGGTGTGTGTTGACAGCTCTTTCTTTTTCTGCCTGCGCCTCTGACTTCCGTTTTTCTCTTGCTTCTTTCACAGGTAGGAACTCTTTTTCAATATCAGTAAAGCAACGTTCTCTTTTCTCAGGGTGCCAACTGAAATAAACATCTTCGGCGTGATGAAATTCATCAGCTCGTATTTTCCACGTCTTAAACGGTCTGCCAAAGCCAACTAGGAAAACGCCTCTTCCTCTATAATCATCATCTTCTTTACACAATATATCAAGTTCATCAGGCGTAATGAGTAATCTTCTTTGTCCTTGTTCGCTTTCGTTTGTACCATTTTTACTATAAGACTTATTTTCTACCTTAAAGGTGGTATAACCTATCTGCTCCTCACATAGCCACTTGCGTATCTTATCGTCTCTCGACCCAAAGAAACATATTATTCCGCAGTTTGAAAGGATATCCTTTGCCTCTTTTTCATACTTAGCTTCGAGCTGAGTAAGTGACTGGCACACGAATGTCATTCTCATTCCTAGAGAACGAATTGTCGCTATATCGTCTTTCAGCGTTGGAATTTTTGAAATCTGACAAATTTCATCGGCTTCAATATTAAGCAAGACTGGCAAACTGCCGCCGCATTTTTGAGATGCCATATACTTCATTCTTGAAATGAACTGCTGATAGAACATTGAAATTATAGGCTTAAATGTTGTCGAGCCTATCGGATAGATAACGAAAATAGCCTCTTTTGAATTTGGCTTTGTAAAGTTATCAAATTCCATTTCATCTTCTGCTGTAAATTTTGAAACAACTTCGGTATACCACAGTCCTAACCTCTTTTGCAAGTTTGCGACAACGCCGCCAAGGGTCTCTTGTGGAAGTCCTTTCATTCCCTTATAGTTGAGTACAACTTTGTCCTCGTCCAAACCTTCATTTTCACGATCTATTGCATATTTTTCCATTAACAACGAGTATTCACAAACAGGGCTGAGTTTCCTATCCTGATAGTCAATGCTTGTGAGTATCTGCACAACTCGCTCAAAGCTTTTATTCGTTTCATCTTTTGACTTATATATGTACAAAATCAACGAGGTAAAGAAATCTTCTGCCGCACCAGTCCAATAGTCATTCCTCTCTCCGTCCTCTTTCGTTGCGTTCATAAAGTCAGAGCCAAGATTAATAACGTCCAATTCGCTGTTTATATACGCATAAGGATTATAGTGATGCGACAAGTCAACGTCATAGAAATTAAGCACTCGTATGTTATACCCATTTTTTTTAAGCAGATAAGCACAGTCCTGATAAACCGATCCTTTAGGGTCTATAACAAAATAGTTGCCTATCATTTGCATCACGTCAGGTTTGATAACACCTTCCGTTTTACCGCCACCTGATGTAGCAATAACAACTTTGTTCGTGTTTGTAATCGCCGCCTGCTTTACCTTATTTATCTCCTTGCCTGCGTTAAAGGACACATACATACCCTTTGCAACTGGAACTCCTTCGGGGTCTGCAAATTTTTTCTTTTCATCGTCACTTGCCCAATGAGCAGAACCTTGTTCAACTCCCTTGAAAGAATATTCGACCTTTCCCATAAACGCCATTAGCATCGCACCGATAACTATAACGTGTACATACCACGTTTGAGCTAACATTATTATTCCAGTCTTAATATTCTGCAAGCTTTTAAGCCCATAGAAGAACTCTCCGTGTAACAATCCCCTTGCCGCTTTAATCAGCACCTTATATTTCAGGCTTCCTGCCGTACCGCCTCTTGCGGCATATGATGCACATATCGCAAGTGCTACAATCAAGTATAGCACCATGCAAACCACACAGGGAGCTTTGCTTTTCTTTTTTTCTTTTTTCAGAGCATAATCTGCCATTTATCCACACCTTTATGACCTTAACATTTTATGTATTTTTTTCGCCCATTATCTACAATATCCGATTATAATTATACACCTGAAATGCGCAAAAGTCAACACATAAAAAATATTTCTTGTAAAAAATATAAAAAAATTAACTTATGAGATAGCACGTCTGATTTGTGATACATATGTCACAAATAACGCTATAACGCACACCGAAAAAAATTCGGTATGCGTTATATAAATCTACATCATTGTTGCCGCACTTGACATACTATTGTTTTGTTGCGCCGCTGCTGCCAAAGCTGCCGTGTGTTCACTATATGCACGTTCAACTGTCTTTAAGGTTTTTATAACAGCCTTTTCTTGCAAGCCTCTATATCTTGCCACACAGTAATTATCAGTATTCTTTCCTGACGAAAGTGCAAAATCAATATTCTGCTCAATACAACTTTCCTTAAATGCTTGCACACAGTCTTTCGGAACTTTAGCGTACTTGTAATCTAAGCCCTTTGTGTCAATAACCATATTTTCAAGTTGTCTCATATTATCCGCTTCGATATATTCTAACGTCATTTTGTCAGCAAGATAAGCTGATACTCGTTCACGTTCCAACACCATATTACATTTATCATTGTAAACGGGCTGAAATTCAAAGCAAGTTTTTCCTTCATCAAAATAATTTTCAAGCAAATTATTTAATTCCTTGCTAGTTCGACTGATTTTCTCAACATCTGATAGGCTATAGATTTCATATGATTTTTCATCATCGGGGAAATGTATTTTGATGCTTGGCTTACAGCTTGAAAGATTTTCTGTGTAATAGTCTGAGAACTTCTCACGCACATATTCCATACTATGTGATATTCTGTCTAGCTCACTATATGCTTGCTCTAACTCAGCCTTATTTTTCATCAGATTTTCTTTAGCCTTTCTGCTTTTTTTCATTTCGGAATGTCTAAAGACTTTGTTCACAAGATTAGGCTTTATATCTTTTAGCTTCTCAATATCCGTCTCAATAGCACTCATTCTGTTTTTGATTTCATTAATTTTGCTTATAGCCTTCATGCTTGACTCGTATCTTTTCTTCATTGAGTCTATGGCTGTTTCAAAATTTTTGCCTTCAAAAAGATCTTTTAGATTTCCTGCGTTGTCTACTTTGTACAGCTCTATGTTAATAAGGTTTAGTGTTAAATCTATCTTATCCGCTATTTCAGGTAGTAACTTAACCGTCTGAATACCTTCATACCTTTTTGGCGGCTTTTCGCCGATAAGCGTATACAATTCATCACACGTTTTTGCATCAAAAGAGTAATAATTCTCGGGAGGTTCAAAGCCAACACACTGTTCAAAACATTCCATACTTGCTTTTTGAAGCGCATCTGCATCAGTAGTTATTCTATGCTCGCAAAATTCCGTTTGTTTTCCATTCAGATATATGGAAACAGGTATATTTTCAGTTTCCACGTTCTCCAAACCATTGGTATGATAAACATACGGAAGAACGCTGTTGTATGCGTCTACTATCTGCTTAGAATAATGATCGTAACCCTTTATACTCGCATTAACTCTATCTTCAAGAATTTTTGACTCTCTTAAATTACCGTGATTTCTGTAATATTCACTCTTGGCGGAGTACAGTTTTATTGCCGCTAACAGCTTATCTCTCTTTTCTGACATTCCTCTTATTTCAAACAGGCTATCAGCAATTTTCTTTGGCTCATAAATTTTAGGATCGTGTCGCTTTGTAAGATATTTTATATCATCTTTTGACAACAAACCTTTTGCGTAGCCCTGCTTAATGCTCTCTGCGCTATCATAAATCTCATAAATAACATTTTCTCTCCATTTTTCGTCTATAAGACCTAGTTCGATGCACTTTAGCACCGCCTCTTCAACACTTGTATAGCCCATTCCCTGAGCATTATCAAGACTTTCCAATAAATAAGACTCGAAATTGCTAATAGAAACATCTTCTCCGCCATAAGGGGATATATCTTCATATGTTCCTAATTCAGCTAACTCGTTTTCAGCTTCTCGAATACAGCTTTTGAGATATGCTCTCTTTATAGCTTCCTCGCCAAATAAATCGGAGTATGCCGAAAGTATAAGAGGACTTTCAGAGGGCTTTAAATCTTCAATAAGATACTTCCCAATGGTTTCTGTTTCAATAGGCAAATTCAGACGTTCTTCCCAACTCATACCGTCTATCGTGTTATCTAAAATGCTTCCCTTGCTTGGATCGTAAACATTAACTAAAACGATGTTTTCACTTTTGGCAGTCATATTTCCAAATGTATCAGAGCCAATTCTATTTTCTATGTATAAATTCTCAGACAGCCAATGACGGTTAATGTGCCTGCTATAGTATGCCGTATCTATATCGTCCGTATATGTTGCTATTACTTTGTCCTTATTTTCCTCAAAGAACTCGTGAAATGACTTCCCTGACGAATTGTACTGGTCGATTATATCAACTACATTCTTTTCGGAACGTTCTGCAATACGTTTGTCTAAAAGGTTACGAAAGTCCTTCTCTATATTCAAAGAATTAAGTTTTGCTTCTGACACCAACTGCTTCATCTCAGCTATGCTATGTTCCTCAGAAATAAAATCATTCGGTGTTCTGTTTCCTTCGGAGACAGCTCTCCTCAGACGATATATACCAACGTTATTGTTATCGAGGTCAAACGTTACCGATGCAATTAGATTTTTGCTTTGCTCGATTTCAGCAAACTCAAAAGCTGAAATTTTTTCAGCTTTTGAAAGTTCAGCATAAGTGTTATCCTTAGAGAGTTTTTCAAAGAGTACCGAAAGTCTTTTATCCGCTGCCTTAAAATAATCTATCTCACCATTATACTCTGTGGAATAGATTATTGTCTTGTCGATCGCACTCTGCTTTTCCTTCTCACTCAGATATATCAAATCATCAAAATTGAGATTTTCAAAACACAACTCGTTCATTTCTTCCAAACTGTTATAGCTGTCTATGTGTGCTACAACGTTGTCATACTCAGTTACGATGCGGAAATTTTCAAGGTCAGCCGATACTTGTATAGGAAACTCCTTCGTTACTGCGATCTCACCTGTTTCCACATTGGCAACACTTACTGTTTCTGTATTGTCAGCGGTAATACTTTCATTAATCTTAATATCATTTATTTTTGAAACAATTCCGTCAAGTATACCTGCAATATTGTTTCTGTTAAAACGCTGATAATCTATATTGTGAGAGTCAAGCAGCGTATTTATCTCTCCGTCTTTTTTGATGCTTTCTTCGAGATTATGAATTCTGCCCTCTTGTTCAAATTTAACAGACAAATCACGCTCAACAACAACATTATAGTTGTTATAATTCTCATA
>UMBF01037118.1_pt1 | contig 14954 bp, 10 predicted proteins | sample 1963901 | NCBI WGS metagenome assembly UMBF01 (sample SAMEA4835935, study PRJEB28245) | human gut metagenome | biome: gut microbiome; material: fecal sample | place: Denmark | collected 2008 | reverse complement strand
GCCACCATGGCGCGGTTGGTGAACAGCTGGGTGCCCATCAGGTCCTTGTTGGCCTTGTCGAAGCGCTGTTCCTCAAACTGTTCGCGGCTGAAGGCACGCACCGGCATGATGCCGGTGAGGATCTCGCGGCTGACGAGGTTCAGCCGGTCCACCAGCGTCTGCATGATCTTGAACTTGGGCATGGCCATGTTCATCAGGAAGAGGATGAGCAGCAGTAGCAAAGCCACGTCCAGCACCACGATCCAGGAAAGGCCCGAAGAGCTGCCGATGACATGCAGCACACCGCCGATGCCCAGAATGGGCGCATAGGCCACCATGCGCAGCAGCATGACGCAGACGAACTGCACCTGCTGGATGTCGTTGGTGGTGCGGGTGATGAGGGACGCGGTGGAGAAGTTCTCGATCTCCGCATGGGAGAAGTGGATGACGCTGGAGAAGGTCTCGCGGCGCAGGTCGCGGCCGATGGCGGCGGACACCCGGGAGGCCAGGAAGCCCACCGCGATGGACACGGCCACCATCAGCAGGGTCAGGGCCAGCATCTGGCCGCCTACCTTATATAAATAGTGCATCTGCACATCGTGGGCAATGCCCTGGGCCTCGTATTCCAGCCCCACCAGCAGCAGAGCCTGGCTCTTCAGGTTCTCCACCATGGTGTCGTCCAGCTGGCCGATGGCACCGGTCAGCTGCTGCTGCACGGCGTCCCGGCTGAAGCCGGGCATCTGGCTCATGGCGGCAAACTGGCCGCACACGGTGTCCAGGTCCTCCGCCGTGGGGGCCACAGTCTCGGTTTCCGTGTCGGTGTTGCGGTCGGCACCGGAGGCCTGCAGGTCCGCAAGGCCGGTCATGCCCATGCCGGTCTGCCCGGCGGGGGTGTTGGCTGCCTGGACGGCCGCCAGATACAGCACGATGTCCGGCGTGGTCACAGCATCTTCCAGCGCAGTGCGCTCGTCGGCGGTCAGGTCGGTGCGCAGGCGCAGCACATCGCCGTCGGCGGTGTAGGCGTTCTGGAAGGCAGCGGCGTCCTCCTCGCGCATCAGCAGCGAGAGGGCATCCAGCGTGCTCTGCCGCACTGTGGCAGGCAGGGGGCTTTCGATGCCGCCCTGCTGGATGCCGGTGTCCACGATCTTGCTGGTGTAGTCCGGCAGCGACAGATCGCAGTACGCCTGCACGAACAGCAGTGCGAACACCACGAGGCAGACGGCCCAGTGACGGGCCAGCTGCTTAAAGATCTTTGTCATGGTTTGGTTCTCCCTTCGGTTTGGTGGTACGCGCAGCATTTTCCGCAAGAATGGCTTCCATCAGCGCGCCGCGCAGCGCTTCCATCTGGGCCAGCTGTTCCGGCTCCAGCCGGGCCATGACACTGGAAAAGTAGTCCCCAAGAGCAGCCTCGCACTGTCGGCAGGCCTCGTATCCCTTGGGCGTGAAACGCACCAGCGTCTTGCGGCGGTCGGCAGGGTCGGCAAAGCGTTCCACAAGGCCGTCCTGCTCCATCTGCCGCACCGTGCGGGAAATGGCAGGAAGCGGTTGATGAAGCTCCTGAACAAGGTCGGAGATATAAACGGCACCGTCCTGTCCATGGAGCCGAATGCAGCCCAGCAGCCCTTCCAGCATGGGGAAGTGGCACTTGGGGCAGTCGGCCAGAGCGGCCTTCATGCCGGCCTTGGATGCTTTGCTCAGCCGGTGGATGTAGCGGCAAAGCCCACGGAAACTCAACGTGGATTCCTCAGACACGCGATCCCTCCTCTCAAAAATTGCTTAACAGCTGTTAACTGTTAACGCTTGATAATAATAGGCTTTTGCAGGCCGGATTGCAACCCCCTGCAGGGATTGTTTCACAAAAGTTCACAAACGTTTGTGTCCCGCATACACATAAAGCAAAGGGGGCATCGGGCATGGAACAGCGTTTGTGGATGATCCTGCAATTGTTCGGCGGGGCGGCACTTTTCTTATACAGTATGGACACCCTCACGGACGCTTTGCAGCAGGCGGCGGGGGACACCCTGCGGCAGACCCTTGCCCGGCTCACGGCCCACCCGCTGGCCGGGGTGCTCACGGGAGCGGTGGTCACGGCGGTGGTGCAGAGCAGCTCGGCGGTCACGGTGCTGGTGCTGGGCCTTGTGGGGGCCGGGCTGCTGACCCTGCAGCGGGCCGTGCCGGTGGTGTTCGGAGCTAACATCGGCACCACGGTCACCGCGCAATTGCTGGCCTTCCGGCTGGAGGATGCCCGGTACCTGCTGCTGGTGGCGGGGCTGCTGCTCTGGTTCGCGGGGCGCGGGCGTCTGCACGCAGCCGGGCAGGCGCTGTTTGCTTTCGGCCTGCTGTTTGAGGGCATCGCGGTCATGGCCGAGGCCATGGAGCCGTTGGCAGCGGGGCCGGTGTTCCGGCAGTGGATGGCCCAGGTGCGGCACCGCCCCGGCCTGGGCCTGCTGGCAGGGCTGGGCATGACCCTTGCCGTGCAGAGCAGCTCCGCCACCATTGCGGTGCTGCAGCAGGTAGCCGCCCGCCCCGGGCCGGACGGCGGGTGCCTGCTGGGCCTTGCGGGAGCCATCCCGGTGCTGTTGGGGGACAACATCGGCACCACCGTCACGGCGGTGCTGGCATCGGTGGGGCAGAGCCGGGACGCCAAACGTCTGGCGGCGGCCCACGCCCTGTTCAACCTGTCCGGGGCGGCGGTGTGCTGGCTGCTGCTGCCCCAGTTCACCGCGCTGGTGCGGCTGGTCTCGCCCCACGGGCCGGAGAGCGCCGTGCTGGCCCGGCAGATCGCCAACGCCCACACCCTGTTCAATCTGGGCTGCACGGTGCTGTGGCTGCCCCTGACCCCTTGCATGGTGCGCATCGTGTGCACTCTTTTGCCGGAGAAGCACGCCCCTGAGTTGAAATGAACGCCTTAAAATGGTATAATTACAATGTATCGAACAAATTTTGTGACGCTTTTGTTGCACAAATGATAAACGGACCCTTCTGTGGGCCTGCAGCGGTGTGCGGCTGCCAGGGCACAGAGCGAACCAAGAGGACGTGTTTACTATGAAGGATATCATCAACGGGTTGATCGAGCGGTTCCGCAGGCAGCATGTACAGGCCCGGCGCTATGTGGCCATGATGCTGGTGCTGGCCCTGCTCACCACCCTGTTCGTCAACTGGCAGCTCCATGGGGTGGGCATCTCCATGACTGCCGACTACCACTGCGGCTACGAGGAGCACCAGCACACGGCGGCCTGCTACGAAAAAGTGCTCACCTGCGGTTACGAGGAGGGCGAACCGGAAACGCCCGTCACCTCTTCGGACAGCAGCACCGATCCGGTGTCCGCCTACAGCGCGGAAGAGCCGGAAGAGCCGGAAGAGCCGGTGCAGACCGAGCCGGAGACCATCTGGGTGCCCCATGAGCACACCGATGCCTGCTACGAGGAGCACCGGGTGCTGACCTGCTATCAGGAAGAGCACGAGCACACCGACGACTGCTTTGACGAGTACGGTGCGCTCATCTGCGGCGAGTTCGAGCATATCCACGACGACAGCTGCTACACCACCGAGTATGAGCTGGTGTGCGGCCTGGACGAAGGCGAACTGGTGGAGGAGCCCAACCCCGCCTATCAGGAAATGCCTGCCAGCCGCCCCGTGGTGGACCTGCCCACTGAGCCGGCCGAGACCACCCCGGACGAGTCGGTGCTGCATCATCACACCGACGCCTGCTACACCGAGGAGCTGGTGTGCACCATCCCGGAGCACCACCACACCGTGGAGTGCCTGGCCGATACCCAGGCCGACGTGGAGACTGCCGAGGAATGGCAGGCCGCGGCCAACGTGGCCCTGAATGGCAACTGGGCCGAGGACCTGCTCACCGTGGCAAAGTCCCAGCTGGACTACCAGCAGAGCGACAAGAACTTCAAGCTGGATGTGGAGGACCAGCAGGTGCTGCGCGGCTACTCCCGCTATGGTGCCTGGTACGGCAACCCCTACGGCGCCTGGGACGTGATGTTCCTGTCCTACTGCCTGCACTTTGCGGGTGTGCCCCAGACGGTGGTGCCCCAGCGTGCAGGCGTGATGGCCCTGCACAGTGACCTGCGCGGCTCCCAGTGGCTCACCGACGCCGACGGCTCCACCGCAAGGCCCGGCGATATCGTCATCTACAACACCCTCACCACCGAGCAGGTGGCCGTGGACGAGAGCTCCTATGGCATCGCCCTGCTGGACCTGGACGAGGACCCCGACACCGCCGCCCAGCTCACGGCTTCCGAGCCGCAGGTGGACACCCGCACCGTGACCACCGAGACGGTGGGCGTCGTGTCCGCCGTGGACCCCGACGCCGGGACCCTGACCGTGATCTCCGGCAACGTGGACGGCAAGGTGGCCGAGGTGCCCGCTGCCATGTCCGACGTGACCAGTGTCATCTCGGTGACCGGTGCCTATGCCGCCGAGACCACCGCTGCGGCCCCGGAGGACCCGGACCCGGCAGGCTCCCAGGAGGAGCTGGACGGCAGCTATGCGCTGCTGGAAGATGAGGGCGCCTTTGGTGCCACCGTGGACTGGGTGGGTGACGCCGACCCCTACGGCATCGCCCTGCTGGCTGCTGGGGACGACCATGATCTGAACACCTGGATCACGGATGTCAATTATGAAAAGACGACCGACGGAAAAACATGGACGTCTATCGGCGCGGGCAGCGTGACCGTGGACAGCGGCACCCGCGTCCGCGTGAACCTGAAGTATACCGTGAAACCCGGTGTGCTGACGCCCACCAACAATACCCTGACCTACCAGCTGCCCAAAGGCCTGCCCATGCCGGATGTGGTGATGGGCAACATCGTGGATGAGTCCGACAAGGACGAGGCCGGCAATGCAAAGGTCGTGGGCAGCTTCACCGTTGACACCGACGGCACTGTGACCCTGACCTTTACGGACGAAAAGTTCATCGGCACCGACGAGAAGGGCGGCCTGCCATTCACCGGTACCTTCAAGGCCGCCGTTACGGCGAGCGCCGACAACTTTGAGGACAAGAAGGAGATCAAATTCAAGGACGACTGCATCCTGACCATCAAGAAGAAAACGGCAGATATAAAGATCAGCAAAGGGAGTGGGTCTCCGCTGATTACGAACCGTAAGGACGGCACCTTTGTAAATAATTATGAGGTGACGGTGGGGACCACCAACGGCACCAAAGACCCGGTGATCCTTACGGATACCCTGAACACGAATAGGAATGGCGAAAACCGTAGCGACTACCTGAAGGGCGGCAAATATCTGGTAGACTCCTTTAAACTTTACAAGGTGGATGCTTCGGGCACAAAAACGGAGATTGACGTCCCTGCGCATGAACTGAAAACCGACGGCAACGGCAACCCCCAGGTGGTCCTTGCTCCGCTGCCTGCATTGGAGGCCGGAGAGAAGTACATCTGGAACTACGACGTTCAGCGGGACTATGCGGACTTTGACAAGATGCCCAACGGCGTCGCTATCATCAACAACACGGCGAAAGCCGAGGCAGGGCGCAATGTAAAAGATGAGGCTGACGCATGGTACACATGTAAAACCTCTCGCATTGAGAAGAAAGGCGAGTACGACCCCAAAACAGGCCGCATCCAGTGGACGATCACTGTAAAGGTACCCCATTCTTTCCTGGGGTCCTATCTCCTGCAGGGCTGCAAGATCACAGATGACTTGCCAGACGGTGTAAAAATCGTAGGGGATGTAAAGGTATGCAACGATACGATATCGGCAGAGGAATTCCAGAAAAACGGCTATACCATCCCGGCGGGTTATGATGGAACAGAGCTGAAGATCACCTTTGAGACCACCACCCCCATCGGCGGCGGCTCGGTGACCAATACAGCACAGATCGAGACCAAGAGCAAACACACCTTTGAGGCCTCGGATACTGTGAACATCGGGAAGGGCGATTGGAGCCTGAGCAAATCCATTGCCACCAGGGGCGAGACGCCCACCTGGAACCTCTCGGCCACCAACAAGGCCGGTGAAGCGGAGTTTACCCTGTGGGATGTGCTGGACGACGCTGAGAACGACCAAGGCGAGACAAAAGAGGACACCCACTATGCCATTGCAAAAGAGCTGGATGACGCCATCAAGGCCAATCTGACCCTGACCATGCACGACAACACGAAGCTGACCTATGCGCAGGCTGGCAACACCATCGAGATGACCTACTACGCCGACAGAGACGGCACAACACAGGTAAACGCAGGTGACTCGTCCACCCGTGTGCGCAGCTTCAGCATCCATGTGAAAGCCGGGGACGGCCAGAACCCCGTGCGCAGCATCTCGGTGACCGGCATCCCCACCCATGAGGAGCGCGACGACGTGCCCACCGGTGAGGTGTGGACCTATAAGAACACCATCCATATCCAAGGCGTGAACGGCAATGATTCGGCAGAGGACACCTACCGCAGCTACAAGAAGTTTGAAAAGGGTGTGGCTGCAACGAGCAGCGGCGACGAGACCGGTTATCTGACCGGCAGCAACAGCTTCGAGCTGAGCGACCTCAGCGGCAACAACCTCCACTACCAGCTGGTGCTGCAGACTTCCGCCGACGATAGGGACGAAATCACGGTTACCGACACCCTGCCGGAAAACGTCGGCTTCAAGGTGGATAATGTCAAGATCGCGCTGGATGAGGGCGACTTTGTAAAGATCAAGGATAAAAATGTAGACTGGGCGACGGCAGAGTATGACGAAACTACCCGGCGGCTCACCATTAAAATCAGCAACTACAACAAGTCGGGGCAGGAGGAACACCGCATCCGCATCCAGTACAAAGTGAGCGTGAGCGACGATCCCAGCTGGAAGAACCCCTCGGTGGGCAAGCTGATCTACACCAACACCGCCACCTGGGGCGAGCTGACCGAGACCACCACCACCACCATCACCCGCGATGTAGAGCAGGTGAAAAAGACCGGCTGGCAGGACCCCGGCAACGACCGGAAGCTGCACTATCAGGTGGTCATCAACCCGGCCGGTGATGATCTGTCGGCCGGGCAGACCAGAGCGGAGAAGATCGAGCTGTGGGATAACATCAGCACCACCAATGGTGCCATCGCCACCGGCGATGTCAACTCGGTCAAGTTGTATTATTACGCTTACGACGAAACAGTCGGCGTGACCACCGGCAAAGAGGTGCCGCGCAACATGTACCGCATCCTGGAAGCGGACAAGAACGGCTGGCTTCATATGGAGATCCCCAATATGGCGGCCCTGATCCTTGTGTATGACTGCAATGTGAAGGATGGCAGTGCTGCCGCCAGCTACCAGGTGAGCAACACCGTGACCCTGAGCAACGGCAGCAAATCCAGCGACAGCGGCATCACCTACCAGGTCAAGGCGGATGCAACGGCCACCACCGCACAGTTCGTGCTGCGCAAGAAGGACAGCTACTCCGGCGTGTCGCTGAAGGGCGCGGAGTTCACCATTTTCCAGTACGATACGGTAAGCGGGCAGTTCGTCCCGTGGACCGGCAACGGCACGGGCACCCTGACCACGGACGAAAACGGTCAGGCCAGTCTGGCTGTGCTGGATAGTGAGACTGCAAGCTGCCTGCACCCGGACGTGCTGTATAAGCTCGTGGAGACCAAAGCACCCCAGAACTATCAGCTGGATGCCACCCCGCACTACCTGCTGTTCCGCAAGAACGCCAGCGCGGAGAACGAGCAGAAGGCCTTTGCAAATGCCACAGGCGTGGCTGAAGGCACCACCATCTTGACCGTGAATGACGAGACGGTGGACCTGAACAACAATGTGCAGGTGGGCAGCGACGCCGGCACCACCACTGCTGAGTACAGCAACGTGTACAGAAACCTGACCGTCAAAAAGTTCTGGCTGGACCAGGATACCAAACAGCCGGTGGAACCGGCGGTGAACAGCATCCACATCAAGGTCTGGCAGTACACCGACAATGACAAAAAGTTGTTTGCCGAAGCCGACCTGACCGCACATAACGACTGGACCTGGTCCGAGCCGGGGGACAAGCTGCCCCTGACAGACGGGAAGGGCAATGCGTACCACTACTTGGTGGAGGAAGTGACCACCGGAAACTGGAACGTGTACATTGATAACAATGATGTGCAGACCGGCAACATTACCATCCGGAACTACGTTTACACCGGCTACGAGCTGCCGTCCACCGGCGGCATGGGCACGGCACCCTTCGGGGTGCTGGGCGGCGCACTGGCCGCTGCAGCAGCCCTGCTGCTGGTCCGCAAACGGAAACAGAACGAGGAGGAGTGAGCAGCCATGAAACAAAACAAAAACAACCGGTTTGCCGCTCTTCTGCTGGCGCTGTGCATGGCCGTGTGCTGTGCACTGCCCGCGCTGGCAGCCCCCGCGGCCAGCGCCAACATCGACCTGAGCCGCACCGGCAGCATGGACGTGACCTTGTACGACCACCAGAACGACGTCCCCCTGCGGGGCGGCGCACTCACCGTGTACAAGGTGGCGGACGTGGCCCGCACCAACGGCGACCTGCACTTTGTGTACACCGCCGACTTTACGGGCTGCGGCATCGCGCTGGGCGACCTGACGGACAGCACGCTGGCTTCCAGGCTGGAAGCCAAGCTGCCCGCCCGTGCCGTCGGCACCACCCATAAGATCAGCGAGCAGGGCACCGTCTCCTTTGACGCGCTGCCGCTGGGCCTGTACCTCGTGGTGCAGACCGAGAACTCCAAGGGCTACGAGGCCATCAATTCCTTCCTGGTGTCGCTGCCCATGGCGGACGAAAGCGGCTGGCTCTACACCGTGGACGCCACCCCCAAGGTGGGCGCGCCCATGCAGGAGGTGACCCCGCCCGAACCGGGCAAACCGTCCGAGCCGGAGAAGCCTTCGGTGCCGGACAAGCCCACCCAGCCCGGCACCCCGGATGAGCCGGACAACCCGGACATGCCGGTGGACCCCAACGACCCCAACCGCCCGGTGTCGCCCGGTACGCCGGATAACCCGGTGAACCCCGGCAACCCGGACAACCCCGTGGCCCCCGGCAACCCGGACAACCCGGTGGCTCCGGGCCGCCCGGACGGCAATGCACTGCCCCAGAGCGGCCAGCTGAACTGGCCCATCCCGTTCATGGCCTGCAGCGGCGTGCTGCTGTTTGCCGTCGGCTGGGTGCTGGACCGGAAGGAGACGCTGGCATGAACACAAAGCAGAAGATCGGCCGCGCCTGCATGATCGTGGGCATCCTGCTCATTCTGGGCGCACTGGCCCTGCTGGGCTATAACCAGTGGGACGCCAACCGCGCCGACCAGGCTTCGCAGGACGCCCTGGGCAAGCTGGAAGAGACCCTGACCGAGACCATTGAGGACAAGACGAAGGACGAAGAGCCGGTGGTCCAGCCGGAGTTGGACCCGGAGCAGGAGATGACTGTCACCGACATCGACGGCTGGGGCTACATCGGCTACCTGTCCATCCCGTCCATCGGGCTGGAACTGCCCGTGATGAGCGAGTGGAGCTACGCCGGCCTCAAGGTGGCCCCGGGCCGCTACTCCGGCTCCACCTACGCCGACAACATGGTGGTCTGCGCCCACAACTACGCCAAGCATTTCAGCCCCATCAAGTGGCTGGCCCTGGGCAGCGAGGTGTACTTTACCGACATGGACGGCCAGCGCTGGAGCTATGAGGTGTCCAACGTGGAGACCATCCAGCCCACCGACATCGACAAGATGATCACGGCCAGCGACGAGGACGATTGGGACCTGACCCTGTTCACCTGCACCACCGGCGGCCGCGCCCGCTGCGCCGTGCGCTGCACCCGCACCGGTTACCCGGTCTTGGAGACCAGCGCGGCAGGGCGGATCACAGAGTAAGCAGGACGATTTGGAATTGCCTCCGCTTTGCTCTGGCAATATCAGCGGAAAATTATTTTTAAAGATATGCAATCCCGGAAAATCTGCGGATTTTCCGGGATTGTTTTTTCACGGATGGGCGTTAAGGAAAGTGGCCTGTTCTCTGGAAGGCAAACGATTTGGAATGCCCTCCGCGTTGCTCTGGGCATAAATAGCAGAAAAATTATTTTAGATTTTGCAAATCCGGCAGGGCTGCGGCCCCGCCGGATTTGCTTTTTCACGGGAGAGGGCGTTCCGGGAAGTGGCATCGGCTGCTGTTGGCCTGCGGCCAAAGCGCAGCAAATCAAATGCCTTTTACGGCAACGCTCCTCACCGGGGAGCTGGCGCGCAGCGACTGAGGGGCGTTCCAATCGGTGGAAGCCGAAAATACGGTGAAAAGATCTTCACGCCGAACAGGCGTGAATCTTCAGTATTTTCGGGTGGAGCCTACTTCTTTGGGGTCTGAAAGGGGCGAGCAGCCCCTTTCTTGCAACGACGACGACCGCTGCCTGCGGCAGAAACAGGGAGGAGTTGTTGGGGCCGTGGCCAGCAGGATGCAAGGCCCACTCAAGGGCCGTAGCATACGCTGGGAGCCACAACCCGTCCAGGGGAGAGGGGTGTCCAGAGGGAGAGAGGGGGGAGTCGAAACACCCCTCTCTCCCTCTGGCCCAGCGGAGCGACCCCGGCGGCGATGCCGCTTGCAAAAGCCATCGGGCCTGCCCCACGCGATTGCACTCTGCATGAGAAACATTACAAAAAAAGCACCCGCCATGCGGATGCACAGCGGGTGCCTTGAAGGGCTCTGCGGGGATGCTCAGTGGGTGGTGCCCATGTCCACAGCCAGGTCGGCGTCGTTCTTCACAACGGCCTCCACGGCCTTCTCCAGGCCGCGGGCGATCTGGTGCAGGTCCATGCTGGGGGTGCCCAGGGGCTTGTTGACCACCTGCTCCATGGCGTAAGGCACATGGATGAAGCCGCCCCGGATGTTGGGGTACTTCCTGTCGATGAGGTACAGCAGGGTGTACATCAGGTAGTTGCACACATAGGAGCCTGCAGTGTAGGACAGGGCGGAGGGGATGCCTGCGTCCTTGATGTTCTGCACCATGGCTTTCACGGGCAGAGAAGTGAAGTAAGCGGTCTCGCCGTCCTCCTGGATGGTCACGTCGATGGGCTGATAACCGGCGTTGTCGGCGATGCGGCCGTCCATCAGGTTGATGGCCACCTTTTCCGGGGTGATGGCGGAGCGGCCGCCGGCCTGACCGATGCAGATGACCACATCGGGCTGGTTTGCCTGAATGGCAGCTTCCAGCACCTCACCGGCACGGATGAACTCGGTGGGCACTTCCTGCTTGACGATCTCGGCACCGGCGATGGTGTCGGGCAGCAGCTTTACCGCCTCAAAAGCGGGGTTGACGGTCTCGCCGCCAAAGGGGTCGAAACCAGTGAGCAGAATTTTCATGGTAAAAAGCCTCGATTCTCAGATATAAATGGACGGCTCCAGAACGGTGAGCTGTCCGTGATCCATGATCATGCGGTTGTCCACATAGATGCAGGGAGCGTGGGTGACCAGATCGTAATGGCCGGAAGCATCCTGCACACCGCCCAGCGCAATGTTGCGCCCGAACCCGATGTGGAAGGTGCCATAGGTGGATTCGTCCTCGATGTAGCAGTTGCCTGCACAGCGGGAGTGGGTGTTGAGCCCGATGCCGAACTCCGCCGCCACCACCATGTTCTCCGGGTCGTGGAAGCGGGCCAGAAACTGCTTGAGCCGCCTGCCGCTGGCATTGTCCTCGATCTCCACGATGCGGCCGCCGCGCAGCTCCACCCGCACGGGGCTGTCCACGATGCCGATATAGCCCATGGAGCCGTCCAGGATCAGGGTGCCGTTGGTGTCGCTCTCCACCGGTGCCACATACACTTCCACGCTGGCAGAGGAAAGACCCTTGCCGTCGTGGCAGCAGCCGTTGAAGAAGCCGGGCACACGCCCCTCGATGTTGAAATCCAGGTTCGTGCCAAGCTCCGTGGTCACATGGATGTGGCTGGCGTTCTGGTAGCAGGCCATGATGATGCTGGCCATGATCCTGCTTTTGGGCAGGCTCATGTTCAGGAAGTCGTAGCTCAGCAGTGACTGCCCGTTGCTGGTGCTCAGCGGCAGCGACAAAAACCGGTTGCGGCGGGCAATGACCCGCTTGACGGCCCGTGTGGTGATGAGGGAATACTCGGCAGCACCGATCACGGCGTTGTAGGGGTCAAAGGCGTCCTCGCGGTCATCGAAATACTGGCCCACCTGCTCGTGCAGGTCGTCCAGCATCAACACATCTGCCACGCTGCCCACCGCCTGTGCGGCTTGCTGCATGGCTGCCACCTCGACAGCATACTTCTGGCTGGATACGATCAGGATGCGTTCGCCTGCACGGAGCCGGACCCAGTCGCGAATAATGATATCGGCTCCGTGCTGAATTGCCTGTTCCATTGAATCACTCGATCTAACAAAAAAATCACTTCAGGAGGATCATCATCACGATCTGGACCACCATCATGATGATGGCGACAGGAACCTGATTCTTGATGACGCCCATGGGCTTCTTCATATCCAGCAGTGCCACGGGCACGGTGTTGAAGTTTGCAGCCATGGGGGTGCACAGGGTGCCGCAGAAGCCGCAGGTCAAAGCCAGCATGCCGATGACCACCGGGTTTGCGCCGTGGGCCAGCACGAACGGGTAGCCGATGCCCACGGTCATCACGGTGATGGCGGCGTAGGCGTTGCCCATGATCATAGTGAACAGCATCATGCCGATGGCGTACACCACGATACCGGCGTTCACATTGCCCTCGGGGATGATGTGGCTGACCAGGTCAGAAATCACATCGCCGACACCGGCAGCGGTGAAGACGGAGCCAAGGCAGGCCAGCAGCATGGGCAGCATGGACAGGGGGCCCACGGTGGACAGCATGCGCTCGGAATCGTTCAGGAAGGTGGAGGGCTTGTTGTCGCGGTTCATGATCATCAGCAGGATGATGGCCACGAGAACGCCCAGAGCCACGCCGTTCAGGGCGGACAGGCCGATGCCCAGGCCGGTGATGGCGCAGATGACGGCCAGCATGCCAATGCTCAGGGTGGGGACAAAGATCTTCATGCCGATCTTCTCATAGGTAGCCTCGGTCTCGGCCTTGGTGGCAGCAGAGACAGCGCCCTTCTTGACCTTCTTGAGGATGGCGGGGATGCACATCACCACCACCAGGATGCCGCTCACCAGAGAGGGCAGCCAGCGGCCCAGGGCAAGCACGACGCCCAGCACGGCCCAGAAGATAAAGGTGCCCATGGGTTCCGGGTTCTCCTTATCCTTCAGGTTCTTCACACCGCAGTAGATGCACAGCAGGCCGATGATAAAGTAGATGATCTCCATCACCTTGGTGGACAGGCTGTAATCAGCACTCATAAAAAAGCTCATTCTTCTGTCCTCCCTTACTTATAGTACTTCTGGATCATCTTGCAATCCTTGATCACATAGAATACGATGGCGACCACAGTGGCAATGATGCACACGGGGATCTCGATGGCAGCCAGCTGGGCCAGCTCCACCTCGATGCCCAGGCCGGCCAAAGTGCTCTGCACCAGCAGGCCGCCGGAGCCGCCCACGAACAGGACCTGACCGAAGAACCAGGTGATGTTCTCCATGCCGGAAGCCATGCCTTTCAGCTCCTCGACATGCTCCTCATTGGGCTCATAGCCCTGTGCCACAATGGCACCTTCGGCCATGGGCATGATGACGGGGCGCACGAAACCGGCCACGCCGCCAAAGCCCACGTTGAAGGCTGCAAAGATTGAGCGCATCACGCCGTAGATGCCGATGACCAGGCCGGAGGTGGCACCCTTGAACTTGCCGATCAGGGCAGCGGCTGCTTCACGCAGGCCGTTGCGCTCCAGCGTGCCGGTGACCAGCATCACGATGATGAAGATGGCCATGCTGCGGTTTGCCACAAAGGTGCTGCCCAGCGTTTCCAGCAGGGTGACCGGGCCCAGACCGCCAACCAGTGCAGTCACAACGGCTGCCACCAGAATGACCAGAATGGAGTCCAGCTTCAGTGCAAAGCCAGCGATGACGATGACAATGCCAAGTAGTTTCAGTAGTTCCATAATTGCCTTCCTTTATACTTATATTTTCCCGGCGCTGTGCTGGCGGTCCGCCTGTGGGTCAGCAGGCAGGCCGTCGGCACTACGCCGAAAAGTCCAGAGAAAATGCCTTACAGGCGGATAAACGCTGCCAGCAGCAGAGAAAAGCCTCCTGCCGTAAGCCACAGCGGCACCAGACGACGGCCCAGGTGAGCTCCGATATCGCAGTGCTCCAGCACCCCGGAGGCCTTCATGGGCACCACCGTGGTGGCTTTGGGCACGGCCTCTGGGCTGCCGTAGGGGTTGGTGGAGGTAAACTCACCAGTGCCGATCTCCCCGGGGCAGGCGTACACCCCAAACCAGGAGGACAGCAGCCCACCCTTGCCAGCGCTTGTCTTGCACACTCGCACCAGCTGCACCGTAAGGGCCTGGGCCTGCTTTTCTTCCACCAGCAGGTTGACCCGGACCATATTTACCAAGTTCAGTATCGAGGAAATGGCGATGAGAGCGTCCAGGATCAGGACCAGGATCAATAACGAGTGCATGGGGCACACCTCCTGCAAACAGAGCAAGGGCTGCGGCAGCCCCTGGTGCTTTCGTAAGATGGAAATAGTATACCATAAAGTGGGACGAATTGTAAATGAAATATAGATAATCTGTCTAGTCTTCCTAAAAAAGGAAAAATCCCCTGTTTCCCAAAGGAAACAGGGGATTTGCGCCGTTTGGCAGAAATTACTTGTTGCGGATGTACTCATCCATGGCCTTGGCGGCAGCCTTGCCGGCACCCATGGCCTTGATGACGGTGGCGGCACCGGTCACGGCATCGCCGCCGGCGTACACGCCGTCACGGCTGGTCTTGCCGTCGTCGCCGTCGGTGACGATGCAGCCGTGCTTGTTGGTCTCCAAGCCCGGGGTGGTGGAGCGGATCAGCGGGTTGGGGCTGGTGCCCAGGCTCATGATCACGGTGTCCACGTCCAGCTCAAACTCGCTGCCCTTCTTCTCGATGGGGCGGCGGCGGCCGG
>UMBF01030571.1_pt1 | contig 14957 bp, 10 predicted proteins | sample 1963901 | NCBI WGS metagenome assembly UMBF01 (sample SAMEA4835935, study PRJEB28245) | human gut metagenome | biome: gut microbiome; material: fecal sample | place: Denmark | collected 2008 | reverse complement strand
CCGCCGCTGGTGCAGGCCGCCATCGCGGACATCCGGGCCAACTACGCGGGCCTGTACGGCGTGGAGGAGCTCAGCGAGCGGCTGGGGGTGTCCAAGAGCCATCTGGTGCGCACCTTCACCGCCGCGCTGGGCATCCCGCCGGGGCGCTATCTGACCCGGGTGCGGGTGGAGGCCGCCCAGCGGCTGCTGCTGCACCGGGAGTACACGCTGGACGTGGTGGCCAGCCTGTGCGGCTTTTCCGGGGCCAACTACCTGTGCCGGGTGTTCAAAAAAGAAACCGGCCAGTCCCCCGCACAATGGCGGGCGCTGGCCGGTCACACTGCGCAGTCCGGGCTTTCGCCCGAAGAAGCTCTGCGCGAGCAGGAACTTTATATTTAAGATCTTGCCGCTGCCTTTTTCTCGTTCTTCACCCGGTACATCGCGGCGTCTGCACGTTCTACTCAAGCATTCTGTTTTTTGCGGATATTTCACCGCTGGAACTCACACAGTCTGCTTTTTCTTCCGCAACAGCAAAAACAGGGTCAGCAGCGCCGTCAGCAGCTCCGATGCCGGGAAGGCCGCCCACACGCCGTTCATGCCAAAGAGGGCACTCATCACCAGCGAGCAGACCACAATGGCCGCCACGCCGCGGCAGATGGAGGTGACCGAGGCTTCCAGCGGGCGGTTGGTGGCGCTCAGGTAGCCCGCCGCCACGATGTTGAACCCGGCAAAGAAGTAGCCCACGAAGTACAGCCGCATGCCGTTGTGGGCAAACCGGGCCATCTGCGCCGAGTTTTCACTGTTGAACCAGCCCACCAGCGTATCGGTCATGCCGAACACCACCGCGTACAGCACGGCCGCCAGTGCCAGCGCGGTGCAGCTGCCCAGAATGAGCAGCTTCCGGGCTCCGGCGCGGTCGCTGTGGCCGTAGCAGCGGCTCACCAGCGGCTGGGCACCCTGGGCCACACCGTTGAAAATGGCGGTGGCCACCAGCGCAAAGTTGGCCACGACGCCGTAGGCCGCCACGGCCACATTCCCGGCCAGACCCAGCAGCAGGAAGTTGAACACCGTTGTGGTCACGCCGGAGGACATCTCCCCCACAAAGCCGGAGATGCCCAGCTGGCAGCTCTGCCCCAGCAGCTTTGCCGAGGGCAGCTGCCGCACGAACTGCACCGTGTTGTCTTTTTGGAAGAAGTGGCGGCTGCAGATGGCGATGCTGAGCATCGGCGAAACGGCGGTGGCCAGTGCCGCACCGGCCAGCCCCAGCCCCATGGGGAACATGAAGATGTAGTCGAACACCACATTGAACAGGCTGCCGCTCAGCGTGGCCACCATGGCCAGCGAGGGCGCACCGTCGTTGCGGACAAAGGCCGACACGATGTAGTTGCACATAAAAAAGGGCGTGAACAGCAGAAAGATACGCGCATAGGGGATGCCCAGCGCCACGATGCCGGCATCGCCGCCCATGAGCCGCAGCAGTGTGCCGGGGCAGAAGATGCCCACCAGCACAAAGGGCACGGCCAGCAGGCAGGCGCAAAAGACGGCATTGGAGAAATACCGCTGTGCCGCCCGCTCCTCGCCCTGTGCGCGGAGGATGGCGTAGCGGGTGGCCGCACCCAGACCGATCATGGAACCGATGGCAAAAATGAAGTTGTAGATGGGCAGGCAGAGGTTGAGCAGGGTCACGCCGTCGGTGCCCGCCGCCTGCGAGATAAAATAGGTATCGGCCAGAATATAGCAGGACGTGCCCAGCAGACCGAAAATATTCTGCGATACATATTTAAAGAACTGCTTTGTCAGATTCATCTTGGTTTTCCCTTTTTCCCGGAAATTGTCATACACAAAGCGGTATTGTAGCACACCCCGTGCGTCAAGTCAATTCCAAAACTGCCCTGCAGCGCAGAAAGAGGAAGCATCAAGAAAAGGAGAAGTGCACTATGGATTACAAACACGCAGCACAACAGGTCCTGGACTGCATCGGCGGAAAAGACAACATCCTGTCGGCCGCGCACTGCGCCACCCGCCTGCGTCTGGTCATCGCAGACAACGCAAAGGTCAACAAGCAGGAGCTGGAAAACGCCGAGGGCGCCAAGGGCGTTTTTGAGGCACAGGGCCAGCTGCAGATCATCTTCGGCACCGGCACGGTGAACAAGGTATACGACGAGTTCATCCAGCTGGCCGGCATCGAGGGCGGCAGCAAGGAGGACGTGAAGCAGGCGGCCGCCGCCAAGGCACCCTGGTATCAGCGAGCCATCAAGACCCTGGGCGACATCTTTGTGCCCATCATCCCCGCCATCGTGGCTTCCGGCTTCCTGATGGGCATCATGGAAGCGCTGAACTTCATGGTGAACAACGGTTTCCTGAACATCGACACCACCGGCTCGGTGTATGTGTTCGCCAAGCTGTTCTCTAATACGGCCTACACCTTCCTGCCCATCCTCATCGCCTACTCTGCCGCCAAGGTGTTCGGCGGCAACCCCTATCTGGGTGCAGTCATCGGCATGATCATGATCCACCCCGACCTGCAGAACGCCTGGACCGTTTCCAACGGCGTCAACGTGATGCAGCCGGTGTTCGGCGGCCTGTACTCGGTGCCGCTGGTGGGCTATCAGGGCCACGTCATCCCGGTCATCATCGCCGTGTGGCTCATGTGCCAGATCGAAAAGCGGCTGCACAAGGTGGTGCCCGCCATGTTTGACCTGTTCGTCACCCCGCTGGTGTCCGTGTTCGTCACCGGTTACCTGACCCTGGCCGCCATCGGCCCCGTGTTCACCAAGCTGGAAAACGGCATCATCACCGGCGTGCAGACCCTCATCACCCTGCCCTACGGCATCGGCTCCTTCATCATGGGCGGCCTGTACGCGGTCACCGTCGTGGCCGGTATCCACCACATGTACACCCTGATCGACCTGGGCCAGCTGGCCCGCTACGACTACACCTACTGGCTGCCGCTGGCCAGCGCTGCCAACGTGGCACAGGGCGGTGCCGCTCTGGCCGTGGCCCTCAAGAGCAAGGACACCAAGGTCAAGTCCATGGCCCTGCCCTCTGCCCTGTCCGCCTGCATGGGCATCACCGAGCCTGCCATCTTCGGCGTGAACCTGCGCTACTTCAAGCCCTTCCTCGGCGGCCTGCTGGGCGGTGCCTGCGGCGCATGGTACGCCAGCATCGTGGGTCTGGGTGCCACCGGCACCGGCGTCACCGGCATCTTCGGCATCCTGCTGCACCTGCACATGCCCCTGCAGTACATCATCATGATGGCCATCTCCTTCGGCGTGTCCTTCGCCGTGACCTGGGTCATCTGGAGCCCTGAGGAGGTCAAGGCATGAACGCACTCCAGCGCGACCTGAAAAAGCTGGTGCCTCTGGTGGAGTCGCTGGGCAAGGAAACCGTTGCCGCCGACCCCCACCGCCAGCGGTTCCACCTGCAGCCGCCGGTAGGCTGGCTGAACGATCCCAACGGCCTGTGCGTCTACGGCGGGCAGTACCACGCATTCTTCCAGTACGGCCCCTTCGACGTGAACGGCGGGGTCAAGCACTGGGGCCACGCCGTCAGCACCGACCTGCTCCACTGGGAGCAATTGCCGGTGATGCTCTATCCGGACGAGCCTTTTGACTGCCACGGTGCCTACTCCGGCTCGGCACTGGTGGAGGATGGCACCATGTACCTCTACTACACCGGCAACGTCAAGCACCCCGGCAATTTTGATTATATCAAAGAGGGCCGCGGGCACAACGTCTGCCTGGCCGTCAGCAAGGACGGCGTGACCCTCGACAGCAAGCAGTGCCTGCTGACTAACCGCGACTACCCCGCCGGGCTCACCTGCCATGTGCGGGACCCCAAGGTATTCGCCTACGAAGGCCGGTACTACATGGTGCTGGGTGCCCGCACGCTGGAGGACAAGGGCGAAGTGCTGGTGCTGGAAAGCACCGACAAGCTCCGCTGGACCCACATCAACACCCTGACCACCCCGGAGCCCTTCGGCTACATGTGGGAGTGCCCGGACCTGTTCTGTCTGGACGGGCAGTGGTATCTGGCGGTGTCCCCCCAGGGCATCCAGTGCCAGAACGTCTACGGCTGCGGCTGGTTTGCCATCTACGGTGACTGGCGCGTGGACTGCACCCTGAGCGAATTCCACGAGCTGGACGCAGGCTTTGATTATTACGCCCCCCAGAGCTTTGTGGACGGCAACGGCCGCCGCATCCAGATCGGCTGGATGGGCATGCCGGACGCCGACTACGGCAACGCGCCCACCGTGGCTTACGGCTGGCAGCACTGCTTCACCGTGCCCCGCGTGCTGACGGCCGGGCCGGACGGCACCCTGCTGCAGAACCCGGTGCCGGAGCTGGACGCGCAGCGCAGCGCCGCCGCCCTGCACGCCGCCAGCGGCGAGGAAGTGTTCCTTGCCCCGCGCTTTGACCTGACCGCCGCACCCGCCGGAGACTTCTGCCTGACGGTTGCGCAGGGGGTGCAGCTGGTGTATACTGAACAGGACTGCACCTGCACCCTGCGCTTCACCGACCCCGCTCTGGCCGACGGCCGCACCGTGCGCCGCGCCCGGCTGGCAGCCCCCTGCCGCAGCCTGCGGGTGGTGGGCGACAATTCCTCGCTGGAAATTTTCCTGAACGGGGGAGCCACGGTGTTCAGCACCCGGTACTACCCTGCCCCCGGCGACGTGAGCATAAAGCTGACCGGGGCAGCCTGTGAACTCTGCAATTTGTGATCTGGAGGTTTTCTATGCCCGGCAATACTCTGTTTTCCATCGGCGAAGCGCTGATTGACATGATCCCGTCCCGCGTAGGATGCACCTTTGACGAGGTGCCGTCCTTCAGCCCGCGCACCGGCGGCGCACCGGCCAATGTCTGCGCTGCCTTTGCCCGTCTGGGCGGTGCCAGCAGCTTTCTCACCCAGCTGGGCGATGACCCCTTCGGCCACAAGATCGCACGGGAGCTGGAAGCCTGCGGCATCGACCTGAGCCATCTGGTGTTCACCGACAAGGCCAACACCGCCCTTGCCTTCGTGAGCCTGGAGGAGGACGGCAACCGCACCTTCAGCTTTTACCGCAAGCCCTCGGCCGACCTGCTGTATGCCCCGGAGCAGATTGACCTGGCCTGGTTCCGCGACGCTTTTGCCCTGCACTTCTGCAGCGTCTCGCTGGTGGACAGCCCCATGCGCCACGCCCATCTGGCCGCCATCGGAGCAGCCCGGGAGGCCGGTGCGATCGTGAGCTTTGACCCGAACCTCCGCTTTCCCCTCTGGCCCGACCGGGAGATGCTGCGCCAGACTGTGCTGCAGTTCCTGCCGCTGTCCAACATCCTGAAAGTCTCGGACGAGGAATTGGAGTTCCTCACCGGCACCGCCGACATCGAAGCCGCCCTGCCCCAGCTGTTTGCCGGGAATGTGCAGCTGGTGCTGTACACCTGCGGCAGCAAGGGGGCCTACGCCTACACCCGCGCCGCCCATGCCTTTGCCCCCTGCCAGAAGGTCAGGGCCGTGGACACCACCGGTGCGGGCGACGGCTTCATCGGCTCCTTCCTGTGGCAGCTGAGCCGGGACGGCGTGACGGTGGACAAGCTGGAAAAGCTGTCCTGCAAAAAGCTAGAGGAGTACCTGGACTTTTCCAACCGGTTCTGCGGCCTGAGCGTACAGAAGCACGGTGCCATCGACAGCTACCCCACCCTGCCCGAGATGGGCCTCTGATTTTCTCGCATCCTGCGCCCGTTCCGGCCTTTGCCGTCGGAACGGGCGTTTTTGCTTTCCGTATTGTAATATCACATTCCAATATAACAGATGTAACTTATTTCCGCACTCCTGTTTTTTGCCTGCCGGGTTGTGGTGGGCCGGAAGATGTGTTACCATAGAACCAACAGACAGGAGGTTCTTTATGCCGTTTGAATTCGCATTTCTGGACTGGCTGCAGCAGTTCCACAACCCGGTGCTGGATGCGCTGGCCGTCTTTCTCAACTACGCCGGTGAGCACGGTGAGATCTGGATCGCGTTCACGCTGCTTTTGCTGCTGTTCCGCCGCACCCGCAAGGCCGGGTACGCCATGGCCACGGCGCTGGTACTGTATCTGGTGGCCGGGGACTGCATCCTCAAGCCGCTGTTCGCCCGGCCCCGCCCATGCGACGTGAACACGGCGATCACCATTCTGGTCAAGCGTCCCCACGGGCACTCCTTCCCCTCCGGGCACACGGCCTCGGCTTTTGCGGCGGCCTTTGCGCTCTGGCTGCAAAACCGGAAGTTGGGCGTCCCCGCGCTGGTGCTGGCGGCTTTCATCGCCTTTACCCGGCTGTACCTGTATGTGCACTTCCCCACCGATGTGCTGGGCGGCCTTGTGCTGGGCATTGCACTGGGTTTCTTCGCCTCGTGGCTCGTTGACAGCCTGGCAAACAAGTCCAAGAAAAAACAAATCGTATAATGTAAAACACCCTCCGCTGGAGCAGAACGGCTCCAATGGAAGGTGTTTTTATTTGCTTTGTCGGCCACACTTTACGGTACCGGCCCACCACAGCACTTCCCTGTGAGGGCCGAAAAAAGAAGAACCGCCGCGTCGTTCTCTTGTGTGATGCAGCGGCTCTTCTTTTGCAGATGGGATCTTGCTTTTCTTCCTGTTGCAGGGGCTTATTTTTTAGCTTCGGCGCGCTTGCCCAGTGCGTAGGTTGCAACGAATCCCAGGACCACAGCCACAATCATCACGATGACCGAGACGATAAGGTTGTAACTGGAACCGGTGGGGTCAATGTAGGCAGGCAGGCTGATGAAGCCCGGCGTGGAGATAACGTACTGGGTCATGCCCAGGATACCGGCCAACAGACCACCGATGCCGCCACCGATCATAGCGCCAATCAGCGGGTAGGTCTTGGGGAACAGCACACCGTAGACGCCCGGCTCGGTGATGCCGCACAGAGCGGTGATACCGGCGGAAACGCTGACGGACTTTTCTTCCACATTCTTGGACAGCAGGGATGCGGCCAAGCAGGCACCACCAACGGCCACGTTTGCGGGAGCCATGCCAGTGCAGATCAGCGGGTCAGAGTTGACAGCTGCCATCAGGGCAAAGACCACAGGGTAGGTGGCATTGTTCATGCCAAAGAAAACCATCAGCGGGGTGGTGATGCCGATGACCATGACGGCCAGCGCGGGAACTGCCTGGTACAGAGCGTAAACACCGTTTGCCAGCCAGGTGCCCACGGTGTTGCCGATGGGGCCGAGAACGATCAGGGTGACAGGCACCGTGATCAGCATGGTCAGCAGCGGCACGACGATGGTCTTGAGAAAGACCGGGATATGCTTTTGCAGGAACTTGTAGACCACGCTCATGAACAGCACGCCCAGAATGACCGGGAACACGGTGCTGTTATAGCTGATAGCCTGCACCGGGATGCCGAAGAAGTCCAGACCTTCGGCACCGTTGATGCTGGAGTACAGCAGGATCGCGCCCAGAAATGCGCCCAGGAAACCATTGGATTTCAGGCGGGCAGCGGCTGCAAAGCCGATGAAGATGGGCAGGAAGTAGAAGGTCGCCTGGTTGATGGCGTAGAAGATGGTGTAGGTGCCAGACTCCGCCGAGACGCCGAACACGTTGGTCAGCAGGGACAGCACCGCACCAGTCAGGCCGCCTGCCACCAGCACCGGGATCACCGGGCTGAACGTGCCGCCGATGAAGGAGAGGATTGCGTTGCCGATGTTGCCGTGATCCTGTGCCAGATCCTTGGCTGCGGCCTCATCGTCCTGCACGCTGCCGCCGGCCTGGATGCCGTCGATCTTGACGACCTCTTCATACAGGTCAGGGACATCCTGGCCGATGACCACCTGATATTCGCCGTTCTGGATGATGACGTTCAGCACGCCGGGCACCTGCTTGACGGCATCGGTGTCAAACTTGGATTTATCCCGCAGTACAAGGCGCAGACGGGTCATGCAATGGGTCGCGCTGACAATGTTGTCCGCTCCGCCGGCCTGCTTGATGATGCCGGACGCCATGGCCTTATAATCTTTCTTTGCCATTATTTCAGCATCTCCTTTCCCCAGTCCTGACCGTTGGAACGGATCAGTTTGGAGTACCAGTAGAAGGAATCCTTCCGGATACGTTTCATGGACAGCTCTTCCACGCTCTTGGCCGCGTTCTGCTCCTCATCGGTGGTGTCGATGTACACCAGACCGTAACGCTTTGCCATGCCATTGCCGGTGGACAGCAGATCGGTGAAGGACCAGGGGTTGTATGCGATGACCTCGCAGCCGTCCTCGATGGCCATGCCCAGCTGATAAATGTGCTCCCGCAAGTAGTCGATGCGGCCCTGATCGTGCACCTGGCCGTCGGCGTCCTTCGTCTCATGGGCGCCGTAACCGTTCTCGGTGATCATCATGGGCAGGTGATAGTGATCCCACAGATAACGCATCTCATAGCGCAGGCAGGAGGGGTCAATCTCCCAATCCCAGTCGGTGTACTCGACATAGGGATTGCGGGTCAGAGCGTAGCGGCCCGGCTCCACGGGGAACACCATCTGGCCCTTGACGCCGTTCTTATTCAGCAGATAATCCTGCTGTTTTGCGTCATGCGGCGCATACTTTGCAACGTTGCTGCGGTAGCAGTTGACGGCGATGAAATCGATTTTGGCGCTCTTCATCAGTTCTGCATCGCCGGGCTGCATTCCGATGTCGATGTCGTTCTCTTTCCAGTAGTGCTTGATAAAGTTGCTGTACTCGCCGTAAACATAGGTATCGATCCAGAACTTCTCGGTGAACTCCTCGGCGTTCATAGCAGCGATCTGATCCTCGGGGCGGCAGGTCTCCGGGTAGATGGGCACGCAGCCGGGCACAGGGCCGATCTTGCCGCCCGCCACCATCTCATGGCAGGCGTTGACAGCCTTGGCATGGCACAGGTTCATGATATGGTTGATCTTCCACTGATCCTTGAACCAGTCGTCACAGCCCTTGCTGACGCCCAGCCAGTTGCCATAGCAGATCTGCATATTCTGCTCGTTCAGCGACAGCCAGTATTTGACCCGGTCGCCGAAGTTCTCAAAGCAGACGCGGCAGTAGTGCTCGAATCTTTCCACGGTGTCGCGGCTTTTCCAGCCACCCAGCTCATCCACCCAGACCGGCAGGTCGTAGTGATACAGGGTAACGATGGGGGTGATGTTGTGGGCCACCAGCTCATTGATCAGATCATTGTAGAACGCGATGCCTTCGGGGTTCACCTTGCCGTCTGCATGAGGGATGATGCGGGACCAGCTGAGCGAGAAACGATAGCTGGAGAAACCGCACTCTGCCATCAGGGCCACATCTTCCTTGTAGTGATGATAGTGATCCGCCGCATAGGTGTTATCCGCAAACGGCTTCTTGGTCTTGGAGTTCAGGTCGATGATGGCCGGCGTGCGTCCGCCATCGGCGACTCCGCCTTCCACCTGCCAGGCAGCGCTGGAAGCGCCCCACATGAAGTTGTCCGGGAATTTGGGGTTGTGTCCGTAATACATAGTGTGATCCTTTCCATCTTTGTCAGTCTGTTCTGCCGTCGCAGAAGCCCCCGCGGGTTCAATTCTTTGCAGGACTATCGTAACACATCTCCGACAAAAAATGGGGTTCGCGATGCGAACCCCGTTTGGATGGTTGAACAATTTATTCTTTTGTTTTTGAGCAGTTCCACGGTTTCACCTGTCATTCTGCACATCTTTGCACCCGCATTTTTTGAGAATCCGACAAAGGCAGTTCAGAAATTGGACCCTGCAGCAGGTCAGTCTCCCGGTATTTATTCACATAGTAGCTGTACAGGATATCAAAGAAATAGGTCATACCATACTGGGAGTACACCGTGCGGGCACCGCTGTTGTCCTTTTCGCTCAGGTAGATCACCTGATCATAGCTTTTCCACATTTTTATGGCGTGGTTGACCGTCACCAGCACCTTATAGGCTGCAGCCTTCTGCACCATTGGCTCCATCAGGGTGGCAAAGTTGCCGGTGGCTGAAACTGTAATGAGCAGGTCCTCCGGTGTCAGCACTTTCAGATAATCCAGCGTATAGTGGGCATCGGACACGATCTGCACCAGCTTGCCCATGACCACCATGGACTGCTGGAAGCTGCGAGCCGCCATGCCGGAAAAATCCGAGGTGAAGAGCACCACATGTCGGCTGGCATGAATACTTTCGGCCAGCTTATCCAGTACAGCGGGAGTGGCAATGCGGTTGATCTCCTCCATCATCTCCCCGATGCTGCCGGAAAGGTGTTCCTTGTAGTCCGGACGCACGCTGTAGCCGATGAAGTAGTTGCACTGGCGCTTCCATTCATCGGCCTCAGCCTTCAGGTCGGAAAAGTTGTCAAAGCCGATGGACTGGCAGAACCGCCGGATGCCGCTGCGGGACACATAGCAGGCATCCGCCACGTCGTAGATGTTCAGATCCCGCAGCTGGTCGAAGTGATACAAAAAATACTGCGCCAGCACATAGTACGGGTCTTTCGGTTCACTTTCGTTCATCACTGCCAGCAATGCCGTCATCAGGCTGAAAGCCGTATTTTTCATAGTTTTCTCCTTCTCTGTTTTTGCAGGAATCACACCCCAAAGAATTCCTTGGCGATGTCGGCGCTGCGCTTGGCGTCCTTGGCGTACCAGTCCGCGCCGATCTTTTCGGCGTATTCCGGGGTGAGCACGGCACCGCCCACCATGATCTTGCAGTCCAGTTTGGCTGCATGCAGGGCGGCAATGGTCTCCTCCATGCTCTTGAGGGTGGTGGTCATCAGGGCCGAAAGGCCCACCAGATGCACATCCTTTTCCCGCACGGTGTCCACCACGGTCTCCACCGGCACATCGCGGCCCAGGTCGATGACCTCAAAGCCGTAGTTCTCCAGAATGACCTTGACGATGTTCTTACCGATGTCGTGCACGTCGCCCTTCACGGTGGCCAGCACGATGCGGCCCTTGCTGGCGCTGCCCTCGCCCTTCTGGGCAATGGCGGTCTTGATCTCCTCAAAGGCACTCTGGGCGGCGCTGGCGGCCTGCAGCAGCTGCGGCAGGAAGAGGGTGCCCTTCTCATACTTGGCACCCACGATGTCCAGCGCCGGGATCAGGGCTTCGTCCACCACTTCCAGCGGCTGCTTTTCGGCCAGCAGGGCGCGGGTCTGGGCAGCGGCGTCGCCCTTCAGGCCCTTTTCCACCGCCTTGATCAGCGCCGCATAGGGGCCGGAAATTTCAGCGTTCCCGTCGGAAGCTGCCGCCGTAGGTGCGGCCTGGGCTGCCTGCTTCAGGGCCATGGAGGCAGGCACCCGGTTTGCGTAGCGCTCAATGTACTGCATGCTCTGCGCGTCGCGGTTGATCAGCACGTTATAGGCATACACGGCGGCCATCATCTCCTCGCTGGAGGGGTTCATGATGGCCAGATCCAGCCCGGCATACATGGCCATGGTGAGGAAGGTAGTGTTCAGGTAGGGGCGGCAGGGCAGGCCGAAGCTGATGTTGGACACGCCCAGGATGGTGCGCACGCCCAGCTCCTTCTTGCAGGCTTCCAGCGCCTGCACCGTGGCCAGCACATCCTTCTGCTGGGCGCTGGCGGTCAGGGTCAGGCAGTCGATGTAGATGTCCTCGCGGGGGATTCCGGCTTCCAGTGCCGCCTCAGTGATGCGGCGGGCAATGGCCACGCGGTCCTCTGCGGCGGGCAGGATGCCCCGCTCGTCGATGGCAAGGCCCACGATGGCCGCGCCGTACTTTTTGCACAGGGGCAGGATGGCCTTGAGCTTTTCCGGCTCGCCGTTGGTGGAGTTGACGATGGGCTTGCCGTTGTACACCCGCAGGCCGTTTTCCAGTGCCTGCACGTTGGAGGAATCCAGCTGCAGCGGCAGGCTGACCACGCTCTGCAGGGCCTTGACCACCTGCGGCATCAGGGCCGGTTCATCCACGCCAGGGGCACCCACGTTCACGTCCAGCACCTGGGCCCCGGCTTCCACCTGGCTCACGGCTTGTTCCAGAACGTAGTTCATATCATTCTCCCGCAGTGCCTGCTGGAAGCGCTTTTTGCCGGTGGGGTTGATGCGCTCGCCCACCACGGTGATGCCGTCCACGTTGACATAATTCATGGGGGTGCACAGCACCGAGGGCATGGCGTGGGCCGGGCGGCCCGGCACGCAGCCCTTGAACACCCCGTTCAGCATCCGGATGAACTCCGGCGTGGTGCCGCAGCAGCCTCCGGCGGCAAACAGATTCAGCTCCCGGTAGGGCTTCATTTCCAGCGCAAACAGCTGCGGGGTAATGTCGTAGCCGCTGCCGTCGGCCCGGGGCAGACCCGCGTTGGGCTTGACGAACACCGGGAAGTTGCCGGGCACGGCCTCGGTCAGGCGCTTTGCCATGGGGAAGATCTCCTTGGGGCCCAGCGAGCAGTTGATGCCCACGGCGCTGGCCCCCAGCCCCCGGGCGGTGACGCCGAAGCTCTCCACCGTGCAGCCGGTAAAGGTGCGGCCGCCGGCTTCAAAACTCATGCTGGCCAGGATGGGCAGGCTGGAGTTTTCCCGGGCGGCCAGCAGCGCGGCCTTGAGCTCGTACAGGTCGGTGAAGGTCTCAAAAAAGATCAGGTCGGCCCCGGCCGCCGCACCGGCCCGCACGATGCGGGCGTATTCCTCCACGGCATCCTCAAAGGCCAGAGTGCCGTTGGGTTCCAGCAGCTCGCCCAGCGGGCCGACATCCAGCGCGGCAAGCGCACCATAGGGCGCACAGGCCCGCTTGCAGTTGGCAATGCCCGCCGCAATGATCTCTTCCAGACTGTAGGTGCTGCCCGCCAGCTTGTGGGCCGACGCACCAAAGGTGTTGGCGTTGATGATGCGGCTGCCCGCTGCGGCATACTGAGCATGGATGCCCTCGATGAGCTGCGGGTCGGTGATGTTCAGTTCCTCCGGCCGGGCGCCCAGCTTCAGGCCAGCCGCCTGCAGCATGGTGCCCATGCCGCCGTCCAGCAGGATGGTATTGCTCTGCTTGAAAAGTTCACTCACTTGCACAGGTCTTTCCCCTCTTTCTGTATTCGCAGCGGGTGCGCAGCACACAGTGCCCGCACCCGGCCAGATGTCCCTTGACCGGATGGTCGCTGACCCCCAGAATGGCGGTCACGCTTTTGCGGGGGGTCATCAGGTTGGTATCGGTGACGCACAGCCCGGCCCGGCGCGCCGTGTCCAGCGCGGCGGCCACCAGCGGCTGCACCGCGATGTCCCAGTCGCCATAGCCCGGCGAGAACCGCCCGGTGAGGTAAGTCCCCTCGGCTGCGGCCAGCTGGCGCAGCTCGGCTTCCGCCGCGTCGGCGGTCTGCTCAGCCAGGGCGCTGCCCAAGGCATCGGACGCTACACCGGCGGCGATATCCCCCACCCCGGCGCGGCGGATCTGGGCGTCCACCCCGGGGCCAAGGGTCACGGCCAGCAGAATGGCCTGCCCGCAGCCCTCCAGATGCCGCATCACGTCGCTGCCCCGCAGGATGCCGGCTTCGGCCAGCGCCTTCACCTCCGCCCGCAGCCAGACGGCGCGGGGCGTCGCAGCGGCCAGCAACGGTACGGCGCAGCGCTGCAGCAGGGTCATGGTGGCGGTGTCCGCCTCCCCGCGCGCGCCGAAATACCGCGCTGCCTGCGCAAGGTCGATCAGATCCGGTTTTTCCACCGGCAGGGTCCTGCTCTGCCCCAGCTGCATCTGCGGTTCCTCCTTGCTTTTTTGAAATAAAGTGGTTTTAAGTATACCGCAGCTATGGGATTTTATCAATCCCGGAGAATGCAAAAAATCCCTCCGTCACGGCTCACGCCGTGCCAGCCCCCTCGGGGAGGGGGCCTTGACGGTCCGGAAACGTTCCGCTTTCAACAGGAAACATCCCGGTTCCGTCAGAAGGCTCCATCTCAGAGGGAGCTGGCAAACCCGAAGGGTTTGACTGAGGGAGTACTCTTATTTGATGCAGGTGGAGCAGGGTGTGTAGCCTGCTGCAATGGCCTCGTCGTAGCTGGAGAAGAGGATCTGATTCTTCTCGGCCGGCAGGTTCGGGCAGGTGGGCAGGTGGAACTTTTTGCTGTTCACATTGCCGATGTACCCCTGCTGGGCGGTGCTGGAGGCCGCCGGGTCGGTGGGGTTCAGCTCGGCATCGGCGGCAAAATGCTCGGTGCCCACGGTGTAGTTCTGGCCGTCGCTGCCAATGGTGATGGTGCCCAGCAGGTCGGTGCGGTACACGTTCACCCCGGCGTCCCGCAGGATGCTCAGGGTCTCCTCATGCGGGTGGCCGTATTTGTTGTTCACCCCGCAGGAGATGATGCCCATCTCCGGCAGGACCGCGTTCAGGAAGGCGTAGCCGGTGGAGGTGCTGGAACCGTGGTGCCCCACCTGCAGCACATCGGCTTTCAGATTGGCACCGCTGGCCACAAGGTCGCTCTCTGCGGTCTTTTCCATGTCACCGGTGAGCAGAAAGCTGGTGGAACCGTAGTCGATGCGCAGCACGATGGAGGTATCGTTGGTGTCGCTGTACTGCGCCACGGGGCCCAGCATGGTCACGCTAGCACTGCCCAGGGGCCAGGTGGTGCCCACGGCGGGCACTTCCACCTGCAGGCCCTGCTGCTGGGTGTACTTGACAAAATCCCGGAAGCACTTGGTGGAGGCCTCCGTCACCGGGCTGTATACATGATTGGCCGGGAAGTAGGCCAGCGCAGCCGCCAGGCCGCCTACATGGTCCTCGTGGGCGTGGGAGCAGAATACATACTGCAGCTCTTCCACCCCCTGCTTCTGCAGGTAGGACACCACCAGGCTGCCGTCGTCCACGTTGCCGCCGTCGTACAGCATGAACTGGCCGTCACATTCCACCAGCACGCTCAGCGCCTGCCCCACGTCGATGAAGTGCATCTCGAACGGAGCATCCACGCTGGCTGCCGTAGAGGAAGGGTTGGGCACCACGTCGGCACTGCCGCCCGGCACCACAGCCGAGGTACCACAGCCTACAAGGCTCAGGGCCAGTGCGGCCGCAGCGGCCAGCGACAGCA
>UMBF01054725.1_pt1 | contig 14968 bp, 13 predicted proteins | sample 1963901 | NCBI WGS metagenome assembly UMBF01 (sample SAMEA4835935, study PRJEB28245) | human gut metagenome | biome: gut microbiome; material: fecal sample | place: Denmark | collected 2008 | reverse complement strand
GCCGCCGTGCGCCGCGCCAAGCCGCGGCAGTGCCAGCGGCGTCAGAGCTGCGTGCCGGTGCAGGATCGCCTTGCAGTACTCGATGCCCAAAATGTTGTTGGGCGTGCGCAGCAGGCCGCCGGTGCCGGGGTGCAGCGCGTCGGCAGCCGCAGCCCGGGCGGCGGGCTAGGTCATGCCGGTGGCAAGATTTTGGCGGATGCGGGCGTTCAGTTCCTCCCCGTCCAGCAGGCGGGCCGTGTCCAGCAGAGCCGCCGCGTCGGGGGTCTCCGCACCGAAGGCCAGCGTATCACAGCCAAGCGCGGCCAGCAGGTGCACGCCCGCGGCGGCGAACTGCTCCGCCGTGGCGCAGGCGTAGGGCGCGGGCAGGGCTACCACAAGGTCTGCCCCGGCATCCAGCGCCGCGCGCACCCGCACGCTCTCTGGCAGAATCGGCACACCGCCGCGCTGCACTGCGCCGCTGCTCATACAGACGGCAATACACTGTGCCCCTGCGGCGCGCACGGCAGCCAGCTGGGCCGCATGGCCGTTGTGGAAGGGGTCGTATTCGGCAATAATGCCTGTGAAATCCATAACAATTGGCTCCTGATTCTTTGGCGATAGATTGTTAAAAAAGTACTTTGGCGTTCTGTGCAAAAATTGTGCTATCTTGCAGAACTTGCGCTTGAAAATTTATTTATACCATTATATAATAAAACCAGCATTTAGGAAAGGGCAATCTACCCTGCCAATTTAAGGAGGATATTCCATGAAAGTTCTGGTTATCAACTGCGGTTCTTCCAGCCTGAAGTACCAGCTGATCGACATGGAGGGCGAAAAGGTTCTCTGTAAAGGTCTGTGCGAGCGCATCGGCATGGAAAGCAGCATGATCACCCATGAGGCCAACGGCCAGAAAGCCACCACCCCCGCCATCTTCCCCACCCACACCGAGGCATTCACCGAGGTCGTGAAGAAGATGACCACCGGTGCAGGCAAGGTCATCGACAGCGTCTCTGAGATCGACGCCATCGGCCACCGCGTCGTCCACGGCGGCGAGAAGTTCAAGGAGAGCTGCCTCATCACCCCCGAGGTCGTCAAGGCCATCCACGACCTGAGCCCGCTGGCTCCCCTGCACAACCCCGCCGCCATCCTGGGCATCGAGGCCTCCTACAAGGTCTTTGGTCAGGACAAGCCGAACGTGGCTGTTTTCGACACCGCGTTCCACTCCACCATGCCCCCGAAGGCTTATATGTATGCCATCCCCTATGAGTACTATGAGAAGTACGGCGTCCGCCGCTACGGCTTCCACGGCACGAGCCACAAGTATGTCAGCCACCGCGCCGCTGAGTTCCTGGAGGAGCCCATTGAGCGCCTGAAGCTGATCACCTGCCATCTGGGCAACGGTTCCTCCATCGCCGCAGTCGATCAGGGCAAGGTCATTGATACCTCGATGGGCATGACCCCGCTGGCCGGTCTGATGATGGGCACCCGCTGCGGCGATCTGGATCCCTCTGTGGTCAACTACCTGAAGTACAACCTCGAGATCACCGGCCATGAGCTGGACGAGATCCTGAACAAGAAGTCCGGCCTGCTGGGTGTTTCCGGCGTGTCCAGCGACAAGCGCGATGTCGAGGAGGCCGCCATGAAGGGCAACAAGCGCGCACAGCTGGCCAGCGACATGCTGAACTACCAGATCAAAAAGACCATCGGCAGCTACATTGCAGCTATGGGCGGCGTGGATGCCATCGTCTTTACCGGCGGCATCGGCGAGCACGATGCCATTGCCCGTGCAAAGATCTGCCACCACATGGATTGGCTGGGCATCCGCATCGACACCGACAAGAACCGCGATGCCCACAAGCAGAAGGAAGATGTCGTTGAGGTCACTGCCTGGGGTGCCCGTGTCCGCACCCTGATCATCGAGACCAACGAGGAGCTGATGATCGCCCGCGACACGAAGGAAGTCATCGAGAAGTAAGCAAAAGAACTTTCAATATTTTTTCCCGGGAACGGGTTATGGCGAGAGGCTGCGGCATGTGGTTTGACCTTGTGCGGCAGCCTCCTTTTATGGTATAGTCGGCGGCAAGTGGCCGAAGTTTGTAGGGAGCGGTCTTGACCGCTCCGGGCAGGCTGCGACAGCCGCCAGGTTCCTGCGGAGGGGTCAAGACCCCTCCCTACAGAGCAGACCATAAATAGGGTGTCGGCGTAAACTCGCGGGCCGGGCATGCCCGGCCCCTACAGTGCAAGCAAATTAAAAAGGGAGCCTGCCGATTCACGGCAGACTCCCTTTTCTTGTTTTATTTGTTTGGAATTTCTTCGGTTCCTTCTTTGCAAAGAAGGAACAACCCCCCCCCCGTAATCACTGCTGGGCGGCCTCGGCGCGCTTCTTGGCGATAGCGGCGAGGGCATCCTTGCGGGACAGGTTGATGCGGCCCTGCTGGTCGATGTCGGTGACCATGACAAAGATGGGATCTCCAACGGCAACGACATCCTCAACGTGCTCGACGCGGTGGTCGTCCAGCTTGGAGATGTGGACAAGCCCCTCCTTGCCGGGGGCGATCTCAACAAAGGCACCGAAGTTCATCAGGCGGGTCACGCGGCCCTTGTAGATGGCACCGATCTCGGGGTCCTCGACAATCGTCTTGATGGTCGCAATGGCGCGCTTCGCGTCGTCCTGATCGACGGCGGAGATAAAGACGTGGCCGTCCTCCTCAATGTCGATCTTGCAGTTGAAGTTGGCGCACATCTCCTGAATGACCTTGCCGCCCTTGCCGATGACGTCCTTGATCTTGTCAACGGGGATCATCATGCTGAACATCTTGGGCGCATACTTGGACAGCTCGGCGCGCGGCTCAGCAATGACCGGCTTGATGATCTCATCAAGGATGTACAGGCGGCCCTTGCGGCACTTCTCCAGCGCTTCCTCAACGATGTCGTAGGTCAGGCCGTCGACCTTAATGTCCATCTGGATGGCGGTGATGCCGCGGCGGGTGCCGCCGACCTTGAAGTCCATATCGCCGTGGAAGTCCTCAACGCCCTGAATGTCCAGCATCGTCATCCAGCGCCCGCCGTGCAGCGGGTCACCGTCGGTGATAAGGCCGCAGGAAATACCGGCAACGGGTGCCTTGATGGGCACACCGGCATCCATCAGAGCCAGCGTGGAGCCGCAGATGGACGCCTGGGAGGTGGAGCCGTTGGAGGACAGGACCTCGGAGACGCAGCGGATGGTATACGGGAACTCGGCCTGATCGGGCAGGACGGGAATCAGCGCGCGCTCGGCCAGGTTGCCGTGGCCGATCTCGCGGCGGCCCGGGCTGCGGGGTGCGCGGGCCTCGCCGACGGAGTACGGCGGGAAGTTGTAGTGGTGGATGTAGCGCTTGTACGGCGTATCAGACAGGTCGTCCATGAGCTGGGCGTCCTTGGTGGAGCCAAGGGTGCAGATGGTCAGGACCTGGGTCTGGCCGCGGGTGAACATGCCGGAGCCGTGCACACGGGGCAGCAGACCGACCTCGGCGGCCAGCGGGCGGATCTCGTTGATACCGCGGCCATCGACGCGCTTGCCGTCCTCCAGCAGCCAGGTGCGGACGACCTTCTTCTGCAGCTTGTAGCTGATGAGATCGAGGTCGGCGGCGGTCAGCTCGGGGTGCTCGGCGGCGATGGCATCCATAATGGGCAGCATCGCGGCGTCGCGGACGTTCTTGTCGTCGGTGTTCATCGCGCCCTTAACGTCCGCGAGGTGGTTGGCGTAAACGTCAGCCAGCAGGGCGTGGTCAAGCTCCACGGGGGTGAAGCTCTTTTTCGGCTTGCCGATCTCGGCGACGATGCTGTTGATGAACGCCAGCATCTTCCGGATCTCCTCGTGACCGGCGCGGATGGCCTTCATCATGGTCTCCTCGTCGACCTCGTTGGCACCGGCCTCGATCATGACGATCTTTTCCTCGCTGGCGGCAAGAGTCAGGGAGAGGTCGCTGTGCTCGCGCTGCTCCTTCGTGGGGTTCAGCACGATCTCACCGTCCACCAGACCGACAAACACACCGGCAATAGGGCCGTTCCAGGGAATATCAGACATGGCGATGGCCAGGGACGCACCGTTCATGCCGGAAATTTCGGCAGAGCAGTCGGGGTCCTGGCTCATGACGGTCATGGTCACGCAGACATCGTTGCGCATATCCTTGGGGAACAGCGGGCGGATGGGGCGGTCCACAACGCGGGAGGACAGGATGGCGTGCTCGCCGGGGCGGCCCTCACGGCGCATGAAGCTGCCGGGGATGCGGCCGGCGGCGTAGAGCTTCTCCTCAAACTCGACGCTCAGGGGGAAGAAATCGACGCCATCGCGGGGCTTGTCGCTCATCGTGACGTTGCAGAGCACGCAGGTCTCGCCGTAGCGGATCATGGCGCTGCCGTTGGACAGACCGCACATTTTGCCGGTCTCGACCACAAACGGGCGGCCCGCAAAGGTCGTCTCGAACTTGCGGTAGTTGGGGAAGGTTTCCAGTCTGGATGCGAATTCGTAAGCCATAGGGATTCTCCTTCTTTGGTAGATTTTTACTTTCAGCGCTCCCCTGCCCCGGTTCTGTACAATAAAGCCAGCAGCCAAGCCTGTTGCTTGGGTGCTCGATTTACTGCACAAAACGCGGCGGGGGCGGCTGTAAAATACGGGTGCAGTGGATTTTTGTGATGCGCCGCCGGGAGCAGACACGGGCGGATTCCATATCCGCCCGCGGGGCGTCGAGGACGCCGCCCCCCTACAACGCGGCGGCAGCACACATGTATAAAAAATCGGGCAGAGTGCAAATGCACCCTGCCCGTTTTTGCGAAAATTACTTACGCAGACCCAGCTCAGCGATCAGGGCACGGTAACGGTTGATGTCCTTCTTCTGCAGATAGGCCAGCAGATTACGGCGGCGGCCGACCATCTTGAACAGGCCGCGGCGGCTGTGGTTGTCATGCTTGTTGGTCTTGAGGTGCTCGGTCAGGTGGTTGATACGAGCGGTCAGCAGAGCAACCTGGACCTCCGGAGAACCGGTGTCACCCTCGTGGATGGCTGCCTTGGCGATGATGGGCTGCTTATCGATAGCGGATTTCTGGCTCATGGGTATATACCTCTTTCATAAAAAATGTATTGGCCGTCGGCGCAGTAAGGGGTAGTTGGAACCGTTGAGGCATACGCCCCATACCGGGCCGCGGTAACAGGAATTAGTATACCACAACATTTTGCGGAATACAAGAGCATTTGCGGCATTTTCGCAATTATTTTGCACCGTTCAGGGCCGCAAAATACGCCTTGCTCTCGTCGGCGGCGTGGTGGATCAGCGCGGCCAGCTCGTCCATCGAATTGAACTTGCGCACCGGGCAGAAATATTTGTGAAATTCCAACACCGGCTGCTGACCGTAGACATTGCCGGAGAAGTCCGGCACAAACGTCTCGCAGGTCACGGCGGCGTTTTCACTGCTGTCCACCGTGGGGCGCTTGCCGATGCCGGTGGCTGCGGGCCGCCACCGGCCGTCCAGATAAATGCGGGTCAGGTAGACGCCCGCGCAGGGCTGCAGGGCCGCGGCGGGGTAGTTCTGGTTCAGCGTCGGCGTGCCGAGCTTTCCGCTGCCGATGCCCTTGCCGTGGACAACGGGCCAGTCGATGGCGTAGGGTGTGCCGAGCATGGCGTTGGCGTCGTCGAGACGGCCCTCCTCCAGCGCGGCGCGGATGCGGGTCGACGAGACGGTCTGCCCGCCGTACTGCGCCATCGGCACGATATGCACGCCGATGCCGAGGGGCGCGCAAAGCTCCCGCAGACGCTCCACGTTACCGGCGGCGCGGGCTCCAAACGTAAAGTTATCGCCGCAGAACAGCTGCTTTGCGTTAAAGCAGTCCACCAGCACCTTTTGCACAAAATCCTCCGGCGTCAGCGCACGGAACTCGTCAAACGGTGCTTCCTGGTATTCCTCGATGCCTAATCTTGCAACGCGGACGTGCTTCTGCGGCAGCGAGAGGATGCGCCCGCCCTTCAGCGTACTGCTGGCGGGCAGCTCAAACGTGAAGGCCGCAGCGGTCAGGCCACCGGCCCGGGCGCATTCGACGGCAGCCCCCAGCACGGCGCGGTGGCCGCAGTGGACGCCGTCAAAATAGCCGAGCGCCACAGCACTGCCCTGCGGGGCGTGGATGGGCGTCAGACTTTGATAAATTTGCATTGGGCAGTCAGCCCCTTTCGCAAAATAGTTTTTCGACCTTGAGCACGCCGCCCTCGACGCTGGCCAGACCCAGAAACGCGCCGGTCTCATCGTAGGTGCGGTAGCGGCCATCGGCGGCAGCGTAATGGCTCGTCGGGCAGCCGTTGAGCAGGTGCGCCTTGACGCCGCTGTTGACGTGCAGGGCGGGCAGCGGCGTAAAGACTGACTCGATCGGCAGTACCCAGCCGTTGGTTTCGAGTTCCCCGCTCTCGGCGGCGGCTAAAATTTCCGGCAGCGTGTGGCACTGGGCCAGACTGAACACACCGGCCTGCGTGCGGCGCAGGGCGGACAGCGTGGCGGGCACGCCGAGGGCGTCGCCGATCTCCTCGGCCAGCACGCGGATGTAGGTGCCCTTGGAGCAGGCGACGCGGACGGTGTATTCGTCGGGCGCGGGGCTGCCGAGGTATTCGATGTCATAGATCGTAATGGGGCGGGGCGTGCGCTCAACGGTCTGGCCCTTGCGGGCCGCTTTATACAGCGGTTGGCCGTTGATTTTCACCGCGCTGTACATCGGCGGCAGCTGCATGCGGTCCCCGCGGAACTGCGGCAGTACGGCGCGCAGCTCGGCCTCCCCCACCGTGACGGGGGCAGTTTCCAGCGTCGTGCCGGTCACGTCGCCGGTGTCGGTGCGCAGGCCCAGACGCAGCGTAGCTTCGTAGGTTTTATCGTGGTCAAGCTGGCGGTCTGCGGCGGAGGTCGCCTTGCCGATAAACACCGCGAGCACACCGGTGGCCATAGGGTCCAGTGTGCCCGAGTGTCCCAGCTTGCGTGTGCCCAGTGCGCCGCGCAGCTTGGCCAGCACATCAAAGCTGGTCCAGCCTGCGGGCTTATCGACGGGCAGAATGCCGTTTGGCGTTTGCATAGCAGGGTTCCTTTTCTGTTGTTAGGGTTTAAAAGGCTTCCCCCTCGGGGGAAGCTGTCACCGAAGGTGACTGATGAGGGCAGACTTTCCGCTATTGCCCGTTCATGAGCGGCCACAGGAACTCCCCCCTCATCCGGCGCTTCGCGCCACCTTCCCCCCAATGGGGGAAGGCTTTATTGCGCTTTCTCCGCGTCGGCGCGGTCCAGTTCCTTTTTGACTTCCTCGAGGATCGCGTGCTTGGCGTTGTCCGGGTTGCCGCTGATCTCACAGCCGGCGGCGCGGGGATGCCCGCCGCCGCCCAGACGCCGCGCAATGTTGCAGGCGTTGGTGTCGTGCCCGGTGCGCACACTGATCTTGAAGCTGCCGTCCTTCTGCTGGCGCAGGGTCAGACCGACCTCGACGCCCTCGATGGAGCGCGGCAGGCTCGTCAGATCCTCCAGCTCGGCCCCGGCCACACCTGCGGCCTGGATCTGGTCCCAGGTCAGGCAGATGAGCGCACAGCGGTCATCGTAGTAAAACTCCAGGCTTTCTAAAGCCATGCGTTCCGCGATGACCCGCGCGTGGGAGCGGCTCTCGAACAGGCGCTCGTTCAGCCTTTCCACGTCGGCTCCGGCCTCGATCAGAGCCGCTGCCGCCTTGTGGGTCTCCGCCGTCGTGTTGCTGAACCGGAAGCAGCCGGTGTCCGTTGCCACACCCGTATACAGGCAGGAGGCAATTTCCGGCGTGATCTTCGCGCCCATCTCGGGGATGAGCGTCGTCAGCAGCTCGGCAGCTGCGGCAGCCCCGGCGTCCACCAGCGTCTCATAGGCATAGCCGCTGTTCGAGCCGTGGTGGTCGATGCACAGATTGACATGCTCGGCGTATTCCTGAATGTTGTTGCGCTCGCCAAAAAGCTGAATGCCCGCAACGTCCACCGCCACCACAAACGCGGGGCGGAAGCTGCCGTCAAACACCGTGATGGGCATGTAGTCGTACATGGCAGGGATCGGATCACTGCACAGCACGGCGGCATTTTTGCCCAGCTGCTGAAGCGCCAGGCAGAGCGCCGTGCCCGAGCCGATGGTGTCACCGTCTGGGTTTTTATGGCACAAAATCAGGATGTCATCTGCAGCAAGCAGACGCGAAACAACCGTCTCGCGATCTACGTTCTGAGTCATAGGTTCCTCTTTTCTAACTGGGGTGCTTTACTCTGCGTCAGAGTCAGGCTCAATGTCCAGCTCACCCAGCAGCTTGTTGATGTGCGCGGCATAGGCTGCGCCTTCATCTTTGACGAATACAAAGCGCGGTGCCTTGCGGATGTGCATCCGGCGGCTGACCTCGGTGCGGACATGGCCGGACGCTTTGTTCAGCGCCTTGACCACCGGCTCCGGGCCGCCCTCACGGCCCATGACGCTGATGTAGACCTTGGCCTGATCGAGGTCGGGGGTCACATCCAGACGGGTCACGGTCAGCAGACCGCCCGTCACGCGGGGGTCCTTCATCTCGCCGATGATGGCGATCAGCTCACGCTTCATATCCTGGGCCATACGGCCATGGTTTTTGGTTGGCATTTACTTTACCTCTGCAATCAATCGCGGTACTCCTCCATCTTGAAGCACTCAAAGACGTCGCCTTCCTTGATGTCCTGGAACTTGGCCAGGGTGATGCCGCACTCAAAGCCCGCGGCAACCTCCTTGGCGTCATCCTTGAAGCGCTTCAGGCTGGCGATGGAATCCTCGCAGATGACGATGCCGTCACGAACCAGACGCAGCTGGGCGTCGCGGGTGATCTTGCCGTCGGTAACGCGGCAGCCTGCGACGGTGCCGACGCTGGAGATCTTGTAGACCTGGCGGACCTGAGCCTCGCCCAGGGCGACCTCGCGGACCTTCGGGGCCAGCATGCCCTTCATAGCGTCAGAGACATCGTTGATGGCGTCGTAGATGACGCGGTACATACGCATCTCAACGCCGGTCTGCTCGGCTTCGGCCTTGGCGACGGCGTCGGGACGGACATTGAAGCCGATGATGATGGCGTTGGACGCATCGGCCAGAGAGACGTCGGACTTGGAGATGGCACCGACACCCGCATGGATGACGCGGACGCGGACCTCATCGTTGGAGATCTTCTCGAGGCTCTGCTTGACGGCCTCGGCGGAGCCCTGGACGTCCGCCTTGACGATGATGGGCAGCTCCTTCATATCGTTGGCAGCCATCTGGTCAAACAGGTTATCCAGCGTGACCTTGGTGTAGGCGGCAAACTGCTTCTCCTTGGCCTCGGCGGTGCGCTTGTCAGCCAGCTCACGGGCGAGGCGCTCGTCCTCGACAGCCTCGAACAGCTCGCCGGCCTCGGGGACTTCGGTCAAGCCGGTGATCTCAACAGGCGTGGACGGGCCGGCCTCGGTGATCTCCTGGCCCTTGTCGTTGCGCATCGTGCGGACACGGCCCACAGCGGTACCGGCGATCAGGCAGTCGCCCTTGTGCAGGGTGCCGTTCTGGACCAGCAGAGTTGCGATGGGGCCCTGGCCCTTGTCCAGACGGGCCTCGACGACAGCGCCCTTGCCGCGGCGGCTCGGGTTGGCCTTCAGCTCCATGACCTCGGCCTCGAGAGCGATACGCTCGAGCAGGTCGCTGATGCCCATGCCGGTGACGGCGGACACAGGGATGCAGGCGACGTCGCCGCCCCAGTCCTCGGGCACAATCTCGTACTTGGTCAGCTGCTCCTTAACGCGCTCCGGGTTGGCGGTGGGCTTATCCATCTTGTTGATGGCGACGATCAGCTTGACGTTGGCGGCCTTGGCGTGGTTGATGGACTCGATGGTCTGGGGCATGATGCCGTCATCGGCCGCGACGACCAGGACCGCAATGTCGGTCATGTTCGCGCCGCGGGCACGCATCGAGGTGAACGCCTCATGGCCCGGGGTGTCCAGGAAGGTGATGACGCTGTCATTGCTCTTGACCTGGTACGCGCCGATGGCCTGGGTGATGCCGCCGGCCTCACCCTTGGTGACATTGGTCTTGCGGATAGCGTCCAGAATGGAGGTCTTGCCGTGGTCAACATGGCCCATGACAACGACAACGGGGGGACGCTCGACCAGATCGGCGGCGTTGTCCTCCTCCTGCACAAACAGGCGCTCCTCGATGGAGACGTGGACCTCATGCTCGACCTTGGCGTGGAACTCCTCGGCAATCAGGGCGGCGGTGTCGAAATCGACAACGTCGGAGATGGCGTGCATCTCGCCCATCTGCATGAACTTGGCCACGACCTTGGCGGCGCTCTGCTTCAGGCGGGTGGCCAGCTCGCCGACGGTGATCTCGTCGGGGATGGAGATCTTCAGCTGCGCGTTGCGGGCCTTTTCCAGCTGGATGCGCTGCAGGCGCTCGGCCTCGGTCTCGCGGCGGCGGCCAAACTGCTGGCCGCGGCGGTTGTTGCGGTTGTTGAACTTTTCCTTCTTGCCGGTGGGCTGGTTCTTGCGCTTGCTGGGCATGTTGCGGCTGTCGGCCAGGTCGTCATAGCGGGCGTTGAACTTGTCAACGTTCACATCGACGGTGCGGGTGTCAACGGAGACCTGCGCGCGGTTGACCTGGACCTGCTCGGTCTTGACAGGCTCTTTAATACCAGTATCGGCGGCCAGCTCCTGCAGGGTGACGCGCTTCTCGCTGCGCTTTTCCGCCTGCTTCTCGGGCTTGCGGCTGTCTTTCTTCTGCTCGGGCTTCGGCTCCTGCTTGGCGGCGGGCTTGGGCTGCTCCGCAGGCTTGGGCTTGGCAGCGGGCTTCTGGGCTGCGGCGGGCTGCTTCTTCGGCTCGGGCTTCTTTTCTGCCTTCGGGGCCGGGGCGGGCTCCTTGCCGCTGGCAAGGTAGGCGTCGAGGCTGTCCTCGGCGTTCTCGCGGGTCAGGGTCTCCAGCAGGACGTTGAGTTCTTTTTCCTCAAACGTGCCGGCGGTCTTATAGGCTTCGCCGGTCACGCCGGAAACGGTCTCAACGACCTTTTTGGCGGGCATGCCGAACTCCTTGGCAACATCAGCGATCTTGTATTTAAAATCCATATAGTGTGGTCCTCCTCATCAAAGGTATTTTGCGCACAGCTGTGCAAGGTGTTCGTCGGTCACGCCGAACACAGCGGCGGGCTTGGGGGTAAGCATGGCCAGGTCAGCGCTGGTCAGGGGCATCTGCTCACAGGCGACGATGCCGTCGCAGGCGTCCTTCATATGGCTGACCGTGCGCTCACTGGCGTCCGAGGTAAGCAGCACCAGGGCCACTTTGCCGCGCAGTGCGTTTTCCTGTACGCGGTCATACCCGTGCAGCAGCTTGCCGGCCTTGCGGCACAGCCCCAGTGCACCCAGCAGCGGGTGCTGATCGTTATTCATGGCTCGCCGCCTCCTTTGCACTTTGCTCCGCACAGGCGATCTCCTCGGTCAGGCGGTCATAGATACCGTCCGGGATGGGGACCTCAAATGTGCGTTCGAGCCGCTTGGCCTTGCGCGCCTTGGCAAGGCAGGCAGCCGAGGGGCACAGATACGCGCCGCGTCCCGGTGCCTTGCCGCGCAGATCAATACTGATCTCGCCCTCAGGGCTGCGCACGACGCGCACCAGTTCGCGCTTGGGGCGCTGGGCATTACAGCCCACGCACCGGCGCACGGGGATCTTTTTTTGCTTTAGCTGCTGCAACTGGCAGACCTCATTTCTAGAGAATAGATAAGAGATAAAAGATAAAAAATATAGTGAACCGCGGCGCTGCACGCCGCTCGAAATTGCTCTGCCGCCGTAGGGGCGCATTCTATATGCGCCCGTGCTGCCTTACGGGAGCGGGCCGGGCGGATATGGAATCCGCCCCTACGGTTTTGGCCCTGCTAAAACTCCACATTTTATATTATCTTTTATCTATTATCTTTTATCTTTATTATTTACTCCTCGTCCTCGCCGTAGTAGCCGGACTCGGGGCGGATGTCAATATTATAGCCGGTCAGATGGGCGCACAGGCGCACATTCTGGCCCTTGTTGCCGATAGCCAGGCTCAGCTGGTGGTCGGGCACGGTCACGCGGCAGCTCTTGGTCTCGCCGGGCAGCAGTTCGACCTTGACGACCTTGGCCGGGGACAGGGCCGCGGAGATAAACTCGGTGATGTCCTCGCTCCAGCGGATGACATCGATCTTCTCGCCGTTCAGCTCCTGGACGATCTTCTCGACGCGGACGCCGCGGGCACCGATGCAGGCACCGACGGGATCGACATCGGGGTTCTTGCTCCAGACAGCCAGCTTGGTGCGGGCACCGGCCTCACGGGCGATGGCCTTGACCTCAACGGTGCCGTCGTAGATTTCGGGGACCTCCAGCTCAAACATGCGCTTGACCAGGCCGGGATGGGTGCGGCTGATGGTGACGCGGGGGCCGCGGTCCGTTGCCAGTACATCCACGACATAGACCTGCACGGTCTGGCCCTCGGTGAAGGTCTCGCCGGGGACCTGCTCGTTGCGGGGCAGCACAGCGCTGCCGCCCTTGCCCAGATCCAGCACAACGTTGCCGCGCTCGGGGTCGATGGAGACGACGGTGGCGGCGATCAGCTCATGTGCGCGGGACTGCATCTCGCTGCACTGCAGGTTGCGCTCACCCTCGCGCAGGCCCTGACGGATGACGTGCTTTGCGGTCTGGGCAGCAATGCGGCCAAACTCCTTGGTCTTGAGGGGCGTGACCATGCGCTGGCCGACCTTGTAGCTCTTGCGGACCTTCTGGGCATCCTCCAGGCTGACCTGGGTGTGGGGATTCTCGACCTCCTCCACGATGTCACGCAGCAGGCTGGCACGGAACGCGCCGAGCTCGGGGTCAATGTCCACAACGACATTGTCGTCCTCGACCTCGTAGTCCTTCTTGACCGCAATGACGATGGCCGCCTTGATCTTGTCGATCAGGTAGTCCTCGGGCAGGCCGCGCTCCTTTTCCAGTGCAGAAAGGGCCTCAAAAAATTCGTTGTTCGCAGTAGCCATGTTTCTGGTTTCCTCCCAATTATATTTCAAGTACACGCAATACAGTAGTTACAATCGCTCTGCCTTCCCCCCTGGGGGAAGGTGGCCCCGCAGGGCCGGATGAGGGGCAGCTGTGCCGTTGCTGCCCGGTCACGGGCGATCACGGCAGGTTTGCCCTCATCAGTCCGCTTCGCGGACAGCTTCCCCCTCAGGGGAAGCCTTTTCTCAGCCGAACAGATCCTCGTCGTCGCAGAGCTTGACGTAGCCGGCGCTCTTAACGGGGAAGGCGTAGGTCTCCTCCCCGTCGGTCAGGGTCACATTGCCGTCGGCATCCAGCCCTTGCAGGATACCCGCATAGTCGCGGCGGCCCTGCTCGTCGGGGCGGATCAGATGCGCCGCGCACTTTTGGCCCTTGAGCTGCTCGTAGTGCTCGGGGCGGGTCAGGCGGCGGCCCAGGCCCGGGCTGCCGACCTCGAGGTAGTAGCTCTGTTCAATGGGGTCTGCCTCGTCCAGCAGCGGATCAATGGCGCGGGAGACAGCCTCGCAGGTGTCGGTGTCCAGCGGCTCATCGTGGTCGATCAGCACACGCAGGAACCAGTCCGGGCCTTCCTTTTCAAAGCGGACATCCCACAGGCGCAGGTCCATTCCCTCAACAACGGGGCGGACGAGCGCTTCGACGACCTTGACCGCGCTGCCCTGCTGCGGTTTACCGGGTTTTTCCATAAAAATGCTCCAATCATAAAAAGAAAGCGGACCTTGCGGCCCACTTTCAGTAAAATCATCATCGAACACTAAGACTATACCACATCCGTGCGCAAAATGCAAGCCCCCGCCGGGCAGATTTGCCTTCTAGCGGGCTTTTTCAGCGTGCATTTTTTGCGGAGTTTGAGAAAACGGCCTGTAAATTCCGTATTGGACTGAATTTGAACGCCGCGGTTGGCTTTTGCCTGATCGCTGCGTTGCCGCGCGGATTCTTCTTCCGGGGCTGGTTGTGGTTCGTCAGGTGTTGGCACCTCGGTTGGCTCCGGTTCCGGAATATTTGGTGTTGGCGTTGGAGCCGCAGTAGGTTCTGGTATCGGCTCAGGCGTCGGGGTTGCGGGCAGTACTTCCCTATAGTTTGCGTACAAAATCGTGGCATCCTTGTACGTAATGCAGCGGGTCTCTTTTATTATACAGGCAAGCCACCCAAGCAGTCAAATAAAAAAGTGCTGCAACGCCGTGCAGCACTTACAAAGTTTAGCGGTTAAATTTGGTCAGATCGCCCATTCGCCGTTTTCAAAGATCGTGACTTCTTCCCCGCGCTTCGTGATGCCGGTGACATGGGTATCCGCCGCGCCGATCATGACATCCTCATGGATGGCGGAGTTGTTCAGGCCCTTCTTCATCAGGTCGTCGCGGGTCATGGCAGAGCCGCCCCTGATGTTCGTCGGGTAACCCGCGCCGAACGCAATGTGGCAGGCGGCGTTCTCATCAAACAGGGTGTTGTAGAACAGCACGCCGCTGCGGTTGATGGGGCTGGAGGCGGGCACGAGAGCGATCTCGCCGATGCGGTTCGAATTCTCGTCGGTGGAGAGCAGCTCGGCCAGCAGGTCGGCATTCTTCTCGGCACCGTGCTCCACGACAACACCGTCCTTGAAGGTGACATGCCAGCCCTCGATCAGCTGGCCGTTGTAGGCGTAGGGCTTCGTGCCGTAGACGATGCCGTTTGTGCGCTCGCGGTGGGGCGCACAGAAAACCTCCTCGGTGGGAACGTTGGCGATGAACTCAATGCCGTCCTCGGTCTTGCTGGACGCGCCCTCCCAGGTGGCGTCGTCGGCCAGACCGACGGTCAGGTCTGTGCCGTTCGAGCTGGTCATGTGGATGCGGTCCAGCTCCAGCGCGTTCATGCGGTCGCGGCGGGCCTTGGTCACGGCGACATGCTTCTGCCACGCGCCGACGGGGTCACCGGTGGAGACGCGGCAGACGTCAAAGAT
>UMBF01040709.1_pt1 | contig 14977 bp, 12 predicted proteins | sample 1963901 | NCBI WGS metagenome assembly UMBF01 (sample SAMEA4835935, study PRJEB28245) | human gut metagenome | biome: gut microbiome; material: fecal sample | place: Denmark | collected 2008 | reverse complement strand
CTCTTTCAGTATACCCGTTTTGGCCCCCATGTGCAACCGCAAGATGCAAAAAAGGCATTGCAGACGCGCGGCCCGCAATGCCTTTTTTCATAATTACAAAACAAAATCAGAACGTCAGGTTGCCGAACTCGGAAAGCTTCAGCTGTTCGTTGTGCTGCTCGGCCCAGTTGATGCTCCACGGGCTGCCGAACAACAGCAGGTGGTTGCCCTTCAGGTCCTCGATGCAGCGGGTGTCGCTGGTCAGGTCCAGTGTTTTGGGGTCCAGCTCGTCCGGGTCGTTCATGATCCAGCGCAGGTGCTCATACGGCAGGGTCTGCATACGGATGTCAACGTTATATTCGTTGCGCAGGCGGTATTCCAGCACTTCCAGCTGCAGCACGCCGACCACGCCGACGATAACTTCCTCCATACCGGAGCCAAGGTCGCGGAAAATCTGGATCGCGCCTTCCTGTGCGATCTGCTCCATGCCTTTCACAAACTGCTTGCGCTTCATCGTGTCCACCTGGGTCACGCGGGCAAAATGCTCCGGTGCAAAGGTGGGGATGCCCGCAAACTGCACATGCTGCTTGCCGGTGCACAGCGTATCGCCAATGGAGAAGATGCCCGGATCAAACAGACCGATGATATCGCCGGCATAGGCTTCGTCCACGATGGCGCGGTCGTCAGCCATCAGGCTGGTGCCGGTGGCAAGCTTGATGTTCTTGCCCTCCTGCACATGGAATGCTTCCATGCCGCGCTCAAACTTGCCGGAGCAGATGCGCAAAAACGCAATGCGGTCGCGGTGATTCTTGTTCATGTTGGCCTGGATTTTGAACACAAAGCCGCTGAACTGCTCGCTGCAGGGATCCACCACATCGCCGGTGGGGGCATCCTTGCGGGGCAGTGGCGGCGGGGTCAGGCGCGGGAACTCTTTCAGGAAAGGTTCCACGCCAAAGTTGGTCAGCGCGGAGCCAAAGAATACGGGGCTCAGCTGGCCGTGCTGCACAGCGTCCAGGTCAAACTCTTCGGCGGCGCCATCCAGCAGCTCAATGTCGTCAGCCAGCTTCTGGTGGTTGGCCGCGCCGATCAATTCGTCCATTTCGGGTGCGCCCAGCTCGGCGGTGATCTCGTCCACCATCTTCACGCCGTTGGCGCGGCCATCGCTTTCAAAAGCCAGCACCTTGCGGGTGCCGCGGTCAAACACGCCCTTGAACTCTTTGCCGCAGCCGATGGGCCAGTTCATCGGGTAGGTTTTGATGCCCAGGATCGTCTCAATGTTTTCCATCAGTTCAAACGGGTCGCGGGCTTCGCGGTCCATCTTGTTGATGAAGGTGAAAATGGGGATATGGCGCAGGGTGCAGACCTTGAACAGCTTGATGGTCTGGGCCTCAACGCCCTTGGCGGCGTCGATGACCATGACGGCGGAATCCGCCGCCATCAAGGTGCGGTAGGTATCCTCGGAGAAGTCCTGGTGGCCGGGGGTATCCAGAATGTTGATGCACTTGCCCTGATAGTTGAACTGTAAAACAGAGGAGGTAACAGAGATACCACGCTGTTTTTCAATATCCATCCAGTCAGAAACGGCATGTTTGGCGCTCTGCTTGCCCTTGACGGAACCGGCGGTCTGGATGGCTCCCCCGTACAGCAGCAGCTTTTCGGTCAATGTGGTTTTGCCGGCGTCCGGGTGCGAAATGATCGCAAACGTCCGGCGGCGCTCGATTTCTTCACGCAAAGTTGCCATGAAAGTCAATACTCCTTTATTCCATTGCAATGTGACTTTTTACGGTTGTCTGCTTCCGTCACATGGGGAACACTCCTCTATCACTCTGGTTTTCAGGCGGCACCTGAACTATTACAAGAAAGGTTACAAGACATACCTTTTTATTTTACTATGATTTTTAAGGGATTGCAACGCCTGATACCGGATTTTTGGCCGGTAAGGGGAGAAAAAAGCAAAATTTGATAGAAAATGCGTGGTGGGGGGGCCATCATCCCGCCGGGGGAGAAAGGAAAATGTTTGACTGTACGCCACAGATTCTAAGGCAATACTGCATAATTCTAAGTGCCGCACCTCGCTCGCCGTAATCGGCACTTAGAATTATGCGGTATTGCCCTAAAAATTTGTGTTGTCCCCTGCAAAATAAAATCAAAGAGCGAACATACCCGTCAGGACTTACTTATTCGCCTCCGCATGGGCGGTGGCTTCTGCCACATACCCTTCGGCATTTTTTCGGTTGGCTTCCACCAGGGCGGGGCTGGCGGCTTCACGCACCTTGGCGGGCACACCCATGGCCACCATGCCGTCAGGGACCACGGTGTTTTCCAGCACCAGCGCCCCGGCGGCAACCACGGCATTTTTGCCCACCACGGCGCCGTTCATCACCGTGGCGTGCATACCGATCAAAGCGCCGTCCCCCACCGTACAGCCATGCACCACTGCACTGTGGCCGATGGATACATTTTGGCCGATCGTTACCCCCAGGTTTGGCCCGGTGTGCAGCACGGCGTTGTCCTGGATATTGCTGTTTTTGCCAATGCGGATGGCGCCGGTATCTCCGCGCACCACCGCGCCGTACCACACGCTGCTGCCAGCGGCCAGCACAACATCCCCGGCCAGGGTGGCGTTGGGGGCCACAAAGGCTGCACGGCCAACATCCGGCGTTTTGCCGTATACTGTGATAACTGCCATAATTTTACCTCCCTGCCCGGAATAATTCTACCGCCGGGCACTGTTAGTTAAATTGAAAAACAGGCCTGTGTTTGTTATACTTTTACTATATTAAATAATATATTACGTTGCTTCAGGAAAAGCAATCAGGGGGAAACAAATATGATAAAAATGGTTTGCAGCGATCTGGACGGCACCCTGCTGCAATATGGGAAAAAGCTCATTGAGGGCGAAATTTTTGATGAGATCCGCGCTTTGCATGACCGTGGTATCCTGTTCTGCCCGGCCAGCGGGCGGCAGTATACCAGCCTGCGCAAACTGTTCGCCCCTGTGGCGGACGATTGCATCTACCTGTGCGAGAACGGCGCGGTTGTCTACCGCGGTGGCAAAGTAATCGCCAAAACGCCGATGCCCCGCGCCCTGGCAGAAGAAATCGCCTGGGATTTCTGGAACAACACCGAGGACTTAGGCGAAGTGATGCTTTCCGGCGAAAACATGTCCTACCTGATGGAGCGCGGGCACGGCGTGGTGGACCGCATCAAGTTCATTGGCAACAATTATACGGTCATCACAGACCCCGCCCAGATCCCGGAGGATATCGTCAAGGTGTCTGTCTATTTGGTGGACGGCGTGGAGCCGTTTGTGGAGCGCTTTGTGCCCAAATGGCAGCAGGCCAACTGCGCCGTGGCGGGACCCAAGTGGATCGATACCACCGTGGCCAACAAGGGGATTGGCGTACAGAGCATCTGCCGTGTGCTGGGCATTGACCCGGCGGATGTGATGGCCTTTGGCGATAACTATAATGATGTTGCCATGCTGGATTTGGTAGGTCACCCTTACATTATGTCCACCGCTGCAGCGGAGCTGCGCCGGCGCTATGCAAACCATACCCCCCGGCCGGAGGATACCCTGCGTGCCTTCTTGGCCAGGCAGGAAAACTGAAACCGAGTGAATCCACAATATTGTTAAAAACATTTTGTTGATTTTGTGAAAGTTTACAAAAAACGACAGGGTAAAATGCAGTATTTGCATTGACTTTGCTCAACGTTGCTGGTATAATCAAATTGTTAAATTCTCCACAGGCTTGTTGAAAAGCTGTGGAACAGAGAGGAAGACGCATCTATGAAGCAGTTTGATTATACCATTCAGGAAGCAGTTGGCATCCATGCCCGTCCGGCCGGTTTGCTGGTCAAAGAGGTCAAAAAGTATAAGAGCACTGTTACCGTCATCAAGGGCGATAAATCCAGCAACGCGCTGAAACTGATGGCTTTGATGGGTATGGGCGTTAAGTGCGGCGATACCGTTACCGTTACCGTGGAAGGCGAGGACGAGGATACCGCAGCACCGGCACTGGAAGCTTTCTTCAAAGAGCATTTGTAATTGAATCCTTTTGTTTGCGGCACCTGCCCCAGCAAGGCCCTTACCCGGCGCTGGGGCAGGCAGCCGCATTTTGTTTTCTGCTGCATTTGGTTGTATAAAATAACCAGTCAGGATCCCATTGAACACCAAAGAAAGGACGCTTGTTATGATCAGTATTCAGGGCAAGGGCGTATCTTCCGGCGTTGGCGTTGGCCCGCTTTATTTCTATCACCGCACCAAAACCGAGATCCCCCGCTATACCGTGACCGATCCCGATGCCGAGTGGCACCGTTTCAAGGGCGCGCAGACCGCCGCCATTGAGCAGCTGGGCGAACTGGCCGAAAAGGCCCGCGCCGAAGCCGGCGATGAAGCCGCCATGCTGTTTGAGACCCACCAGATGATGGCCGAGGATCTCGATTACGAGGAAGCTATCTCCGACCATATCAACAATGAAAAGATGAACGCCGAAGCCGCGATTTCGGATACCGCAGTTCAGTTCGCCGCCATGTTTGAATCCATGGACGATTCCTACATGCAGGCCCGTGCGGCAGATGTGCGCGATGTATCGGATCGCATCCTGGGGATCCTGTCCGGTGCAGTGCAGGGCGGTATTGCTTCGGATGTGCCGGTGCTGCTGGCTGCGGACGACCTGGCACCTTCGGAAACTGTGCAGCTGGATAAATCCAAGATTTTGGGCTTCATCACTGCGGGCGGTTCCGGTTCCAGCCACACGGCCATTCTGGCCCGCACCATGGGCATTCCCGCCATTGTGGGCGTGGGCGATGCCCTGAAGCCGGAGTATGAGGGCCGCTCCTGCATTATTGACGGCGCTACCGGCAATGTGGTGATCGACCCGGACGATATGACCCGTGATTACCTGCTGAAAAAGCGGGAACAGCAGCTGCGCCTGCAGCGCCTGCTGGAGACCCTGAAAGGCCAGCCCAATGTGACCAAGGATGGCAAGAGCATCCGCATTTACTGCAACATTGGCTCCCCGGACGACGTACATGCCGTGCAGGTCAACGATGGCGGCGGCATCGGCCTGTTCCGCAGCGAGTTCCTGTACCTGAACAGCCCGGATTACCCCACCGAGGATCAGCAGTTTGAAGCCTACAAAAAGGTTCTTGCCGATATGGGCGGCAAGGAAGTTATCATTCGCACGCTGGATATCGGCGCGGACAAGCAGATCGGCTACTTTAACCTGCCCAAAGAGGATAACCCGGCTATGGGCATGCGCGCTCTGCGTATCTGTCTGAACCGCCCGGAAATCTTCAAGACCCAGCTGCGTGCCCTTTACCGTGCTTCCGCGTTCGGCAAGCTGGGCATCATGTTCCCCATGGTGACCAGCGTGTGGGAAGTGCGCGAAGCCAAAAAGTACTGCGAGGAAGTCAAGCGCGACCTGAAAGCTGAGGGCATTCCCTTTGCGGAGGATGTGCAGGTCGGCATCATGATCGAAACCCCGGCAGCGGCCATCATGAGTGACCGTCTGGCCAAGGAAGTGGATTTCTTCAGCTGCGGCACCAATGACCTGACCCAGTACACCCTGGCCTGTGACCGCCAGAACAATGATCTGGGACGTTTTTATGACCCGCACAACCCGGCAGTGCTGCGCCTGTTGAAGATGGTGACGGAGAATGCCCACAAGAACGGCATTTGGGTTGGTATCTGCGGCGAGCTTGGCGCGGACCTGACCCTGACCGAAACCTTCCTGGCGATCGGTGTGGATGAGCTGTCCGTCAGCCCGCGCGCGGTGCTGCCCCTGCGCAATGCCGTGCGCATGACCGATACCCGCGAAAGCGCACCCCGCCTGCTGGCCGCCATCGATGCCGAGTACCCGGAAACGCTGTGAGGGGCTTTACGGAGGATTTGTGTTCCTTCTTTGAAAAGAAGGAACCGAAGAAACTTTTAGTATAATAGAACACAAAAGAGAACACAAAAGATAAATAAAGGCGCATCACACAAAACCATCGTGTGGTGCGCCTTTTTGATGTTGGCTTTATAGAAATTGGTACAAGTTGAAAAACAATCTGTAAGGAACGGTCTTGACCGTTCCTTATAGAGCATTTTATAATGTGTTGCAAACCAACAAAGCATCTGTAGGGCGGGGTGCCCTCACCCCGCCGCGGAGGAACCATGCCTATCGCGGTAAACGCTGCAATTTATTTGTAGGGGACGATGCTTGCATCGTCCCGCGGAACGTGTAACGGTAAAAATCTACCGCGCACCATCACCCCATTACCCGAATTACCCCCAGCACCAACAAATGCACCGGGTAAAATAGATAGAAAAACCACTGCGAAAATTTCTTTCCCCGCGCCGCCCGCTGGCCATTGTACAGATACAAGATCACAAACCCGGATGCAGCGATCCCTGTCATGCTGCCGCAGGCCATCAGCAAACACTGTGCGGTGGGGTAAAGCCACACGCTGCTGGTGTAATTCAGCCAGCCAAACAGCGCGGCAGAAAGCGCAAAACTGAACCGCAGTCGTTTTTGGTCCTGGCCGGACCAGCGGAAGAGCAGGGTGAACATCGGGGCCAGCAGCGCCCAGTCACAAAACAACGAACCAAAAATCAGCAGTACGATCAGCACGCCGCGTAAAAAACGGTTCCGGATGGTTTCGATACACAACAAGATGCAAAAACACAGGAACAGCGTGAACATCATGTTGAAATCCTGAAATTCCAGAATGCCGTTTTGGGCAAACGCCATCGAGAACGGCACCTGTGAAACCACACCGAACCCGAACAGCCGTAAGGCATACTGTTTGCGGCTGTGGGTGTACCGGAAGCCCTCTACCAGAAAATAGCACATGGTAATGGCGGTAAAGTAGCCGATATCTACCAGCACCTCGTACCAGAGGGTGCCCGGCACCAGAAAAATATTGGCGATGTGGTTCAGCAGCATGGCGGTCATCGCGATGTATTTGATCACATCGCGGTTCAGCACCCGCCAGCCGGGGCTTTGTGTTTGCTGTTGCAGCATTGGCAGCACTTCCTTTTTTGGGGCTTCACAGCGGCAGCGGTTATTTTTCCCGCTTAATGACAAAGCAGGGCAGGGGAGCGGTATCGGCCCAGTTGGCAAATTCGCAGATCAGCACGGTATAATCGGCCAGCGGCAGGCTGCGGAAAAACTCCGCCGCAGCCTTTTTCTCCGCATTGCCGATCACCTTGCCGCTGTACAGCACCGCGGCAAGCACGCCGCCGGGCTTCAGGGCGTCCAGCCCGGCCTGCAGCGCGGGCAGGGTGGAATCTGCCGTGGAGTGTACATCGTGCGCGGCACCTGGCAGCCAGCCAAAGTTGAACATCACGCAGTCCGCACTGCCCGGCGGGGCAAAGCGCAGCAGCTCCCGATGGTCGCAGCATTCCGCGCGGCCAATGGCAGCCATGCCGTTGGCGGCCAGCAGCGCATTGGTGTTGGCCGCGGCCTGAGGCTGGATATCCAGCCCGATCACCCGGCCATTTTCCCCGGCAACGCTGCATAAAAATAGGGTATCGTGCCCGTTGCCGCAGGTGGCATCCAGATACAGTCCGCCCGGTGCCAGTGTGCTGCGCAAAAAGCGGTGGGTCAGCTCCACTGCCGTCAGGTCCGGCACGCGGCGGCGCACCAGCAGCCCGCCGCGCGGCACAAAACCGAACTTTGCCGCCAGCGCCTGCGCAGCGGTATTGCCGGCATCCGGCAGTGGCGCGGTGAATTCGCTGGGGGCAGTCCGGTCAAAGCCGCCGTTCTGGCGCAAAACCTCCCGCAGCAGATAGCTTCCGTACCCGCGGCTCTGCCATTCCGGGGCAATTTCCAACGCTTCAAAACAATCGGCACAGGTAACGGCATGGCCGATGCAGCCTTTCTCTTTATATAACGAATAGACACAGCGGTTTTGTGCGTCCAGTGCCGTTTTTTCAATCCGCATGGGCAAGCTCCCCCTAATGTTTCAGTCTGCAACTGATTGTACGGCATGGGGCGGATAAAGTCAAACCACAGCCCAAACTGACCGGATTTTTGGAGATTTCACATTTCTTTCACGCAGTCGCGAAACTGTTTTCACAATTAGCGGTTATACTGTAGGCACAAGGTTGAGGGAAGCAAGAAAGACAAAGCAAAAGCTTCCGCCAGACCGTGTATCACCGCCCGGCGGCCCCCAAGCGCCGTGCGGCAGAACAAAGGAGAGATTTTTCATGAGTGAATATGATTATTCGGGTCTTTATAATAATGGCGGCCCGCAGAATAATAACGGGCAGCCAGCGGGCACTCAGCCGGAACAGCCCCAGGCAGAGCAGTCCGGTTACCCCAATGTGGGCAGCAGCGGAATGAACACCGCCAACACCGCACAGACAGATTATTCTAATTGTTCCAGCCAACAGAACAGCAGCTATAACCCCCAGGGCCCCGCTGCAGGCAATGGCGGCAACGGTGGCAACGGTGGCAACGGCAATAACGGCGGCTACAATGGCTACAGCTATTCCAGCAACCCACAGCCCCCGCAGAACGAGCACAAAAAGAGCCACGGCGGCAAAAAGGTTTTGCTGCGTGTGGCGGCCTGCATCGGTGTGGTAGCCCTTGGCTTTGGCGGCGGCCTGGCAGGAACTGTGGTTGCCAGCCGCACCGGCTTAACCGGCGGCCAGGTTGTGGTTCAGCAGGTCCAGCGTGACACCAACACGGATTCTGTATCCCAGGGCAGCACCAACGGCACCAACCTGTCGATTCAGGATGTTGCCGCGCTGGTACAGCCCAGCGTTGTGGCCATCACCACCGAGCAGATGGTCAGCACCAACACCTGGTTTGGCGGCAGCTATGTGCAGAGCGGTGCAGGCTCCGGCGTGATCATCTCGCAGGATGGTTACATTGTGACCTGTGCCCATGTGGTTTCCGGCGCAAATAACATCACGGTACAGCTGGCAGACGGAACAGAGTATACCGCAACGGTCGTTGGCCAGGATTCTACTTCGGACGTTGCAGTCCTGAAAATCGAAGCCACCGGTCTGACACCGGCTGTGATTGGCGACAGCGACAGCCTGGCTGTTGGCGAAACCACCATTGCCGTTGGCAACCCGCTGGGTACCCTGAGCAACACCGTTACCAATGGTATTGTCAGCGCCTTGAACCGTGAAGTTACCGTTCAGGGCAACGATATGAACCTGATCCAGACCAGCGCTTCCATCAGCCCGGGCAACTCCGGCGGCGGCCTGTTCAATGCAAACGGTGAGCTGATCGGTATTGTCAACGCCAAGAGCAGCTCCAGCGATGCAGAGGGGCTTGGCTTTGCAATCCCCATCAATACCGCCATGGAAATGGCAAAACAGATGATCGAAAAGGGTTATGTTGCCCGCCCGGCCATGGGTGTTACGGTCATCACCATCAATGATGCCCAGACTGCTATGCAGTACGGCGTCAGCAACTATGGTGTGTATATCTACCAGATCGCATCCGGCAGCGGTGCCGAAAAAGGCGGCCTGAAGCTGGGTGACCGCATCATCTCCATTGATGATGTGGCAGTCTCCAGTGCATCCGATGTACAGAAGTATTGCCAGAGCAAGGAAGTTGGCGATACCGTTACCCTGCAGGTAGAGCGTGATGGCAAGGTCATCAGCTGCGAAGTGACCCTGGGCGAAAGCACCCAGTCCACCGCAACGGCTGAAAACGGGAACTAAGTTCTTTACGGAAGTTTTTTGTCCCTTCTTTGAAAAGAAGGGACCGAAGAAACTTTAAAAATAAAATTAAGGCGCATCACACAGGGATTGTGTGGTGCGCCTTAATTTTATTTTATATGATAATATGATGAAAGTTTCTGCTTCCTTCTTTTCAAAGAAGGAACAAAATCCCCCGTAAAAACCTCACATATCATGATTCTCAATCAGCTTGCGGCCCATCAGAACGCCCATGACGGAGGCCATCATCAGGCCGCGGGTCCATCCGGAGGAATCGCCCAGGCAGTGCAGGCCGGAAATGTTCGTTTCCAGGTCGGTGTCCATCTTGACCTTGTTGGAATAGAACTTCAGCTCCGGGCTGTACAGCAGGGTTTCCGGTGCGGCAAAGCCGGGGGCAACATGGTCCACCATCTTGATGAACTCAATAATGCTCACCATGGCGCGGTACGGCATGGCGGCGGTAATGTCGCCCGCAACGGCATCTTTCAGGGTAGGGCGCACATTGGAATGTGCCAGCTCCTTGGCCCAAGTGCGCTTGCCGTCCAGAATATCACCGTAGCGCTGTACCAGAATGTGCCCGGCACCCAGCATGTTGGTCAGTTCGCCAACCTTCTGGGCATAGGCAATGGGCTGGTTGAACGGCTCGGTAAAGTTGTGGCTGACCAGAATGGCCAGGTTGGTGTTGCCGGATTTCAGATCCTTGTAGCTGTGACCGTTGACGACCGCCAGGTCATTGTCATAGTTTTCCTGCGCGACAAAGCCGCCGGGGTTCTGGCAGAAGGTGCGGACCTTGTTCTTCCACGGGTTGGGGTAACCGATCAGCTTGCCTTCGTACAGAACCTTGTTGATGGTCTCCATGATCTCGTTGCGGCACTCCACACGCACACCAATATCAACGGTGCCGGGCTTGTGGGCAATGTTGTGCTCGGCGCACAGCTTTTCCAGCCAATCTGCACCGCGGCGGCCGGTGGCAATCACAACCTGGTCGGCGCGCAGCTCGCGGCGCTCACCCTTTTCGGTGATCACAACGCCCTTGCACTCGCTGCCTTCCAGCAGAATGTTGTCACATTCGGTGTTGAACAGCATCTCCACACCGCGGGCCAGCAAATAGTTCTGGATGTTCAGGTACAGCTGCTGGGCTTTTTCGGTGCCAAGGTGGCGAATGGGGCAGTCCACCAGCTGCAGGCCGGCCTGGATGGCGCGCTTGCGGATCTCCTTGATCTCGCTGCCCTCGTAAATACCTTCCACATGCGGGTCAGCGCCAAATTCCAGATAGATCTTGTCAGTGTAGTTGATCAGCTCCTGGGCAAAATCCTCACCGATCAGCTCCGGCAGCTCGCCGCCAACCTGATAGGAGAGGGACAGCTTGCCGTCCGAGAACGCACCGGCACCGGAAAAGCCGGTGGTGATGGCGCAGGTGGGCTTGCAGTTCACGCAGTGGCCGGTTTTATCTTTGGGGCAGTGGCGCTTTTCTACCGGTTTGCCCTTTTCAATCAGGCAGATGCGCGGGCCGGTAGTTTTGCTGCTTTTGCGCAGCAGTTCCAGTGCGGTAAAAATACCGGCCGGGCCGGCGCCAACAATAATCAGATCATAATTGTTCATGTAGGGTAATTGCTCCTTAAATTTACAAATAAGCGCCGTTTCAGCGCAGGGTAACATCAGGTTGCGGCATCCGCTGTGGGCTCTTGGTCGGGTTCCGGTGGTTCGGTGGTCAGCTCCGGGGCTGGCACATCGGGCAGGTCCGTTTCGGCAGATTCTTCTGCAGCGGGTTCAGCCGGGGCAGGGGAGGGGGCTTCGGGGGATGGCTCCGGTGCGGCAGCGGTTTCCATTTCCGCCTTGGCAGCATCCAGCCTGTCCAGCGCATGGAACTCCATCGCAATATAAATGGTGCAGCACAGGTTCAAAATGCCCTCTGCCAGTAAAAAGATGCCGGACAGCAGCAAAAGATCCACGTTGCGGTTGTTCAGCAGCTGAGAACACGCCAGCAATGCCCCGCACAACAGCGAAACAATGCTGAGCAGCAGCACCACCCACCACTTTTGCCCCTTGCGCTTGGCAAGGGCAAAGGAAGACTGTGCGCGCACCACGCCATCCACCAGCAGCATCAGGCCAAACAGCAGCGGCAACAGCCATTCAAAGGTCATGGCGCTTTGTACGGTACACAATAGTGCCCACATGCCCAGCGCAATGGTGGGCAGGCTGAGCAGCAGGCTGACGGCGGCTCGGATGCTGCCGTTATCTTTCTTAAAATAACCGTACAGGCTTTGCAGCCCGCACAAAACCACCAACAAGCCCAGCGCAATGCAGAACACATCGGCAACCGCCTGCGGGGCAAGCAGCAACAGCAGGCCAAGCAGAATGTACAGCACACTGAACACCAGCATGCCCGGTTTGATATGGCGCAGCATACAAACCCCTCCTTATACAGAGGCAGCCGTTTTCTGGCCGGCTTCCATTGGCAGCAAAATGTCGCGGTGGCACTTGCGCATAAACACAGCGCACAGCGTAACGGCAACCAGCTCTGCAATGGGAAAAGCAAACCACACGGCGTTTACGTTACCGGTGTGGCTCAGCAGCCAAGCGGCAGGCACCAGCACAACCAGCTGGCGGATCACCGAAACCAACAGCGCCAGCGTGCCGCGCCCCAGCGCCTGGAACGCGGAGGAAGAAATTACGTTGAAACCTGCCATCGGAAAATGGATGGCAATAATGCGCAAGGCCAGAATACCCATGGCCAGCATGGTGGGGCTGGCGTTGAACACACCCAGCAGCACATGTGGGAAAACTTCGGCCAGAATCAGGCCGCACAGCATAATGCACTCGGCAAAGCAGACAGCCAGTTTGATGGTTTGGGTAATGCGCTTGGGCTGGCGGGCACCGTAATTGTAGCCGATAATGGGCACCATGCCGTTGTTAATGCCAAAAATAGGCATGAATACAAAGCTTTGCAGCTTGAAGTAAACACCAAACACCGCAACGGCGGTGCTGGAAAAGGCAATCAGGATGTTGTTCATCGCAAAGGTCATCACGCTGCCAATGGCGTTCATGGCAATGGAGGGGATGCCCACCGCGTAAATGCGCTTGATGGTGGACCCCGCCGGGCGGAAGCCTTTCAGCGTTAGGTTGATGTCCTTATTGCACAGCAGGTTCATCGTCAGCCCGGCAGCTGCGCCGATCCACTGCCCGGCTACGGTAGCCACAGCAGCACCGGCTGCTTCCATGCGGGGCACGCCGAACAGACCGAAGATGAAGATGGGATCCAGCGCAATGTTGACCAAAGCGCCAATCAGCTGGCTGGCCATGGCGAACGCACTGCGCCCGGTGGCGACCAGCAGTTTTTCCAGCATGCACTGCAGGAACAAGCCCATGCACCATAACGTGCAGATGGAAAGATAATCGGCACCGTACTGCATGATCTGGGCATCGGTGGTCTGGGACGCAATGAACGCCCGCGCGCCCAAAATGCCGAACACCAGAAAGGCGATGCCGCCGCAGAACGCTAAGAACAGGCCGTTCATCGCCGCGCGGCTGGCCTCGGCCCGGTTGCCCTCACCCAAACAGCGGGAAAGATAGGCGTTTACACCAACAGCAGTGCCCACGGCAAAGGCAATCATCAGGTTCTGGATGGGGAACGCCAGCGAAACGGCGGAAAGCGCCGCTTCGTTCACACGACTGACAAAGATGCTGTCCACAATGTTATAAAGTGCCTGAACCAGCATCGAAATCATCATAGGTACTGAACACGAAAGGAGCAGCGGGCCTATCGGCGCGCTGCCCATTCGGGATGCAGAGTATTTCTGTACAGAATCACTCATTCCTGATTAGCTGCCTCCATTGCTTTTGCAGCCTGAACAATCAGCTGGGCACAGGCATCCTGGCCAATTGCTGCATTCAGGCAAAGATCATAGTTTTTCGCTTCGCCCCAGCGGTTTTCAGTATAGTAGTTGTAATAGCTTGCGCGGGCGCGGTCATGCTTGGCCAGATGGGTCTCCCATAGGCGATCGGGCATATCCTTGGCATCGGGGCGCACTTTGGCGTTGGCCACGCGGATATCAATGGGGGCAAACACAAAGGTGCGCAGCACATTGGGGCGGTCGCGCAGAACATAGTCACCACAACGGCCCAAAATCACACAGGAGCCCTGGGAAGCAACTTCCTTGATGACATTGGACTGCAAAATGTACACCTGGTCCGCCAGGGGCATGGTGTTGCCCATCATGTAAAGGCTGTAGATCAGGCTGCCGCTGCGCTGGGTCTCGCTGGCGGCAATGGCTTCTTCCGTCAGGCCGCTCTTTTTTGCGGCGATGGTGATCAGCTCCTTGTTGTACAGGGGAATCCCCAAAAGATCGGCAACTTTCTGGGCAATCTCGCTGCCGCCGGATGCATATTCACGCGCCATCGTAATAACCAGGGGGTCCTTCATTGTCTCCACCTCACAAATAATAATAGTGATGGACATAATAGTCCTACTATAATAAGTATAAACGCTGGTGGAACAAAACGCAAGAGCAAGGTTAAACAAAACAAAACGGTGCCGTTGGGGCAAACTGCATAGCAAAACTGGGCAGTAGGCAACACCGCACAATTCCCGCCTTACGGCTTAAGCATCGCTTCGGCGGCTGCGGCACAGCATCTGCGTTGCCAAAATGCTCGATAAGACATCCAGTATTATCTGCGCTTTTGGCTTAGCAGCTGCCGCACCTCGCTCGCCGTATCGGCACTTAGAATTATGCGGTATTGCCGGTATTTTTGCCCGCTTTGTGCATAAATCCAATCTGTCCGCGCAACACTAATGGCATACACAACACGAACGGTGCGGTTGAAAATTCCGGGCGGCAGGTTTTGCGCCCGATGTTTTGGCCGTACGGCAAGCAAAGGACGGGGGAAGATGAACAGCATTAAAGCATTTTTGAAGGCAAAAGGGTTATATCTTGTCTGCCTTGCACTGGTGTTTGCGGCAACCATTACCGGAATTGCCGCCATCCGCAGCGTGGTGCGCGGGGTCGAGGACCTGACCCGTATCCAAAAGCAGGCCCTGGAGGAGGGAACAGACGTATGGGATTCACCGGATGCCGCCGTAAACCAGCCCGCACAGGATGTTCCTGTGGCGACAGCGCAGCCATCGCCCGCGCCGTCAGCTGCGGGGTCTGCATCGTCATCCTTGCAGCAGGGGGCTGGGCAGTCTGGCAGCGCCTCCGGCGGGACTGGCAGCTCTGCTGCTTCGTCCGCGCAGCAGGGAACCTTGCCGCACGCTGGCTGGAACGGTAAAGTCAGCCAGGCGTTCAGCGGGAATACGCTGGTGTATAACCCCACCCTGGGGGACTGGCGCAC